>Ga0224511_10004971_pt1 | contig 10276 bp, 7 predicted proteins | sample SF_May12_sed_USG_2_FD_169988 | JGI IMG/M metagenome (GOLD analysis project Ga0224511, IMG submission 169988) | Sediment microbial communities from San Francisco Bay, California, United States - SF_May12_sed_USGS_8_1 | ecosystem: Environmental > Aquatic > Marine > Sediment | place: USA... | reverse complement strand
GTCCGCATTTGTTTCCATAAGTGATTCGATTGATAAAAGAATATTATCGTATCTGTTTATTTTCTCAAACAAATGCGTGAGCCTCGGCGCGTAGTTAGGAAAAAAACAAAATACAATTGTGCAATGTAATTAATTCCGGCATTACAGGTTTCGTTATTGTAAGCCTAAAGAAGTGTTTATTTTCTAAACATGCCTTTTGCTAAGGACATATCGACTTCAATAATGAACAAAAGTTAAGTAAACAGTGGAACCCGGTGTATCTCGCGGCTAAAGACTCAGCACTGTTTGCCGTAGATTTTTGTTTGAAACCTATCGCGTCCACATTTGATAACACATTCTTTCTTTTGCTCAATATTAACGTGCTTTAAAGTCAATGTCCATTTAAATATTTCGTTTCCTGCGTTGATAAATTAATTCGCATGTGACTTAAATGATTCCACCCTAGGGGCGCCTAGCAAACTTTGATAAGCTCACTGTAAAAACAGTAGTTGGTTCTTGTAATGAAAGTTACGACTGTAATTCGAATGTCAAGCGTTCTCCTGGTTTGATGCCAGGCGCGGATTTGTGTTAGCGTCTAAGGACTGACGTTGTTACGTAGCTACGTGTGGCATACGTCGCTTCCAGAACCAGATAATCTCAGAAATAGAGAACTTTGGAATAATATACGTCGGCTGACAAAAGGTAAGTTAATGGTTGTGTTAGTATTCGGCATAATTTTTATATATTAAAAAGGATTCTCTCATTTCACTGTTATAAGTTTATAAAGTAGTTTTTATTATAATAATAAATTATAATGATAATGAATGTTAAAATAGCTCAATTTCATTCCTTCTCAGATTAAACAAAATATAGTGACTATTTGTTCATAGTAACTATCGAAGGTCGCAAGTACATGGAAGCCTTGTCATCTCTAAGATGTGGCATTTTATGTTGTTGTTGTTTTTTGTTGTTTCTTAAAGGGCCATTTATATGACGTCATCGTGTCTGTGTGTTTCTTAAATTAAGAAGTTAAACATTATTTACAAAAATCATAGAATAGCTCAAAAAGTGTTTATTGGTTTACATATTATCTAGGTAACTTTAAGCGATTAAAGGGGTATAACTGACGCATGATTTTGCGCAACAAAAACTAACAAACATGTCAGAATAATTATTCAATTCACACATTGGCAGAAGGAAACCGATAACCAACAAAACTAATAATTGTAATGAAACTTAGCAAATACTGAGAATTTGCAAACATTTCCAAAAACAAATATTTAGTAATGTTGAAACAAATAAAAGCAAATGGTGAGTGAATAATTTATATTTCGCATGCATGATCAATGATATTCAATGATCTTTTGTTTTTCTTCCTTGCGATGTTAGGAGGACACAAGTTAAAGGCATACAATTTATTATTACTATTATTGCCTTCTGTAAACATCGGCACTTTATTCAAGCGGGAGAAAGGGCCATTATTATTTCATTATACGTGAACGTGACATTTGGTGTGGGACGTTTTTACTAATTAAAGACAGCAATGATTTTGCTGATTCCTGTTTTATTCTAGACTTTGTAATGTTGCTAACTGAAGTACCGGGTAAACATGATAATTATCATACGAATCATACTTTAGACTGCATTTTGTAATTTTAAAAGTCAAGCACCGTTCAAAATGAGGAAAAAGAAGTACAAAATCCCCTACAACAGTATCGCTTATTGTAAATTGAAAAGATAATCAAGTGATCGATTCTAGAGAGATAAGACACATCAAACGTATTCTGGCTTAAAGTCTTAATGCTAATCGATGGTTGACTTTAAACGTATTATCAAAGAGGACACTCGTATTTGATAACGAATGCTGCATTTAAACAATATAACGAGCGGTAATCAATTAGTCCTTGGTTTATACTCAGCATGTTGCCGGCTTCGAAAAGGAGTCCAAATCATGGTGTTTCTATGTTGTGAGCATATTTCAAATGTTCGCTTTTCATAAATGTGGGGCGTTTTGTATTATTTCCTTTTCATGATGTCCGTTATTGGTGGCAAGTTCATTCAATATTCTGTTAAATCGTTAAAAAACGCACGCGAATATGACACTGGTTTTTTAATCTCACAAAGATTAATTGCTCAAATGGTTCGTGCAAATACCAATATCACGTATTATTTGAATCAGTCCATTCATTCATTTATTCACTGCAGTTGTTGGCATATTTGTTTATTCGCATTTAACAGTATGTAATGATCATAAAACTGCCATGCAGACGAGATATTTCTCGTGTGATACAACTTCATACTGAGAAGGAAGCGTGTGTCGTATGCTTCCATTTTCAATTGACTTAAATAGACTCCAATGTGGTCTGGTGGTGTGACACACAAAAAAAAGTATTTATTCGAAAACAGAAATGTTCTTGTTTCCAACGTTTTTGCAATGCTTTTTTCTGGTAAACGGTGTTTATAAAGTTAAAACGAATTCCCAACCGATAGAGGGCATAAGGTACCGCAAGTTACGTGTCGATGTTTCTGAAACGTTGCTTGGTGTTTCTACAGAAATTGGCCTTTTGGGGTGTAACAAATGTCGTTTTCAAACATAGTTAATTTGCTGTATTTTTTTACGAATTGTGCATGGTACATTGTATATGCTTAAACTAATGAAAAAAAATATGTGCAGAGATACCATTAAGTGTTTTCTTACATTTATATGATTAAACATCAAGCGTTTAGTTTTCAATAATTCACTACTGTCGTGCTTGTTTGACTGGGGAAAAGCCATTGACAGAGTATAATATATGCTTTTTACACAAATCCTTGCATTACCGGTATTACATAAGTTACAAATGTCATGTTTTCATTCTTGTTCAAACCACAATTTAATAAAAACGACATATATTGAAAAATAGCAAGTTTAATGTTAAAGCTGTATATTCCAAATCGTACTGATAAAATAATTTTATGTTTTCTCAAAATTTGTTTAACATCTTAAATATTTCGTGAAGAAGCACAATCAGAACAGTATTCCAATGGACAACAACATCTGAAAATCTGGGCAAAATAATTGAAATTGATAATGCGTTGTGACGGTAGTGAAATTGGCCTTTCTGTAGTTTATCAGTGTTATATAGTGATTAGGGTTATCTGACTAATGCTGAATCAAAAATAGTGGATATGCTTTTTAATAACAAATGATAATAGCTCTAGCATTTGTCATCTGCATATACAACTATATTTAGTGAAAATTATTTTATGAACTGCTTGTAAATAATGTTATTTTGTCAGGGACTTAAAACAGCCACTTTCTGTTGAATCACTATGGTAACAAGAAATTATAGGTTTTCATTTTTGTTTGTAACACGACCAGACATGGGAGTCTCTCTTTAACATCTTTTTTAATAACAATATACCGTACGTTATTTCTGAAATTTAAGCGCACATCAGATTCCTGGAAAACGCATAAGTTGACATATTTGAGGAAGTGTAACCTTAAGCTCGATTCCATAATCTCTCAATTTTTTTCGTTATCGATTGACACTTTATTTACGGAATGTGTCACATAGTTTTATTTTCCATCCTTTGTCCTTGAACCATTGCAGGATGAAGGAAACTGCAACCCACCGGAAGCGGACAAAGTCTGAGAGTGACAAGACGTCCGAACACAAAGAGGGACGCCCCAAAGACGGACACCATCCTAAAGACGGACACCATCCTAAAGACGGACACCATTCTAAAGACGGCCATCACAAAGGCGGCGGGAGCAAAGCTCAGGCCCACGTGACGCAGCAGAGTCACTACACCAGCCATCAGCGGAGCGAGCATTCGCACGCGCACAGCAAAAGCGATCATGGCCACGGCGGGCATCACAAGGGAGACCACGGCAGCCATGGTGGCCACCATAAGGATGGACACCACGGGGAGCACGGCGACCACCACCACTCGGCCTCGTCATCACATCCGCACCGACAAAGAACCAACACCATGTTATCACGCGGCGGTCACTCGACTCACCATGAAAGTGATCGCCGTAGTGTTGGGACCGTCGAGGCCCCGCCGCCGGTAGTATTTTATGAGAATACATACAAGCTACTTCCCGACGTCAAAATACATGAAGGAAAAATCAAAGATATAATAAAAACCGTTTTTGCCGCGAATATTACGGAGAAAACATATGACCCGTCTGTATGTGGATCTAAATGTAAACTTATGAGCGAGATTATCAAGGAACGTGTCAAGGGTCTGGAACTAGGTCGCTTTAAATTCGTCTGCCTGGTGAACATCGGACAGCTGTTCGAACAGTCGATGGTTGTGACGTCACGCTGCCTTTGGGACCACCGTTTTGATAACGTCATCAGCGCGGAACACAAATCTGGGAACATTATTGCAGTCGGTCTGGTGTTTGCTGTCTATGCTGAATGACCGCAACGTCATGTGACTAGTCTATGTGACTATAGATATTTATATAGTATTTATTATAGTAGTTTAATAACGCATAGCTTGGTTCGGAACCAAACATTTTTCGCGTTTGTTTGCAACTGGTTATCATAATTATGTTATCGTTTTAAAAATGAGATAAATGATTGCCAACATTTTGTTAAACCCATTTCATTAAAAAGAATATCGTTAACTTATTACGTGGTACAGCTAGTAAAACTAGTTTAGCTTACAATTATACAATGCATACTGAGTTGATACATGTATACATATCATAGATATGAGAATGGAACAATTGACTGATTTGTGCTATTTTGAATAAAACTGTTTTCAAACTTGATGTGTACCGTGTGATTTAAAACAAACAAACAATTAGGCCTATCTTATATATACCATTTCTTGAAATATGATCATTTTGTCATTGGCACCTTTATTTTCCTTTGCTGAAAATTCGACACACTAATCTGTGAACTTAGATAAATGTAACAAATTTACACAAACTTGATGTTGCAGAATTATATGTACCGGTATTACAATTATTAATTTATTAATGCGTGCGTGCATGTATACATATACTTAAAAATTGCACGATGTTCAATTATTTAAACAGGCCATAATCCAGACAAGTTTATGAACATAATTTCATTAATATGTATAAACACTTTAAAAGGCATTCACACAAAAGGAAACAATTGAGAATGGTAGTATACGCTGTGGAACAAACATCCCCTAGCTCTCACACCCCACCCTGTTCACGCTGAAAACTTGAACAAAATATTAGTTCATAATTGCTCTCTTGGCATAAGATTATTTTTTTCCTTTCACTGAAATAAGAAAACATATAGATAGATACAAGTTTTAATAATATAAATTGAAGAGATGTTCAAACAAAGAATGTTGACATGTCATGTTTAAGGGCGCCATGACAAAATGGCCCGTACAAAAACTAACACAAGGGACGACAAAAAACAAGACCTCATTAAAGAGTGTATACATGTCCGATTCTGTCACTAATTACAATTATGTAGAAGACACAAAAGTAAGTGTATCGATTAAAAAAACTAATGCCAACAAATGCACATTAAGCGAGATATTTCTATCTGAAATATTAAAATCATTCTCAGCGTTTTAATAGTAGTAAAGGGCAGGTAATCCAGACTAACAATTTGCCTGTTGAGTGTAACAATTCAAATTTAGTCTCCGACCAATCGAAACCCCTCGGCCATTTCTTCAGAAAACGACACTCTCCGAAAGTCTCCGAGACTAGTTTAATCACGAATGGAGTCAGCATTGTAGGTAAACAATAACCGGGATTTATGTGCAATCAACAATTTATTCGGTACATATCGTGAATACATTTTGGCATATTTTGCAATATATTGCTATATTATGTTATTATTTTATACTTTGTAGCGATAAATTACTACTTTATATTAAAAGATTTAATAAATAGCTGATAAAATAGTTGATAAAAAGATCGGACATATCCCCTTTAATATAATAATAATGCGAGTTTAATGGAACAACAATTATTTATTGTTGACTGCAACTTAAATAAAACTATCTTAGCCGTTTTGTCTAACAATCAATATATACGCATGAATTGGTGACGTTTTTTGCAAAAAGGAAATGAAGTAGAAAGTAACAAAAATTTCCGAAAATGGGAGATGTCGAAGTAGAAAATGCAGAAAAACCAGAATTTAAAACGCCGGCATACGGTAAATTCGTCTTAAACTGTAAAGACAATATTTTCCTATCAGTGAACATTAATTCGGAAGTCTTTCAAGAAGAAAGGAGACGCCCATGTGTCTTCGAACGTTGGACGTTACGCTCCACTGCCTTTAATTTATAAATGCCAAATGCGCCCGAAGCATGTAGCTGAAATAATTCGCGTTCAGATAAATTCCTGAACGCTGAAACTCCACTTAATCAAAATAATGGTGAAACATTTTAACCTTAGATAAGTCGGAATTTATCCGAGATTTGATAATTAAACAATCTAAATACATGATATATGCATATAAGCATTAAATTATCCTCGAGTGCCCAGTTTCGACGCCCTTAAGGGTCTATCGCTCAATTGATTTTGGCCATGTTACCTGTATTTAATGTTAAATGTTCCACAGCCGAAAGTTTGTAATTAAACCAACCATTTTTGTATAAAACATTTTCGAATTTAATTGTCTCATTGAGGTCACACACAACTAACCAATAACCTGCAGTGGTCAAAATAATTAGTTGATTTTAACCGATACTGTGCCGATCGCATTTTTTATATTCGTTAATAAATTGCAAATGGCGATTTTTAAACAGAGTTAACACTGGATTTATAGGAGGGAAACACAAATTCGATTTTTAACATTACAAACCGTAAAGTTTTAGGTTTTTTTTGCACACAATTGCTTCATTATATATTTTTCTTTCTGTATATGCCCCCTTTTTAACATAAGTAATGACAGTAAGCTCCGCGAAGGCTTTGACCTTCCGAAAAGAATTCCTGTCGGAAGCTTCACCATTGAAAGTATTTACTTGGCTATGGACGCGAAGAGTCCATCAGATGTAAAACTCTCCGCGGGCATATATATGGACTATGCAGCATAGATGTTATGCTCCTCCCAAATACCATACAGTGATAGTTTTTCGGCAATATTCTGGCATCTTCCCACCACCATCTAAACCAGAGGATTCTATTTTCTGTTAAACTAACGAGACCCACGGAATGAAGGTTAACATAAGGACATTATCAATGTATCAAAACTAAATAAGCATTCATTCCGTAATTTCTGTAAGTTTAACACAAACCATATAAGACTTAATGTTGGTGGTGGGACGTTGCCGGGATATTGCCGTTTTTCTTTTTAAATGAATGAGATAAAAAGTGCATATGTTAGTAAACAGGCATAATCCTAGTCTCATAACTGATACCCAAATTACGTTTTCATTGCATTTCAGATTATCTGCCTTTGTCGCTCAACCATTACTGCGTTTCAAGTTTTAGAAACGATCATTCTCGGACATTTTTCAACCCATTGTTAAGAGTAAGCATTCGTTGGATTGTTTAAAACAAATGTAGTTCAAAGACCAAGATGTTTTATCAAACAAAGTTAAATTAGACTATTAACTCAAATGAAGTTTCCATATGCTGTTATTTCTTTTTCACTGTCCGCCATTTAAACCCTGGTTGACCTTATACATAGGTTGAGGTCATAACTGTAACGTACTTTGAGTACCGAGGTGTTCCGAAAACAAGTTAGAGTTATGAAAGTCAGAACTAGCATAATCCCGGCAACGCCCCACCACCATCTAAACCAGGGGATTCTATTTTCTGTAAAACTAACAAGTCCTATGGAATGAAGGTTAACAAAACAATATAATCAATGTAACAAAACTAAATTAGCATTCATTTCGTAATTTCTATAAGTTTTACACAAACCATATCGGACCTAATGATGGTGGTAGGACATTGGCAGGATATTGCCAGTAAACGGCAAACAATGGAACAGGATTGTTAAGAATCAATAGGATTTTATTTAAAGCAAAACGAGATTTTTGGACACAACTTCACTCACAATTTATTGTATATGTTGGTGGGCATAATATCTCGACCAAGTTCTATAACCAGTCAAATCCCCCATGCACTCTTGAATTATGGCCTTTGAATTGTCTAAATTAAGGGTTTCTGCTCTTTTCGTCCTGTCTTGATCGAACTTGGTGAATACGTTGGTGGGCATAATATCTCGACCAAGTTCTATAACCAGCCTAATCCCCCATGCACTCCTGAATTATGGCCCTTGAATTATCCAAAATTAGGGTTTACGCTCTGTAAGTCTGAGTTTTCATCCGTTTTTTATCAAACTTGGTGAATATGTTGGTAGGCATAATATCTCGACCAAGTTCTATAACATGCCAAATCCCCCCTGGCACTCCTCATGCACTCCTGAATTATGGTCCTTGAAATATCCAAAATTAGGGTTAATGCTCTCTGAGTCAAAGAGTTTTCATCCGGTCTTTATCAAACTTGGTGAATACGTTGATGGGTATCATATCTTGACCAAGTTCTATAACCTGCCAAATCCCCCCCAGGCACTCCTGAATTATGGCCCTTTAATTGTCCAAAAACTGAATTACTGGTATCTGCTCTCCAAGTTGAATATCCTGCTCCCAAAAATGTCATTACCATTGAATTTACCACAAATACGATGGGCGTATTTTGTGTCAGTTTGGCATTCTTGTTATAGTTGTTTTTGTAAAATTTAATTGTAAAGATTCATGTTTTTACTGTTCTATCAAAAATGATGTGATATGATTTATGTATTTGTTATTTATTCAATATAATTTATCTTAAAATGACAGTCAAATGTTATGTACATGTGTAAAACATTCATTATGCAGTTGTTGTTTTTTGCAGCCTGTGACGAGAAGAAGAAAGATGGATTTGTTCGTGTGATTGTCGGGATAAAAGACCTGACTACCAGTACTGAGATCATACGACAAGGCTTCCTTCCCAAAACTAGAAAGAAAGCTGCTAATGCTAAGCTGGATGTCACATTTGAAAACCAGTATGTTCCTCAAAACTGTTTCAGGATTTAATTCTACAACAATAAATGGGTAAATTGGTGTCAGTTGTACAATTTCAGATATAGAGGGGGGTGCACACAGGTTGCATCCTCTGCCAGGGACATGAGATTTAAAGTAATTGCTTGCAATGAAACAATAAATATACCATTATTCAAGTACAAACTGATAAAGTGATGTAGGATACATTTGTTTGAACTCAACCCCTTTCAAGAAAGTAAAGCCCCCTGTTAAGTTCAATTTCTGGATCCCCCACTGGTTTTGAAGGCAAAAATCAATTTTAAGTGAATTATTCATCTTGATACATTGTATTTATCATGTTATTCATATCACAGCATCTTGGTCTTTATGTACATCTGTATATATGTTGTCCCTGCAGGTCACTGTGTGTTACTGTGAGGGGGGAGAAAGGGGGAATGAAGGGGAAGAACTACCGGCTGCAAGTGAGACAACTCCTACATGACATTGATGCTGATAAGAGTTATCATGAGGTGAGAAAATATCTCTCTATTCACCTATGACAGCCCGCTCAAAATGGCGTCTTGACAGACCTGCTTTGTCAGGCTGTCTTTTGTATTTCCTGCCTTCGAATTAGCTACCACTATCAACCTATATGATAATCTGACAATAATATTTTAATGGAGCAATATGGCTTCCATTTTATAATAAATATTCAGTCAAGTGATGCATAAATTATGTAGACCAAGGAAGGATGGCAGGCTGTTAATAGGTCAATTGTTGTTTGCTTAATGGTCTAAATTACTGTATAACTTAAACAGATATATATACAGATACTCTTATAGTGCAAGATTTAAGTTGAAGAAAACCATTGGCAAAAGTATGGTCTATTAAAATTTTAAGATATCTTAAGCCTGTCTTGATAATGATATAGCTATAAGACAGTGTTTACTTGTATGCACATACTTAAGTTAATTTATTCTTTAAGCAGTTTTGAGCTTTGAGTCTTTCTCCTTTTAAGGCTTTTGATGTAATTTGGTGGGTGATAACTGGTAGCATGTCACAACCAGGAAACAGTTATACTGATTAAACAGTCTAAAACAAAACTTCTAGACTAGATTGATTTTCTCAAAAGGCCCTCCGTTATGAGTCTAACGGCATTTTTTAGTACAAGCAGGTAGTCATGCATTTTTACATATTTGAGGTATGCTGATTCCATTTTTTGCTCTACCACGGCTGTACTTTAAGTCCTTGACCTTCAAAATGTCAAATCAAAATGGCCGCCGTCGATATTAGTTACTAACACCTAGAACATTCATCCTTAGGAAAAAATATA
>Ga0224511_10004970_pt1 | contig 10277 bp, 9 predicted proteins | sample SF_May12_sed_USG_2_FD_169988 | JGI IMG/M metagenome (GOLD analysis project Ga0224511, IMG submission 169988) | Sediment microbial communities from San Francisco Bay, California, United States - SF_May12_sed_USGS_8_1 | ecosystem: Environmental > Aquatic > Marine > Sediment | place: USA... | reverse complement strand
AGCCTGGGATACAGAACAGGCACACTCTGCACTCTACGATGCAAAACAAACCGCCGAATTATTTTGCGCCATTGTTAATCGCTGGGCTGATACATCCGGTCAAGTTTGGAGCTAATAAGCTATAATGAGCATAACGACTCTGATTTACATAGCTAGAGCCTGCTAGACAGCTACAGCCTTACTGGAAAACAATAAACATTCATGAACGACAAAGATCTATCCATTATCATCGTTGACGACCTGCAATTTAGCCGAATTGTAGTTAAATCCGCACTAAAAAAAGCCGGCTATACTGGCGTAAGACTTGCAGATAGTGCCTATGAAGCGCTAAGAATGCTGGAAGAAGAACCCGCCGACGTTGTTCTCGCCGACTGGATGATGCCAGAAATGGACGGTCTGGAACTCACCGATCGTATTCGCCAGAACGATGAAGAAAAAGGCATCTACACCTCCATTATCCTGTTCACCGCCAACGAAGGCATAGAATCTCTAGTGATGGCTTTTGAACACGGCGTTGATGACTATCTACGTAAACCACCCAATCCACACGAGCTGGCAGCCAGAGTCAGTGCCGCAGCACGCATTGCAGTCATGCAAAATGATATTCTTGAAACATCTCGTCAAATGGAACAAACCATCCAACGTCTACAACAGTCCGCACTCACTGATGACGTAACAGGTGCAGGTAACGAACGTATGTTGATTACTGAACTGGATGCCAACCTGGAAGAAGCTTCCAGTCGAAATGGCGGCGTCTGCCTGGCCATGATCAAGCTCAATGGCCTCGATAAAATTGAGGACGATGAAGGTCAAATTGAGAAAAATGAAATTCTAATCAGCGTATATCGTCGCCTGCGCCGCACTGTTCGCCCTACCGATGTTATCACCCGACTGGATAACGATATTTTCGGAATTGTTATGAGCCACACGCAAGTTGGTAGCTTCAAAATGAATGCACTGGATAGAATTATAAGCGCTATCAATCAACGACCATTTAAAGCCGACAAAAATGATTACAAAATCAGCGGTTCCATTGGTGTGCATTATTACGAAGGCAGAGACCAGCCTATTAACTCCACTGAAATGCTGGAACTGACGCAAAACAACCTGACTAAAGCCATCGCTCAGGGCGATAACAGCATTATTAGTTAGTTTACAGCCTTTTTAGATGGACATAAAAAACGCCACCTAAGGGTGGCGTTTTTAGTTTTGTCATTTCTAAAGTAGCTAAGCCGCTGAAGCCTCATCAATCATTTTCTTAAGATCACCACTGTCAAACATCTCAAGCGTAATATCACAGCCACCAATCAACTCACCTTTCACATACACCTGTGGGAATGTTGGCCAGTCTGCATAGCGGGGTAAGTTTTCAAAAATCTCAGGATCAGCCAATACATTGCAATAGGCAAATTCCTGTCCAACCTGCTTCAACGCTTCAACCGCACGGCCTGAAAAACCACACTGCGGGAACTGCGGAGTGCCCTTCATATAGATCATTACCGCGTTATTCTTTACCTGTTCATCGATTCTTTCTAAAACGTCCATCCAACACCTCTTCTCTTAAATCTAATAGTCATCGTAATATGGTGACACATTCTAACGATTTCAAGAGGTATATATCCCTTGTATCCAACATGGTTTAATCATGTAAACATTACCATTGTTACCCTTTGACTTTATTATCAGACTGAATTTTAGTTCCTGCATGTTCTTCAGCCAGTCTTTTCCCTTTTATATAATCCTCCAGATTCTTCTTGGTTACGATACCAACCTCTCCTGCTACCGCTTTCCCGCTGGGATCAACAATATAGGTAGCTGGTAGAGCAGGCACAGGCCCTAGTGGAGTCATTGGAACAGGTTGAGTGCGCAATATTGGGTATGGAATTGCCTGCTTTTCGACAAAAGATTTCAGATTATCAGGACTAATCGTCTCAAAATTAATTCCGACAACGGCAATATCACCACCCTTATTATCTTCATACAGTGAAATGAGATCAGGCAATTCTTTCATACATGTGCCACACCAGGTAGCCCAGTAATTAACAATGAGCCATTTACCTTTATACTGATCCAGTGACTGTATATTCCCATCAAGATCAGGCAATTCATACTCGACCGCTCTAACCTGTAGACTAAAACCCGAAAATAATATTAAAAAACTAACTATTAACTTTGCCATGATTGCTCCTGTTTAAAACTCTCAAAATGAACCCCTGAAAACTTACAGATGCATTCTGGAAATTTATCAGGGGTTATTTAACTAACTAATCAAATATTGATTATGGAAGCATATTGATCACTTTACGTGTAGGAGCATTAAGCGCAATATCCAGATTCACATCCAGAGCAACTTTTACGATGTTCTGTAAATCAGTATTAATTTTCCCAGTGATTGCAAAAAACTCGGCTCTTTCATCATCAGTCATCTCAACATCAGCAAACATCGCACCCAACATGAACGCTGGATCCAGATAGCTGATTGCAAGGCTACCATTACTAAGAAGCTTAACTGTGATTTCACATGGCAGCGCATTCACATGATGCAGGCCTGTTCCCATAGCCATCTTGGCATATTTTGGAGAGCATGCTTCAATGATGTGATTCTTACCAGGAATAGTAATTGGTGCAATACGAGCTGAACGCCAGCTAGACTTAGGGCTTAAGATACTATCCAGAGTATCACCGTCTTCATTAATTACAGTTGGGTGAGTACCTGCATCTGCATTACCATGAATACTCATAGTATTAATAATAGTCTGAGCCACTTTTTTTGATTCAGCTTGAGTAAATGTACCACCATCCTGCTTAGTGTAAATCATATGCAGATATGGTGAATCTAGTGGAGACGCATCGACTACTTCAATGATATCTTCAATTGAATTATAAACAGGACCAATCTTCTGATCCATTGCTTTTGTATCTGGATCAAAGTCAGCCAATGCAGCATGAATGATAGCCACTATCTCAGATTTAACCTGTGGAGGCATAGCATATAGTGCTTCAGCAAATTCAGGATCCTGCATATCAGCACTGAATAACACATCACTGAAGAATAAAGTGAAAATAGCTGATGGATCAAGCATATCTACATAAATGTGCTGATCATCATTCCATACAGATACTTCACAAGGTAATGCTGGTGCATGCGCCCAACCATTTACTACAGGCTTGTCAGCAATAATTGGCGCCACACCCATAGCCATAGATGCATATTTCTTATTACAGAATTCAATCACATTACCTTTTTTAGTATTGGATTTAGTAACCACACCCGTATCTACATAAGTCGCATCAGTAGGATCAATAGGATCGGGTGAAGGGATCATCAGTACATTATGAGAGATCTCTTCATCTGAACAGGCACCGTCTAACGTTGGATTATTAAGGCAATGTTCACTAGTACCACCCAGTTTCCAGTCGATACCCTGAATAACATCGCTACCCAATAAATCTGCTTCTACTGAACGTGCTACATAAGTCGCAATAGCCAATGAAGCAGCACGTGCCTTGGCATAAGTTGCTTTGTAATCAACCTGACCCTGCACTCTAACAACAGGCACTTTGGCAACACGACTAAACGGTGTCATAGAACCAAAACCATGACTCCTTGCTGCATCTTCATCACCCGCTATAGCTGAAGTTACACCTATACTCATAGCCAGACCTAGTACCGCACCAGTACAAAGCACTCCTTTCACCAGGTTCCTAACACAGAGCCTAGCTGTCTCATTTTCTTTCTGTATCATTTTCATAATTTACTCCAATTTTTTTATTTCATATTAATTTCATGTACAACAACACCAGATAAAGAGGCACAAACATTATTAAAACAAGGCCGACATACAACATATACTCCTGGCCATATTTATTTTTAGAATCTGTCTCATCATCTTCACTCCAGTTATCGCAATTCAATTCACTCATCATTTACTCCCATTATTTTTTAATAATGATCACGATATCACTCAATGACAGGGTCAAACTAATACAGAAATACTATGAAATTCCAGAAAGTTGTTCGTCGAAATTCGTACGTTTACAGTTAAAATAATTTGCAATTATTTCAGATAGTTACAAACACACAAAACTGTGTTTTGACGGAAAATAACGAAGGATTTTCAGCAGAGAGACTGCCTGATTAAATTAAATATTGATTAGAACCTTCAGGCTCCACAAATGAGACTCAATAGCAGAACAAAATTTATCTGGCTTTAGCTTTCATTCCTGAAATGATTAAACGAAGTTCGTCCAGCAATGACTGGAGTTTCTTTTGATTGGGCGTGCTTTTCGTACCCATAGTTTTTAGAACAAACTCAGCGGTATCTATAACACGCTGATAGCGAGGATTTTTTGGGCAACTATCAATATTCAGATACTTATCCAGTGTCCGTGTTGTCGGTGTCGACTTATCAATATAAACCTGCCAAATTTTACTTTCTTCTGCCAGATCCAGCTTGTTCCTGCCCAGATCATGCTCCCAGCATATTAAACAGGTATACATGGTATTAACGCATTGATTTCGCAGCACCGCCTTTTCATCATCCGATTCTGAATACTGAGAGCCCAACGACCCCATCACCAGACCAGGATTTTTTCTGGCAATCTCGAGTATGCTATTAAGTGATTGTTCAACCACTTCCATTTTTTGATTACTGCGCCCTTCATTCATAATCGGATTTAGCGCTATAGCAAAACCAGATTCACCCATAACATTTAATACATGAATAACAGCATTACATATAATTTTGTCACCATTATTACAAATACAATGCAATTCCGTATGCAGCTTCTCATGTATAGAATTTTTTACCATCTGATCAATATCATCAGAAAATAAGTCTTTAGTATCCATATCACTCATTTCATCATCTGAATAACCAAATAGATCAGTTACCCCTCTATTGAAATAAACAATGGCATTATCGCTATCAAAATACAGAATGGCACTTTCATCTAAATCAAGCAGCTGCAACAGACGATTTTGTGAATCCCTAAGCTCATTAGTCCGTGTTCGTACCTGATTTGCCATCACATTAAAGCTTGATGCAAGCCTATAAAACTCCATTAATCCTGTTCTGTTTACTTCACTATCTAACTCACCCTGAGCCATATGCTCCATATCACGTATTATTCGATTTACTGGAATAAACAAAAAACGATTAAACAACCACAATGCAAATAGCAGCGTCGTCATCGATAGCAATAAAAAAACGCTAATCGTCACTATTTTCGTTTCATCCATTTCCCTGTTCAGCTTTTCAACATTCTCATAGCCAACAATCTTAAATGCAGGCTTGCCATCAGAAGTTAGCAATTCGTATTCAACAGGCAAGAAGTTTTTAATACTTTCCTGCCTGCTCAAACTCAGTTGTTCACCATCAATAGAAAAAATATTAACTGGCGTTCTAGTTATTTTTCCAATATCAGGCAGATTAAAGACAGGATCAACAATTACTTCCAGATAGCCACGTAATCGCAGACCTCCCAGTGGCACGACTGTTGAATACAATGGGCCATGATCTGACATCCACAGTCCATCAACGGCCTTGAGACGATTAACACCATCACGTTGCGTAATGATTTTTTCAAGATAGTCAGCCAGACCTGGCTTTAAACCTGTGATGCCCAACTTGCTCTCGGCAAGTAATTGCAAATCCAGATCATAAACTCGAAGCCCAACCATATGTATTTTTGAAACACCAACAAAACCATTAGCAAAAGGATCATCAAGTAAACCAATAATCGTTTTATGACCATCAAATTTCTCAATACTATCAATCGCTTCAACTAGCTCAGCACTGTTTCCCAGCTTCATGCCCAGCTCAAAAGTATAACCACTAGTAGCCTTGAGCATTTCCTGTGAGGCCACTTCAATAACACGAGACAAACTCTCAATTTGCGCGTCTAATGCCGACTGCCTGAAATAATTGCCTGCAAATAGAGACAACACAATCGCAACTACCGCTATCATCATAAAAATGAAAACGGTTACTGTTTTGATAGAGAGTTTTTCTATTTGCATAAACTTAAATCAAATAACATATAGAAAGGTTAATAACTATTCACTGATGACTGGTAGACGCTTTTCTGTCCACTCACTCCACCCACCTCTAAACCAGAAAATATTTTTATAACCCCAGTCAAGCGCCATAGATACAGCAGAATAACTTCTCATACAACGAACGCCATTACAATAAAAAAGTATAGGCTTAGTTTTATCCGGCGCAATTTTCTCCAGATCCTGGCGATTCATTTCAGTATTCAAAATGTTTACAGCACCTTCAATATGACCTTTTGCATATTCTGTTTTCTTACGTGAATCAACAACCACCAGATCAGGGTTTATTAGTATCTGTTCAACTACCTCTTCAGCACTTAGAGTAATTGCCCCCGAAATATTTTCAGGCATAACCGGTTTTTTCTCAGCCCATACCTCCACTGAAAAAAGAACTAAGAAACAAATAAATATTTTTTTAACATTAAGCAACATCAATCGCCCTTACGCTTTATTAAACTAAAACATACAAAAGTATAGCCGAATCTCAAACAAACCCCTGAATAAATCAGGAATTAATAAGGCCATACTAGCACCCTAGCTATCAACATTCTGCTGCAGCCATAACTCTAACGCTGCCAGATGCCAGAGTTTACTGCCCTGCAGTCGTGTCAGATAATCTTCAGGATTTTTCATCAGCTTCTCAACATAGTTCGAATTAAACAGGCCACGATTTCTGGCTGCATCACAAAATAGTATTTCTTTCATGAATTCTAGAAACTCCCCACGTACATACTTTAGCGCAGGCATCGGGAAGTAAGCTTTTGTACGATTGACCACACTATCTGGCAGAAACCCACGCGACATTTCCTTGAGTACGTGTTTACCACCATTGGGCAGTTTCATTTCCGGTGGCATAGTCGCAGCCAGTTCAATTAATTCCTGATCAAGAAAAGGCACACGTGCCTCCAGTCCCCAGGCCATGGTCATATTATCAACGCGCTTGACTGGATCATCGACAATTAAGGTGGTGACATCAGCCGCCAGTACACGATCCAGGTATTCATCAGCTTCAATTCCATCCAGCAAATCTGCCATCATTTGTGAAGTAATATCTTCACCATAAAAACGACTATCAACGGTTTCTAAAAATTCCTCATGATCACGATCAAAGTAATGCTCGGAGAAACGCTTCACTCCTGGCGTAGTAGATTCGTGCATACGTGGATACCAGAAGTAGCCACCAAACACCTCATCTGCACCCTGCCCACTTTGCACCACTTTGACTTCTTTGGAGACTACTTCAGAGAGCAGATAAAAAGCCACTGCATCCTGGCCAAACATCGGCTCAGCCATATGCGAAAAAGCTTCAGGCAATTTTGGTAGCACCTGACTATTAGGCACTAAAAATCGATGATGTTCGGTATTGAAATGTTCTGCTACAGCATCAGAGTATTCAAACTCATTACCTTTTTCCTCAGGCTGATCTTCAAAGCCGACTGAAAAAGTTTTTAAATCTTTAGCCCCAGCCTCGGCTAGCAAACCCACCAGTAAACTCGAATCGATACCACCAGACAACAAAACACCCACCGGCACATCCGCAATTTTCACCCGACGATCCACCGATTTTTTCAGCGAAGCACGAATTGCTTCCACCCAGTCCTGTTCGGACATTTTTTTATCAGGGCGTTTTGCGGTCAGCGTCCAGTATCGTTTTTCTTCAACGCTACCATCCTGCTTGCACACCATATAGTGTGCAGGCTTAACTTTACGAATGCCTTTTAAAATCGTTCGTGGTGCAGGCACAACGGCATGCAAACTAAACAGGTTATGCAGCGCAGCCGCATCAATGTCTTTATCAATGCCATCATCAGCATGAATTAATGCCTGCGTGTTAGATGCAAACAACAAACGCTGATCAGTTTGTGAAAAATAAAGCGGCTTGATACCGACGCGGTCACGTGCAAGCAGCAACTCTTTCTTATTCGCATCCCAGATAGCAAAAGCAAACATACCATGCAGGCGTTGCAGACAGGCTTCGCCCCATTCGAAAAAAGCTTTTAAAATAACTTCAGTATCACCCGTCGATTTAAACTCATGGCCTTTGGCCTGTAATTCTTTTCTTAGCTCGGGGTAGTTATAGATAGTGCCATTGAACACCAGCGCAATGCCTTTGGCTTCATCTACCATTGGTTGGGCGGCTTTGTTTGATAAATCAATAATTGCCAGGCGACGATGGCCTAGAGCAATAGCATCATTAAAATAACTGCCTTCGCTATCGGGGCCACGCTGTTCCAGTTTTGTTTTCATTTGTTCGATACGATCCCGGTTGGGGGGAGTGTTATCGAATCTTAGTTCACCGCAAATTCCGCACATAATTATTCACTATCATCTCATTAATGTCATTCCCGCGTGCTTCTAGCGGGAATCCAGTTGTATATAAACATTCTTACGAAGTGAGTCACTTTTTCCTAAATTTAAGCTTTGGTGGAGCGGGTAGTCGCACCCACTACCACTGAAATAACAGATTAAGTAGGCTGGAAGAAAAAACTAAGGGCTGGATTCCGGCTCAACAACATGCTGGAATGACGGTACTTGGAAATTAAGGCATCAACTCGTAGCTCCGATTATCGCAGCATAATCGGAGGCATTTTATTTACCAACACCCTTCTGATGCGCCTCATCCAGGAATTCTATTTTCATTTATACTTTGATAGTACCTGATCAAGTGAAACAGCTTTCAACTTACCATTCTTATATGCATTGAGCCTTGATTCTGCTTCTTGCACCCAAAGTTTATCCAGCTCGGGATCTGATTTATCTAAATATGGAATAAGATAATCAACCAGTTTTGCCTGCTCCAGAGGACGTAAAGAAATAGCTTCTTTTAAGATTTCTTCAGGTGTGGACATAATAAATACCTACTTAACAACACTATGTAATGAGTGTACCACACAGCTAAAGATACCAGTATTACGAAAACAGGATCCAGCTAGCTATTTAAAACCACCACCCCCCGGTGTTTCAATAGTCAAACTATCACACTCATCAAAATGACGATGAAACTTACCCAGCAACTTTACTTCCCCACTATGATTCAAGCCAGTCTGACCATCATCCGCTCCCATCAAACCCCACGGTGCATGTTGCCGACGTTCAGATAACACAGTAACTTCAGTCGGTGCCAAAAACTCAAACTCCCGAATCAAACCATCACCACCACGATGGCTACCCTCACCACCTGAACCACGTCTAATCTGATAACGATTCACCCGCAGTGGATAATTCATTTCCAGTGATTCGATGGGCGTGTTTAGCGTATTAGTCATATGAGTTTGCACCGCATCCTGACCATCACTGACTGCACTTGCACCCATGCCACCACCGATGGTTTCATAATAATCCCATGCGGGATGTTGTTCTGATCCACTACTTCCTAAAGCAATATTATTCATCGAACCGTGACTGGCCGCGGGTATTTTTTCCGGGATAGCCTGCGCCAGCGCACCCAGTACCACATCGACGATACGGGTGCTGGTTTCGACATTGCCCGCGGCTACTGCTGAAGGATATTCAGCATTAAGCAAACAGCCTTTAGGCGCCTGAATTTTGATTGGGCGAAAACTCCCTGCACAGGCAGGGGTCTGTGCAGGCAACAGACAACGGAAGACATAATAAACCGCCGCGGCGGTAACAGATAAAGGACAATTCACATTGCCTTTAACCTGATCAGCCGTGCCAGTAAAATCGAGACTGACCTTCGCCTTTGAAATTTTGACCAGGGTTTTTATTTCAATATCTTCGTGACACAGCCCATCATCGTCGAGCACATCACTGAAATAATATTCACCATCGGGGATATCCTCAAAACTGGATAAGGCCAGTTGCTCGGCATAGTCATTCAATGAGCATAATGCTGCCTGGTATTCTTCTACACCCATGGTTTGGATCAGTTTCAACAGGCGATCCTGGCCACGGCGATTGGCCGCGATCTGGGCATTGAAATCACCGGCCGACTCGGCAGCATTGCGCATGCTTGAGACCAGTTTGCTCCATTGCCCCCGATCCAGTTCACCAGCCTTGATTAGTTTGGTGGGAGAAATAATCATACCTTCTTCCTGCAAACAACTGGATAATGGCATAGAACCCGGCGTTTCTGCGCCAATATCAGCATGATGAGCCCTGTTCGCAACATAACCCAGCAACTTGTCATCAATAAATACAGGAGTGATCATGGTGACATCGGGTAGATGCGTACCACCCATGAATGGGTCATTGATGA
>Ga0224511_10004969_pt1 | contig 10277 bp, 3 predicted proteins | sample SF_May12_sed_USG_2_FD_169988 | JGI IMG/M metagenome (GOLD analysis project Ga0224511, IMG submission 169988) | Sediment microbial communities from San Francisco Bay, California, United States - SF_May12_sed_USGS_8_1 | ecosystem: Environmental > Aquatic > Marine > Sediment | place: USA... | reverse complement strand
CAAAAACATAGTAATGGTCGAGCAATCATCGATGTTGAATTAAAATTTGTTTTTTTTTTCATGTTAAAATATCGTTTATATAAACACACAAGATATGTTGTTGATTTATTTTTAGGGCTGGGTCGATAAGGAAAAAAACCGATACGATACGTATTGCGATACGCACAAAGCAATACGCGATACGTATTGACGATACGATACAAAGGTAAACATTTTGGACCATTGAGAATTTAGACTAACCAAGTTCACTCCTTGTTATATAATCAATGTAGAGGGAAATAATGTCATAATAAAACAACACATTAATATTCTTTAAAATAGTTTAATGATTCGTCATTTAAAATTTAAAACATCAAAAGAAAGGTCATGAAGTTACAGGAACACACGTGTAAAGCGGGGGTTAATGTAAAACAAATGTCTAAAACTGTAAAAACAACAACAGAACCCAGATTACTATTTTTCATTTTTTTAGTTTAAGTTGCTTCCCTTTGTATCGATACGCCGCGAGACCGATAACCGAACCGTATCGTACTGCAAAAACCGGTACATATCGGTTTATCGATATATCGACCCAGCCCTATTTATTTTGGTTGCGAAATCAAGGGGTTGGCCACTTTAGAATGCCCGTATTATGGAAAGCATCACCATTTTTACAGTAAACAAAACAGACTCCGCCTACTTTCTAGAAAAGACACGTAGGCCAAATATCACTGTATTTTCTCTGTATCGGAGTACATATCAAGGACGAATTGCAGAATATGGGAAATATTTTCAAGACGGTATTAAGTAGTGGGTATATATTAATACTACTTAGTATTGAATATATTATTAGCAAGTCTTATTGAAATGTGTCAAGGATAGTCGCGCATGCAAAATGTGAAATAACACCTTAAATTGGTTGCCATTTTGTTGACAGTAAGACGACGACTCGGTCAGAACTATAATTTGTTTTAATTATAATACTGTGAATTAAATTCTTGTCATCTATAATGCATATGAGGGTATGCTATCGTGTTTAAATCACTTTTGGTAGTAATTTTGAGGACCAGTTTTATAAGTGAACAGATGACCTAGATTATTAAACACAGATTACATCTGTAAGGAAGATTACTTTTGTGAGAGTCATTATTTATTTGCTAATTTTACCTTAATTTAATATTGTTATTATTGTTTGTGACCTGTTTGAATTAAATATGAAGTTAAAAACTTAAAATACATACTTTGTATAAACACGTGTGTTTTAGACTTGGATATTTCATAATTAAGTTTATTAACAAGAATTAAATGACATAATGAGTCTCGGTTTCTGTTCAATTGATAATATCTTCGAGTCACGGACAAATAGTACCCCGGACAAACAGTACCCCTTATATTTGCACATGCGGACATTTAGTACCCGGTCGTTTTGTACAGGCGGACAAATAGTACCCCGTCCTTAAAAAGCTATATATTAAAAAACAAGATGTTAATTTCAATAAGATTTATTTTTACAAACACGTTTATTTAATGAATTTAACAACAAACATACACAAAAATAATTTATAATAATGTTTACAGAAACAACATAAAATTAGCGGGATGAAAAGGCGGGCATCGTTTAAGTCTCCTTTCATCTCGCACTAATTGTGCCGCCGACCAGAAGGTGTTAACGATAGCGCCAAGCACTGGAGGCATTTACTTGTTACCGACGATAATGGCCATATCTTGCCAATAACTGTGAACGAAAGTCCTAATCCTAAATACAGTATGGCAAATTATTATAACGCCAATGAAGCAAAAGACTGTCTAGACTTATTGGGGAATTTACTTTCGGGGTACTGTTTGTCCGCCTGTACAAAACGACGGGGTACTATTTGTCCGCCTGTACAAAACGACGGGGTACTATTTGCCCGGGGTACTATTTGTCCCTGACTTCTCTAACATCTTCTTGTATAAAACATAGTGTTGAAATTAACGCTGTCGGAAGCCCTTTGGTGGACACTCAACATTTTAATGAGAGAAAAAAGCATTGTCAGAGTTGTTGGCCCTTAGGTGAACACTCATGGTTTTCTTTAACTTTTAGGGCTAGTAAAGTCTTTGTATTTTTAATGAAGGAGACGTTCTAAATTTGCTGTTAAATTTGTTGGAAATAGATCTAGGTTAATGTAGAATTTATTTAAAATTAATTTAAATAATGAAGTCAATTTTTCTTTTGTTTTGTTTTCTGCTCTGTCTTTACTGGTAGACTGGAAGATAGTCCCACCTGAGATCAGGCAGTTTGGACTATAGTGGCTCGAAGAGCGATTTATATGTAATATCAGTAACTAAATATTAGAAACTAAAGCGTTGTGGATTGTCTTGGTCTTTAGGAATTGGGATTACATTTTCGACTAGTCAGACAAAGGCAGTCCCAGTGGTCGAATCTATGGGTTTGTAACCGTCAGTGCGCGGCCTTATAGGCCACCTGTCATCATAGCACGAGAGGCACGGTTACACACAGTTTAAACCAAAGGAAATTAAGGTCAAGGGATTCCTAAACAAGCCGGTGTTTTTTGGAAATATGTCGCTAAAACATGACTGAGCTGTAGATTCTTAAAGAATTTGAACCAAAAAAGATCTAAATAAAAATCCAGGTAAAACTTTGCAAGAAACTTATTATAAGAGAACAATGTTACGGAAAGGAAAGATTAATTTAAGAAAAGCTAAACTACTGGGCATGTACACAATTTACCTATCGACAGTCCGCCAAAAATGGCGTCAAACTCCAGTGGCAGCGTGTATTGGTCTTTATCAAGAATTAAATCTAAAAATAGTTGAATACACATCTCCCATTTGCTGATTTTTAGTGGCCGAATATTTGCGTACACCTTGAGCTGAAATAATGTAGATTTAAGAGGTGATTGATCACGACTGTGTGTGATATAAATTAGCATAACAGCCACACAGAAGTGTGTCAAAAGGATCCAGGATTAGCTTACAAAAACGCCATTGTCTATGTTGTGTTTATTTAGATACACTACTAAACCAGCTGCAAAAAGTAGCCAAAATTGCGTACACGCCCAGTATACTTAAAATGGACAGAAAAAATTCTGCTCCCAAGCATAACACTTGGGAATCCAAGTGAACATTTCATGACATAATGCACTTCCCATAACGATTCATGAATTTGCATATCACACCAAGCTTCAACCTAGACCGTCCCTGTAAAACAGCATCTGTTTTACTTTTTCTTGTTCAAAATTTAAAACGAAATGCAGCAATCTCATTGGCTTTTAAAGTAGGACAAAATGTATCTACCGGTATACTTTTTGAACAACAGAAAATTCCCATCGAGCAACTTGCTTTGGTGTTACAGAATCCCAATCGTTATAATAAACGACTGTACATGTATATAAGTAGATTTTGTTTCCTCGTGCACCGCTAATTTATATACTCCAGAGAAACGCAACTGCCAAATAATCATAGCTTATGATCCTAGTAAGTCACAAATATATGACTTAAAACACCATACAGGGTAATAAGAAAACACTGTTTTTTGTAAAATTATCAAGATTTTTTTCAAGATTTATTTGATACACTCATTACATAAAATATGCAGAATGAAACAAAATACAATTTAGATCTAACGAGGCTATCAATATTATATACCTTTTATTTACATTTGTTAAAGAAAATAAATCCATAAAGAAGCAATCTGGGAGAAACCGCTATTAACTATTTAACTGTCATGATTTCTTTTAGAAGCGAGTGAGAGGAAATATAATTGATAATTACTATTTTCTATTTAAGGAACATTACATGTTATAAATCACTTCTTTTATACAGTGCATAAAATTAAAACAAACTAAAATGTTTGGACAAAAACAACAGCAGAAATGCTGTGGTGAGGAAAGGGTAACATTTTAGTTTTAATATAGGTTTTTTACATGTATTTGGAAATTTGTAGTGATACAGTTAATAAGATGCTTAGTAGCATAAGTATTTCTTATACAATTGAGAAAACATACCACATTGTGTCTGCAAAATAATAATGTTTGAGAAAACATAGCCCATAGTACCAACAAAATAATACTGTTTGAGCAACCATAGCACAAAGTATCTACAACATATTACTGTTTGAGAAACCATAGCACATAATACCAACAAAATAATATTGTTTGAGCAACCATAGCACAAAGTATCTACACAATAATACTATTTGAGAAAACAAAGCACATTGTGTCTACAAAATAATACTGTTGCATAAGCTCCTCTAATGCAGAAATAATGACATGTATAAAAAGAAATGCCCTCAAAAATTTAGCAGCGTATGTGCTGCCTGTTATTCAAAGGGTACAGTTACACACATTTTAAATCTGTTGCATAACTTTTATGGTACATGATGTATTTAACTTTAGTGAAATCAATAAAATGACTAGAAAAAAGGTCAACAAGAGTTAAGTACCAAAGTATTGCTGATGGAGCATGAGGACAAAAATACTTAACAGAAATACATTTCTAATTTGATTTTACTGGGGAAAACAATTATTTATTTTTAACATAAATAAATATATATAAATGATATGATAAACCTGAATAATAATTATACAAGTGATCATATTTTGAGTCTTATTTAACTTCGCACGTATTTGCTACTATCTTGTCTTAAACATTTCGTTTACAAATAACATCTATAATCATGCACTTACTAGCTTTTAATAACACTATACAGTGCTGATACTATGGGAATATTTTCACAATAGAGCTAACTTTGTAGGTAAGGAAACATGATATAGTAATAAACCTGAAGAAACTATGTACTAAATATCATATAACTATTTCATTTTTTCTATAATGACATCTGTAAATGTTAAGATTGCTCGTAAAGAGCCAATCATAATAAACACGTGATTGCAAACCGAAAGTATAACGACAACTGTTCATTGCCTATGTTTACTACTTTTTTCATGTCAAAATGGTAATTGTTTTCCATTGACAATGTGACCAAGAACTTAAAGTTTTATTACCGTTGAACTAGAGCATTAATTTTTATCCGTACACCCAAAGTTCCATACATTTTCGACTACATCATAAATATTTCCTCATGCTCCTCATAAATAACAAACTGCAATACGATTTAGATCAGATTTCATCGAAACACCGGGATGTAACTGGATATACATTAGCGAACATTTAAAATCCAAGCTGTTTGTAAAAGCTCTCGGGATCAATGGGTTTCAAACGGAGTAAACTCATTCGCATACGGAAACATTCGGGAATGCCATTTTTAGGAACTTATTGAGTTGAACTGTTAGGTACATGTAATGCCCATGCGAACCCGATCCGACCATTTACGGAAATAATCAAATGGCTTTCTACAAAATTATTAATCTAATTTGACAAGCCTAGTTAAATAAGAAAAAAATGCATTTTAAGAATGGCCAAAAATCTTACGGAAAGCGTTTCTACGTTGAAAAGCTTTGCTAATACTTTTATTATGCATTGAATAATATTTAGGTGTTTACTTCACCATTTCTTGAGATGAGTTTGGCCAGGAATAAAAGTTTAAGGTTGATGAGCAAAACTACTCAGGACAATACCATTAGTAAGTAATAACCCAGTATGTGATAAACATTTATCCTTAAATTACTTTAAATTATTACTAGTTTCAACAAGCGATACAATGCAAATACTAGGGCTGGGTCGATATATCGATTAACCGATATGTACCGGTTTTTGCAGAACGATACGGTTCGGTTATCGGTCTCGCGGCGTATCGAAACAAAGGGAAGCAACTCAAACTAAAAAATGAAAAAAAGAAATATGGGTACTGTTGTTGTTTTTACAATTTTAGACATTTGTTTTTTCATTAACACCACCTTACAAGTGTGTTTTTGTAACTTCATGACATTTCTTTTGATGTTTTAAATTTTAAATGATGAATCATTAAACTATTTTAAAGAATATTAATGTGTTGTTTTATTATGACATTATTTCCCTCTACATTGATTATATAACAATAAGTGAACTAAGTAAGTCTAAATTCTCAATGCCCCCAAATGTATACCTTTGTATCGTATCGTCAATACGTATCGCGTATTGCTTTGTGCGTATCGCAATACGTATCGTATCGGGTTTTTTCCGTATCGACCCAGCCCTAGCAAATACCGACATACTCTTATGGTTTTTTATTTGTATTTCATATCTCTTACAAAGGATAACTTGTTTTTTCTGTGGGTTTAAATCTACACCATGAGCTGCCGTTTATTTACATATAATGTAGCTGCCGCCTTTTTATGTTCGAAGCTATTTCATTCAGAATGATGCTGCAAGAAAAGTCGCGATGACTTCCTAGTTGCGCTCTCAATTGAAATCGGTGTCGTGTTGCATCACGCACACTGTAAATGTCGTGACGAAACCATGAAATTGCACTTTATTTAACGCCGTTTGGTTTTAATGACGGCGATCAATATGAATTCCGTTGTTAACCATTACAGGTCTCTTATATCTGCAAAATGCTAAACGCTTCCTTATATAAGTCTTCTGCGAATAACACCAATATTTTAATCGTTTTCATTTAATGTAATATACAGTGATATTAACTTGACGCCAAATTTACTTGACAATGACACCTTACACCTGATACAAGTCCTGTTCTGACATTGTTTTTTATTTGGGATTTTTCCGTTCTTTAACAATAAACACGGGAATGTTGTATTAAAATGGCACTTATTTTCAATGTAGACAATGCAAGCACGTACGTAAATGCATAAACTTTAGTAGTAAGCACAACTATAAGTGTTCTTGGTATAGAAATTCAGAATAAAAAATAATTATGGACAATATTCATATCTGTATTTGAATTTTTCTGTGATTTATAAAACCTATTACCATTATGTGTTTAAATCGTTTAAACTCTGAAAACTCTTGTCGATTATTTCACTTTGATAAAACATTCTTTGTTTGAACATTTCTTCAATGTTTTTTATATCTTCTTAATTCAATGGGTTTTTTTACATTTTAGACTAAAAGTCACCTTAACGTGTTCTGCTTTTTTATATGTAATGTAAATGTTATACAACCGGCTTACCTACTTCTCACACATAAACAGGAAGAACTGTTCCTTTCAATTTAATGTGATTCTCACATTTCTGCGCGTCATTGTTACAAGGAAAACCTTTTTCTTTTCGCCAAAATTTACATTTTCCTCATATAAAGTTTGCATTTGCAGCTGTACGATATTTAAGATTTATTTTTTACAAAATTATTCTAATTCGAATTATGTATGCCAACTGTTGTCTTGTATATTTTGTTCCAACGTGTCAGTTAATTATCAGCAATGACTCTAACACGTGAATGTGCTGTGTGAAACAACAGCTGACGCTACATAATGGCGATTAAAACGTACACATTATCGTTGACTGTTGTGCTTGGATTCTTCGTGACAGACGTAATGGGTAAGTGGCTTAGTGCAATTATGTGGCAGGTTTAAGATGTTCGGTCTGTATCTTGATACAAGGTAACAATGATTTTGTTGCAGTAAGTTAGGCAAACTAAATGAATTAACATTGTAAAGTAATTGAAACATTCCATGACAAATAATGTGTTTAGGACAACAAACACAACAATAACAACAAAGCAAACATAAAATTATTGCCAGAACCGGGAATCGAACCGAGACCTCTCGCACCGCAGTCAGATGCGATACCCCTGGACCACAGAGGCAACTAAACTTATCGATTATATTCAAGCTTTTTAACTGTTTACACGTAATGGGTCGATACTCAGGTAAACAAAGTTGCGGGCCACACTTTTTTTAACAGAGTCATTGTTTGTAATATATTAACATGCATTTATTATATTCGGCAGTGTGTCATATTTACGGAAGTAGGATGCATTGCCTACGTATAGATAAACAGTAAGCTGTTTACAATTCTGGTAAAAATACAGACATAGCATGTTAAAAATGAACTTTTAAAGGTTCTAAAAAGCAATGAAGATAAAATAAAAACTGTTATTGTTGAAATGATGTTAAAAACAATACAAAAGATGTATAAAGTCTTTAAAAGCAACCTGTATTTGTACTATCTGGCACAAATGTTAGCTCAAATACCAGATGCTATTTGTAGATCTCTTGCCTCTCCTCTGCAGCTTGAATGTTTATACCCAGATCAAACAATATTTTGATTTAATTAAAGTGCTATAGGTTTCGTAAGATATAACAAACAAAATGTATTAAAAATAATAGCATACTTGATTATCACTCATTTCGCATTATATAAAAATGTCGATAACATTGATAATTGAGTTTTTGTTATTTCTGTTTCAGTGCGATTCATTTTAAAAGATATATATATATATATATATATATACCTTTTACAACAATTGCTAACAATACACTATTTTTGATTCATAATCATGTGCTTTTTTGAAAATATATTAAAGGAATTCCCTGCGGTCTGGCCGTGTGACACGAAACATTTTATGTTTGTATCCAACGATGTTGGGTCACCGTAATGTGTCCACTAACGGTTGAACGTTGTATTTTATCTGTTAAATTTCGGAAAAGCGCTGTACCTGCTGAATATTTAAATGTTATTTTTATACGAATACGAAATACGTATTATTTGCTTTCTTTCCGTTGGTGCATTAAGTTAGTAATAAAGCTTAGCATTAATCGTTAATTAACAATTTATTAACCAAAACATTAGATTTCACGCATTTTACATTTAGCCGTATTAAACTCCATGCATCAACGAAGGTAATCTTAGAGTTTTATAAGTCAAACATCAATAATTTGTCCAAAAAGACAAATCAATTTTGGTTCAAACATTTGGTTACGTCCTACTTTCTAACCCTTTCACTTTTGGACAAACTATTGATGTTTCACTCATAAAACTCTAAGATCACCTAGAGTTTGAGTTTTATATGGGTAAGTGTGAAAGGTATGCTCCTATTACATTTTGAGTTCTGCTGGCCCGCGTGAAGTCTATTGTTTTGGTTAATTAATGTTTATTAACACTTAATTTTATGTTTTATTAATAAATATTGGTACTTTTGAGGTAACTCACAGTATTTTGCTCATTTCATTTCAATATCATCTCTAGTTTTTGAAAATAACATATGGATTTTTGGGGGGCAGCTTTGGGCATTTCAATATGTTTCACCACCTTAAGCAATACATATTCAAATTTACAAAACAAATGTTAGGACAAATATGTGCCGTTCAAACGTTCCCATCCTCATATGTATCTGTCAATTACTGGAGTTAAGCTCATTTTTCCAAGTTCAGGAGTAGATAGGCACGGAGACACATCTACAACTAGTTGACTGGGGCAGGGCATTTGCCAACAAATGAAAATAGATTTGCCCTTGGCATACTGTTTATGCAAACAAAACTGCGATACACTAAACTGAAGTTACTAAATGGAGAATGGGATACTAATATAATTTAGAACATAACCTACATTTTCAGCCAATGGGATGACTGGGTTGCCTCCATTAAGAGCCCCTCTTAGTTGTTAAGAGTTGGCTCTTAATGGAAATCACATGATTCCTTGGCGGGAATTTATAACTCCGCCTTTTTTCCATATTTGGCTCAGTATAGCATGCCATGTTGCGATGATAAGCTCTACATGTACAAAACATAGTTCATCAAGGGGGCTTTTGAAACAGGTTCAATAGAACGAGGATTAGGCCAAGAAAAAATATGTGTTAAAAGACAGTATGATTTACATTGGCTTAACTGACATAAAAAATTAATAGCTTATTAAACAAAACCTTACAACATGAAAGAAGAAAATGCTTTCTAAAACAATGATCATGATTTTAGGTTTTAAATGATCAATTTCTTCTTACTTCTTGTCATATAGTTTAACCAATTTGTTAGGTTTAATTGGCCTAACATTAACATAACAAGTAGTATATTGGGAATCAAAGCATACAGCATAGAAATTATGAAACAATTAAAAACATTTTTCACCAAACTATATAATATTTTAAATCATCTACTTTATCAGTCTGTGCAATTGCTGCGATTTATCCATTTTATTTTCATTTAAATATTCTATTGCACATTTTAAATAAGATATCATAGTTTATTACAAATGTGAATCAGTTACTTCATTCATGCATAAATGACTTCATGTATTGCTTAATGGGCAACCAATAGAAATGAAGTTATGTTCACTTCGTTCGCTGTGCTCCTCTTAACCATTAAGAATTATCAGTTTGTGTTCTAACTTATACATAGATAATTACCATATATATGCCCTGACGCCGAACGAGAATGTCCGAGTGCATCAGCTAAACGCAATAAC
>Ga0224511_10004967_pt1 | contig 10278 bp, 10 predicted proteins | sample SF_May12_sed_USG_2_FD_169988 | JGI IMG/M metagenome (GOLD analysis project Ga0224511, IMG submission 169988) | Sediment microbial communities from San Francisco Bay, California, United States - SF_May12_sed_USGS_8_1 | ecosystem: Environmental > Aquatic > Marine > Sediment | place: USA... | reverse complement strand
AAAAATAAAATAATAATAATAAAAATAATAATAATAATAATAATAATAATAATAATAATAATAATAATAATAATAATAATAATAATAATAATAATAATAATAATAATATATAACATAATAATAATAAAAATAATAATACTTAAATACGGACTTATTTGTTACTTTATTTAACACTCAAGATTTATATGTAAAGGAAAACTACGGTAGGAATTTAGAAATATTTAATGAATTTCAATTTAAGATAAATACACAGTACAACGCGTCGACCCCGGAAAATTTAATATAAAACTACGGGTAAAGTAATTATTTTAAAGTTTGTTGATTCCAACGGTTCGGTCGTTCAAGGGAAACAATCCCTTATGGCGAATAAACATTTTCGGATAACTCGAATATGGTTCGATTGAGTATTTCCACAGAGTTTTCTCCCGTGAACAAATGAAAATATATTCATAAACGATACTATTGTGTATAAGAGGCTGTCTTTGCAGGTGCACATACAGTTTTGCTTAACATGTATCTATCTTTATACTGACGAGCGGACCCTAGCAAAAATTAACCTTGCTGTGTTAACTGTCTATTTACGACTTAAGTTCAATGGTCTGCTCTGATCGTGTTTTTCTAGATAAAGTCTAACTTTACAGATTGTATGTTGCATTTCTAAATAATAACTGATTAAATCTACGATCCATGCATTTCGAACAGGCTTGTATTTTGTTAAAAAACATCATAGTTGACGATATTAAAAATAACGATTGTATAATTATGTATTCTTCATGCATACCCAAATCGTTTAACTGTTAACGGGCAATTTTAGCAGTAGCAAGTAGTAAATATTCTGCAAAACCAATTTTTTTTTAAAGATTTTTGCTATCAAAAGCTGTTCAATTAAAAGATACATAATCTGATCAATTTTATCTTTAAATCATATTTTGTTCTACATTAAATGCTAGATAGCAAAATGTGCGATCGATTAAATAGTTTCTAAATTATAATCAAAACATGTGATGGTGTAATATCAATTGTCTTTCCCACTGACGCTAAATATAGCAAAATGTTGCTACTCCTTTCTAAAAGGACTTGCCGATCTTTGGTGTATCAAAGGTCTTTGTTTGGATTTTTGCAATATTAAGGGTGCAATTCCGTTAAGAGCGTTTTAGTTTAACAAGACGAGCTTTTGACTTTGAATGAAGTTTTATTCGAAACATACACATATAGTACAGTAATCCATATTGTTTCAGTAAAGCAATCCACACTCTAAAGGTGGACGACCCGAATAGTTAACTACTGATATTTAGAGGTATTCTGAAACAATCGGGTTTATTCAATCGTGGTGATTTTAATTTTTTTAAACAACCGGGACTCACCTGGACGCACCGGGCTGCAAAACAACGCCGGCGTATTCCGGGGCATCACCGTAGCTCTTCCGACATGAACCGTATCTCTACCGTAAGACCGCCGGGCGAAACCGTAGCACATCGGCATGAGGTGTGCTCACGGTGGAGATATGGTGACTTTATAAGACTAAGAAGGGGATAGGGAGGTAACATTGCGTTGCTTACGCCATTACTTATCGTCCCTCTCACTCTAATTGTTGTTCTGTTTTGCCTTGGTATGTTACTTGAGTTCTGTACTTTGCAAATGGCATGTCTGTTAAAAGTTCCACAGAAATTGCATCGATATTCATATGCTACCGTGTATCACCGGGGTTTTACCGTCCTACCTCCGTGACTCACCGTAGTGACACCGGCGCTCTGCCGCCGATGCCCGGGACAGAGCCTTGGTGTATTGGGAGCACCGGGACTCACCGTAGCGCCTCCGGGGCTACACCGGGAATGCACCGTCGCAAAACGTAGCATAACCAATACAGACCGTGATCACTTTTTGCCCCAAACCGGGTCTGGTCCGTAGCACTGTCAGGAATGTATGAACGTACTCGAATTCCTTCACGATTCGTCCAGGTTTGCCCCGGTCCGCCGGCTACAAACTGCCGGAATGCACCTGTGCGTAAACCGGTACAGTGTGAACGAGACTTAAATAGATGTACTACGATCAGGTTCATTAGATAATTTAGTAAATGTGTCAATGCTGAACCTTTTATTGCATATGATTTTGCTCGCTTGCAACTGCATATATAATTTCTGGAACGCGAAGCACATGGACGCATTTTTTAAACTGAACATTTGTGATTTTAAACGTTAATTATACAATGTATATCATACAGATTTTAACAGTGTTTTTCATATGTGTCCAACGAACAATTTACATGTGCAATGCGTCTGTATGCAAAAATACAAAAGAGAATTTGCAAACTACACAAACTGTTACTGCTACCTCAACGACACAAGTGTCACTGGATCCAAAAACAGCAGCAGGTGGCAACCCATTGGAGGGGGAAGCGCAGAAAAACCAACAAAACCTTCAAGACGATGGGTGTCAAACCCGGGAAGTGGAGTTCAAATGTGGTCAGGAACTCAGGCCTTACACTGGAGAATCCAAGTATGTGTTATTAGTACATTGTACAGTTTTTGCCGTTAATTGAATTAATGTGGTCCTCTAAGCCGCTTTATTACATCATTGTACAGTAAAACCTCTTTAAATCGGACGTCAACAGGACCGGGCGAAATGTCCGGTTTAGAGAGGATTCCGGATTTCCTATTTGTCTATACAGCTACAAAGTTTAGGTCGTATTTCGACGCTCAAATGATAGTTTAGATCAGACAGCTCTTTTTATTATTACGAGTGGACATAATGTGTATGGTATACTCCGTGTTTTGTGATGTTCTGCGTGTTTTTGTACGGGCCATTTTTTCATGGTGCCCATAATCTTGATTTTGTCCACATTGTTCACAACATTTGTCTTTGAACATTTCTTCCAATTAAAGTGACTTTGTTTACAACATTCTTTTTTTGAACATCCCTTCAATTTATATTATATTTATTCAACTGCTGTGCAATATAACAACATGTGAATTTAAAACTCAATTAAAACAATTGAATAATAAAACGTATCAACATTATAAAACAATTATGTATTATTATACATGTACAAGACCATGCAAAATGAGGAGCAAACACTTATGATTTAATACATACACAAGAAACACTATATGCGTATGAAATATGAAACACTACATGTATGTCTCGACTCTCGTGACTAATAATTGGAATTCAGGGGGTTTTATAACATTAAAAATAGAAGGAAAACAATTGGGACCGACGAAAGCGTCGGGTTTCAAGAGGATTCATGTATTGAGAGAATCCGGTTTCGAGGGTTTTTACTGTTTACATGTTTTTATATTTTTCTGGTCCCCTGGGATCAAATGACGCATTGTTTTTGTTAAATAAAGAGATCCGCTCATGCGCTAGGGGCGTCGATGATATGGCATATTTTGTTACCAGCGATGAACATCTTCATTTAAACCGAGGCTCTTATTTCCCCATGTTGCCTGAGAGCTTTTTAGAAAATCACTAAACATGTCTGTTGTACTTAAACAGTTAGCTTTTAAGATATCTGGTAATTTCAAAACCAAACTCCGGTTTAAAGAATGCGGCTTACCATTTATTCTAATAGTACATGTAATAAAACTTTGCAAAATCAGCTTGTTTAGTATTGTGTTAATTCATTAAATCCTACTAGAATTAATTATGTTTCCAAAGTAAATTTTGTAAGCCATTAATATTTTTCAAACATCTAGCACAAAAAGCCCCAGAACTTTAACGTACATGTTGCATTTTTATAGTGTTACAATAACGATTTCTAAGCATCAAGGATTAAGAATTTTTTTATGTCAATTGATATAGGTAATAATCTTGTGTAAAATATGACATTAAAATATCAGGTAGAATGAAAACAATTGAACATGTACATTTTATCGTGACGTGGAAGCAAACATAAAAGTCAGATGTTAAAAACAAGTTTCATAAATAAGACGGTAGATATAAATTGTGACCTTACAATATGTAGTAGGATCAAACATTAAAGTTTCATTCCTGGCCAATTTCATATAAATAAAATGTCAAATAAACACCTAAATAGTATTAAATGCATAATTTAAAAAGTATTGACAAAGCTTTTCAACTTGGAAACGCTTTCCGTAACATTTCTGACCATTATAAAAATGCATTTTCTTATAACTTCTCGGAAAGCCATTTGATTATTTCCGTAAACGGTCGGATCAGATTTCAAATGGGCAATACCTAACAGTTCAACTCAATGCAATTCTAAAAATAGCATTCCCGAATGTTTCCGTATGCGAATGAGTTTAAAATTGATCGATCCCGAGAGCTTTTACAAACGAGACTTTGATGAAATCGTATTGCAGTTTACTATTTATGATTCACGTTTTAGTAAAAATAAAACTACGGTTAAATGCTCTCGTTCAACGGTAATAACACTTTAATCAACGAAACAATCATTTCACCCATATTTGAACGTCGAGTCAAATACGCAGCATCCGTATGAGCGTTTGCAGAAGATTTTACATCATCTTTGCACTGAAGACTGGTTTTATGCGGCTTTGAAGCTATTTATACTAGTAATTGGTCATTAAATATTACTCACTATTTAATCATGTATCTTCAATCACGTGTTGGGGTTTGAAGTATGTGTGTTATTTGAATTTTGCAAAAGATGTTGGGTATGCGTTTGATTGCTACAGAAGAAAACTGGTTTTAATCCCCAATATTTATCAATCATCGTACCACATAAACGTACCACACGATTACTTAGCTTTTGTTTGAAATTGGGAACAAATATAAAAATTATAAACTATACTAATTGTTCATGCTCAATGCTTGTTTGCTGCGTAAGTATTGGGTTTCATGATTTTGTTATGGTGCCATATAATCTTTGTCCGCTTAAAATACACTATATTTTGGTTATTTTTAATGTAGTCAATAGTGAATATATTCATATTGTTCTTTTCACATGTACGTTCTAAGTATATGTACAACGTGCATGTATTCTTTTTTGTGTATGATAATATGTGTATTAATAATAAAAATGTAATATAGTAGTTGCTTTTGTTAACAAATCACAGAAACATATAAAACAATTAGAACTAAAATATGTAACTACTCGATTTGCAATGTAACAACTTACGTTCTACACTGCTTGTACATGTAAATGCAATAGACAAATTATATATCAAATATATTTCAAAAGGAACAACATAAATTATAATCATACACACTGTGTGTATCTTCGGTATCACAGCTGAAAAAATGTGAGAAAGCAAATTCGGTGAAGTAGACACATTTTTAAAGTAGGTGCAAATAGAACTAAACAATAAGATCACGTTTTAGTCGTTAAAACTCGTTATAAACTGGTACTCGTACTTCATATGCTCACTATCACCAGACATAGAAAGTTAAACTTTTCACAAGCATTTAACATATTTAATGGATGATGGTAAATACTTATTTAATAAAAATGCATTGTTATTATCATCATCTGTGAACTTAAACCTTTATTTTCAGGTTGGAATTAAATATATAATGGTTATGTACAAATTTTCGGTCACTTGTTCTTCGCGTTTATGTAACACAGTATCGACCTTACCATAAAGTAAGAAAAGTTGAATGGATGGCCGAATGTATGAGAAGTGGCCAGACGTGTATACAGCACCGGACAATGAGTTAATAAAACAATATATTTCAGCATCAAACCTTCAATTCCGAAGACCCATGCCGCACTTTTGCTGCTGCTCGGGTTTGGGGGCGTTTCCCTTTTAATTGCGGCCGGCTACAAAATGCTGCGGAAGCACGTGTTCCACGATAATCATAATCTGGACACGGCGTTTGACGCTGGAGGTTGCATTAGCGTCAGTTTGACGGCAGTAACTATGACGTCAAAGATACTTTGGCCAGCTGACTTTCTTCAGAGTTCTACGCTGATTGCCAAGGTGTTTTGAAGTCGACTGCTGTAATTTTGTATATTTAAAGAATTATTTTAAAATGCAATTTAAATGGTTCGTTTAGTTCTTGTCTCTATATGTTAAGGTATACATTGAAATATGTAAAGGTGTATTTACACGTGTTCTGCCCTATTTATAAGTATTATGAATTTCAACTCTTAATGTTTTACGAAAGTAAAATTATCTTACCACCTTACGTCGAATTCTTATTATGATACATGTATAATTAGATATACGAAACAGCTTTTTAAACGGATTTTCCCGATGTATGTGTAAGGCTTGACACATATTCAACATTTGTTAATACATATTATTTGTACATGCAAAATTTACACTAAAACACCTCCATCCTCCGATATTTTGTCAATATTTTGACTTTAGTAGGAACAATCTTTTAGGGAATTACATTGTTTTAATAGTTTTTTTTAAGCTTTATCCTAAATTGTTTTAATTTCAGTCCGGAATAGGAGGAAGTTTTTATATGGCGATTGCAATTTTGATTGGCATATTTCTGTTTCCGGTGCTATCAAACTTTCTGAAATCACGCGCGCCAGGGGCAAAAACCTACCCTCAGGTAAGGTTACGTTATACATCAAATTAAAAAAAATCACGATTGTTTTTATAAATAAAAGTGTGTGCAATAGCAAATACTGTGGAATTATTTATATCCGTGGGCACGAAATTTCGTAGTTTAACTATGATGGACATATTCGTTGACACATCAATTCGTGGGTTTTTAAAAATACACAAAAAATACTTAATTAAAGATAGAGTCCGTTGGGATCTTAAATTGTCATACCCATGAAATATGCGAAATCTAATGTTCAACGAATAAAAATGATTTCCCAGTATGCAGTGAATGTATTATTGCATAAATATATTACAGACAAAACTAAAATAATAAAACAATAGACCTTTGTCGTAACATCTTAAAAATACTTCAACTTTTCCATGCAGTCGTTGATGACACAGATGCTATTAATAACATTTTTGGTGCTATCGCCAACCTCATAATATTTGTTTTATTACAGATCGCGTACGCACGTTTTGGCAAACCAGCCCATGTTATGTTCTGCATCATCGCGCTTTTTGCAAGTCTCATTCCCTGCACAAGCATGCTTCTTGCTGGTAAATCCACACTTGAAGTGTTAATTGATGGCGTCAACAATGAGTTTATTGTCCTCGTGTTGGCCGCCCTATTTGGATCCTATTGTCTGGTTGGCGGTCTTGGGACAACGTTTTATTTCGCATACTTAAACACTGCCTTGACTTTCATTTCACTGTCTGTGTTCGTCTTGTATACAAGTTTCTACCCATCGGAGAACAACAAACCGTATACGACGCTAGAAGCATTTTACCAGGCGGCTACGTGTATTAAAGCCCCTGACGGCAACTACGAAAACTCGTTTGCAACGTTCAGAACAGAATCTGGTCTGATTTATGGCGCGGTGCTACTCGTCATGGCCACGTCAACAAGTTTCACAAGCCAAGCAAATTGGCAAAGTACGATATCCGCAAAACCAGCACAGGGCTTTGCTGGGTTTATGATAGCAGCTTATCTTTGGTTCGTTGTCCATATTATGGTGTCCTATACGGCGACGATGACGTACTTCGCAGTAAGTTCAGAGAACGGGACGCATCTTCTATCGCAAAGCGAAATTGACAACGGTAGGTTGTGTTGACTAACACTATATTTATTAATACACGCTAAGCATACACGCAACAGATAAGCAATTTTAGAAACACATCGTAAATTCGTTATAGCTTAATTGTTGCTGTCAATTTACATTTCGAATTTATATAGCAAATGTGTTTTTTTCTTTGTTAACTTTTTACATTAGCACAAAATATCCAACTTTTGATCGTTCAGGCTACATAACACCATTCATAATGAACTTTCTGCTGGGCGAGACGGGCGGTTATTTGCTCCTGACGATGCTCATAATGTCACTCATGTCATCCGGAAGTAGAGAAGTCATGGCTATCTCTTCCATACTGGTTTACGACATCTACAAGACCTACGTTAACCCTTTCAGGTTATATCGTAAACGACGTATTTATTGAAGCGACACAAATATTAACAACCACAACAATACTTTAACAAGACTAATTTAAACACGTTTTAGACTTGTAACTCTTTTTGACTTAAATAAAAGTTAAGATAATGATTGATATGCAAAACAAAATAGTAAGTTTGCCACTAATTGATAAATAATTTTATATCAACATGAATGTTTGCAAATATAGGTTGATAGTAATCTAAAATAGTCATTCTATTTTATGTGGTTAACGAAAACAACAGAAATGGTCATTTCATTTTTTTTCTTCAGACAACTGAAGTCCCCAACATGTTGTATCCTCTGTGGCAAAGAGAAACTTAGACAAAGAACTGGCGAAGACAAATATGGCCCAGAAGAGTATTGCATGTGCAAAACTTCCACCGGTTGCATTGCGTGTGAGAAAGATATTCTAGCCCGGTCACTGAAAGGTGAACAGAACACAGTGGTCTATTCATGTGAAGACCACGGTGCTTATAGGCGATATGAAGACTCCCTCATTCGATACAAGGTACATCAATTTAATATTTGTCACATTTAATTAGTTTTTTTAGTTAAATACTATTTTTAAAACAACATGTTAAACAATACAACCATGTTAGAATAATCTATATTTCGTTGAACTGGTTCAATTCCACAGGGCATGACCAGTAAATCAATATTAAAGTCACCAGAGCACGATTTGTGCGTTAACATGGGGAAAAATCTAAACTATCCTTTAAAAGTATAAATAACTGCGTAATAGAGCATAAACAAAATGTACCGTGTGCTAGTTTTGAAGAAAAATGTGCACAAACCAGGACATTTCCAATATACCATTCAGTATGAGGGGAAATCATTTTGTTGTCCACGGACACAAAAAGGATTTATCTCATATTACATGCACGTTTCATCCTTGAAAATATGTAGTCAAAATTATTTTAGTGTCAGCCATTTTACATCACATATCTTTGCTAAGACTCTTACCTAAATCATATTTTAAAATAAGCACTTTTCAACACAATTTTCTGTGCTCTAGTTCCTTTAAAATGAGTAAAAAACAAATCATTCGTATAAATTTTCTTTTAATTCACTAAAAAATGTCTTGATAATTTATCAAAAAAGCTGCATCATATTTACTTCCGGTAGAAGTAAAACGACGTCACAGTGCGACACATACCATTCGAAATTGTAAACGTTGTTGTTTTTCGATGGTTGTGCCCCTTTATGACGGATAAATAATATTAGGAAACTGTATATTGATTAAACTGTACTTAAACTGATTTAAAGCTCTAAAACAGTAAAGGACGACGTCATGTATGGAGAAATACAAAATTAATATGGGGAGGAAATAAGAATAGCCTTACATCGGCCGTAGTCGACATAATGCCTTCATCCCAGAAAAAAGAGTTATTTCGTTCTTCGATTTTCTTTTAAAATGAGTTAAAGGTACTTGTTAGAATAGAAATAGAATTTGACTCTGCATGCTATATTGTCTGCGGCCTTCGTGCTCAAGTTATTACGCGACTTAACTCGCGAACGTGCTCTAACGGACGATATAGCACGCAAAATCAAAATATATTTCCTAAGATTAAAAGTTCGCGAAATGCGCTTGCATACTATTCGTTTTTACAATGGGCAATAACGTGAAACCCAAAACATTTTTTAAAATGTATTAACAACTCTTATACTAATCTTTTCCATATGACAATTTGAAATTTAACTACATGTAACTTTTACTGTTCAGCTTCTATTTTATTTTTTCAATATTCTATTTACATGCCAGTGTTTGTTCTAAAATGGAACATAATGAATACAAGTTAATAAGCCACTAAATGTAGTAAATGTGTACTTACATGTACTGGAAAAAAACTATTTTAATTTCAAAAGAGCTTTGCATAGTTTTGTTATTTATAAACACGTATTTTGCGCATAGTAAGTATATTCTTCTATCATTGCTTAATGAATAAAAACAACACTCTCACAAAAGATAGTGTGATGTATTTTCCAATAGAAGGTCATTTCATAAATACTACAGGTATTTTTCAGGTTCCGTTTTTGTTGTTGGCCCTTTTAAGATCAATGTCATTTTACGGCATTCATATAACTGAAGTTACTTGGTCAACCAGTACTATTTTGTATCGCGCAAGCAACTGAAAAAAAACAACAGGAGAGAACGCAATAAATACATATTTGACAATTTTACTATTTAAGGTATCAATCAATCAATCAATCAATCAATCAATCAATCAATCAATCAATCAATCAATCAATCAATCAATCAATCAATCAATCAATCAATCAATCAATCAATCAATCAATCAATC
>Ga0224511_10004966_pt1 | contig 10278 bp, 6 predicted proteins | sample SF_May12_sed_USG_2_FD_169988 | JGI IMG/M metagenome (GOLD analysis project Ga0224511, IMG submission 169988) | Sediment microbial communities from San Francisco Bay, California, United States - SF_May12_sed_USGS_8_1 | ecosystem: Environmental > Aquatic > Marine > Sediment | place: USA... | reverse complement strand
TTTCGGTATTATGTTATTATTTCATTCTTTTTGACGATAAAATACTACTTGATATTAAAATATTCAATAAATAGCTGATAAATAGCTGATAAAAAGATCAGACAATGCCCCTTTAACATATCCTGTGTATGTAGATCTACAAATAAAACCTATTTAATATTGTTAAGAATAATAAATAGCCCTTTGAAGACAACAACACTGTCTTTTACACAAGAACACCTGATTTTGCACAGATGATCACCATAGCAAGTAGAATCTATTTAGGCCTAATGCGGAGAAACAAATGACTGTGAGATTTCAAACCCCTATGCGATAAACAGTATGTTAGCAAATTATTAAGTAGATGTGAAAACATTAAAACTGTGGACAATTTTGCACTGACATAGAAGTAAATACTACAATACTACAAAAGGTCTGCAGATTTTATCATGGCGCGCAACAAATGCAGACACGAATAAATGTATCTTTTTGTATCGAATGCACCCCATTTTAATACTACAGGATACATATTTATTGTGTAATGTTCAGTGACGGATCCGGCGGGGGGGGGGGTAAAAATCAAGCAAAGCGAGCGAAAAAAGGGAGACCTTTTTAAAATATTAAAAATTAGCGTTTTGGGTATAAACAATCAAGCCTTAATTATTTTCCCTTTTTTCCATAACAACAGAATAACCATTGAACTTAAATTAATGTGTTATTTGGAATAAGTACAAACACTCATTATAAAAGCATTACTTATATAATCATGTTAATGAAGTACTATATTTAATGGATCAAAGTATAGAAAAGAAGTACCGAACTTTAATGGTTTTCATCACTACCTATAAACGAGAATAACTATTGAACGTAAAATAGCCACAGCAAAAAACAAACTCAACCAGCATTTACAAAATGGGCCTTTTTGACCTCATAACATTAATTAATACCTTTTCACACAAGTAGCGACTTATTTTTCTCTCCAAATTTCCCCAAAACATTTATTTAAATATATGCCATTTTAAACCGATCCACCGCAAAACTTTCAGTTTTTTATTTTATTTTATAAACAAGATTGAAAATTTTCAGTTTATTCATATTTAAGAGAGGTAATAAGGTGTAAAATTACGTCCCTTTAATTTAATTTAAGCAAATATAGGTAACTTGAATTTTAATTAGATTTTTCTACGGTTGAAAAGTAAAAGCATAATATATATCACATTTTAATGAAGTGACTTTATAACATTATTAACCTTGATAAATTATCAAAGACTCCAATAGGTCAAATGTCAATTTTTATATTATGTATATATTAAGAAAGATCTAAAGTAATATGTATGTTTCCTATAACATCCCAAAACGGAATATATCAATCCCGCCTTCAGTCGTCTTAACTTAAAAAAGGTAACCCATGCAACCTTTAAATAATTTCTTTTGCCCATTAAAATGAAAAAAAAAACGTTACAGAAATGTATATACACAGACACTTGATAATACCTTAATGTCGGCAATAAGAAACTCGCTAAGCATAATTAAAATCACGTATACTACTAGCGGATCCAGGGGGGAGGGGGCTCACCCGACGCGCGCCCTCTCTTAACGGCCGCGGACCTTTTATTTTGTAAATGCCTTAAACGCTAAAGTTCTTCAAATGTTTTCGCTCGCTTCTCTCGCTTATTATTTTTCAAACAAATCGTAAAAAGATTATGGCCAAAACATGTAAAAAATATAAAAAAACTTATACTATAACCGCCAACACTTATGTCCAACACATAATACGCTTCTTCAAAGCTACGTTTATACTGTCTTTAAGTCTAACCCCCCACCCGTTGACAAAGTTACGTCCCCCGTAAGGTCAAATCCTGGAGCCGCCACTGTATACCATATCATTATCGTTGTTTTTGCATGGACTAAAAGCAGATCAGTATTTACCCTACCTAAATGATGTAAGTCAAGGTTATGTGGCTATATTAGGAAAATGCAGTTGCAACCGATTATCAAGCTTTGAAAGAAAGATTTAAAACTAGTTGATGCATTTTAATGGTAGACAAAACACTCAGTTCAAAATGATATGCCAGGAAGCACACTCGACAACTATAACACAAATTATTCAACAAATACATGGGGTTAGATTTATAGGAAACGGCTTTTTAATGAGGAAGATTTAACAGACAGACTGAATAGTTTATTGTCTTAAAATATACTGTTTCTTGACAAAACATTTAATTATAATTATATTCAAACATTCATTGTATACAATGTCACCGTGAATCATGACAATATTTTTTTCTTTTAGAGAAAACAAAGCATAAGTAGAAAATATCATATAGACATTCAACATGATAAATATAACAGTTGAACAATCTGTACAACCACGCAATTATCTTGAACAATCTAACATGTGGGACTATTAAGGCTAGGTCTAGCCCCAACCAAGACCATATAATATTCACTCACGTTACATAGTTGTATTCTTGGTGGCTTTAGTTGAATTGGAATAAAAACGTGCAAAGAATCAAGACAGGGCGACACTTTATTTTGGACTCTGTTTGCCTCGCACATGGCGGGATATACAGACTGTTTACTTCTCGCAGCATCACATTTTTGACAGTAATACGTAATCGCAATATTATAATGCATGTACCATATTTGGTAAACGCGGTTCGCTTCTGGCTATAATACACTACGATCGTAACATGTACCATATGCGATTAAATAATTACTAAAATAATTTTTAATATTTTTATTATAAAGTATTAGATGACTGAAACACACTTTATTGAAGCAAATAATATATTTACCATGTAATCAAATCGTTTGCCAAAATGACACCAATCTTTGTTTACTTCATACTAAAGTACAAACAGGCGTAGACGCTTTTCAAACTGTCATCCATTCGGCAAATATTCATTGCAATAAATGAAGGTGTCATGTTCACAGTTAATTTTGACATGAATACGCTAAAAGCAGTTTATATTAAAGTGCATGAAACATAAACCGCACGAATGTGTGGTGTTTTTGTTCGCTGTGTCACTACATAAAAGCAACCTTTCAATGCGCCTAGCGGTGGCGGACCTATGATTTTTGTCCAAAACTCTCAATTTCCTGACTTTTTCATCGCTCGCGATTCATTTTTATACCTAGATTTTACAGTAACTGAGTTTAAATCTAGACATGTATGTGTTTTCTTCTATTAACATTAATAATACAATCTAGGTATTTTTATTGGAAATATTTTATTGAAATATTCTATAATATTCCACTTTTGGCTGATTTGCAATAACTTTATGCCATTGCTTAATAAATTGGTCCTCAGGGATCATGCATATTTATGTTGTTTACATTTGAAAACGGAGTTCCACTCATGCGCTAGGGGACGTCAGTGGTGTGGAATCTTTCATAACCACTGATGAACAGCTTTAATAAAACCGAGGCTGCTGTGTTCCCATGCAGGCTATACCTTCTGAGGGCTTTCCGTTTCATCAGTTTAATTTAACTTACTACTCCTGGTGTTAAGTGCGTGTGTGGCGGCTGTTAAATGTCGCCCCGTACTACATCATTGTGGTCCTCAGGGATCATGGATTGTATGTGGTTAACATTTCAATATAGATTTCCGCTCATGTACTAGGGGACGTAAGTGGTGTGGCATCTTTCAATACCACTGATGAACAGCTTCAATCAAACCGAGGCTGCTATTTTTCCATGCAGGCTATACCTTCTGAGGGCTTTCCGTTTCATCAGTTTAATTTTACTTACTACAGCTGGTGTAACGTGACTGTGTGGCGGCTGTAAAATGTCGCCCCGTACTTAATCAATGTGTAGTTAGATTTTTCTGGTCCTCAGGGATCGATCAAGGATTAATGTTGTTTACATTCAAAAATAGTGTTCCGCTCATGCGCTTGGGGGCGTCAGTGGTGTGGCATCTTATATTTCCACTGATGAACAGCTTCAATAAAACCGAGGCTGCTATTTTTCCACGCAGGCTATGCTTCTTGAGGGCTTTCCCTTTTATCAGTTTAAGTTAATTAAGCTAATTTTGTAATGTTACTAGATTTGTTGTAAAAAGAACAATGTCGTCAGCAAAAATACAGATAGCAGATTTAGGTCACTCAAAGTAAGGTTTATATTCAATATAAAGTAATATTAACAGTTATGGAGATAATAGCTACCCTTGTTAACCAACACCAAGTGTAACATCTAAATAGTCTGAATATAATAAATCTTTTGCAGGTTTTATACATGGCTTAAGATTTGCATATATTGAGTGTATCATTTTTAACATTTTACAACTCATACCTGATTCAATTAGTTTAATCTTTAATGACTGATGAATAACAATATCAAATGCTTTCTCAAAATCTAAAAATGCACAGTACAGTTTATGTTTTTGTAATAAAACTTTTTGTACATAACAGTACATGGTCAATTTTAATGCAGTAGATTAGGGTAACATTGTCATCTGAACTAGTAAATACAAAAGAAAGCGTACTTCCTGTTTGGGATAAACCCTATCACACAAACAAAAGAATAATATAAAAAGGTGAGGAGATTGGAGTTTTTGCGGAACTATGCATTTTGATTTTTGAAGTTTTTTTAAATCCATGTTAATACCTTTATCTTTCCCGTAAGGTACTTATGTACATGTAAGTGATCAAAACTCTTTAAACAATTATGGTAGGCAAACACACCAAATAATAATTTCTCTTAAGTGCCGTTAAATTTTTCCCAGCGCCATGTTTTGACCATTCGGGTGGAGCCATTTTTGTTTAATATAAACAACAGAAATAGAAGATCCGTGGATATCATTAGTTTGGGCTGCTTTGAACATTTAGCATTGTATTCCTTCCTAAAACTGAACTATCATTAGCAGTTCTTTGTTGTTTTTATCTACAGGGTGGACACACATTTTTATGTACATATGTACACATGTATGTAGATAATTTTAAAGAAATGTATTGTATATCAGTCTCTTATACTTCTTATTAGAATATTCATGCAGATTTTATGATGTACATGTGTGTAATATGGTGATGCATGAATAACACTTTAATAAACTATTAAACTGTTATTAAATATGCATTATAACTCTGATAATTAGTGCTACAAATTGACTATAATCTTCCCGAAGAAGATCTGGCAGTTGAACATTATTGTAAAGCAATAATTCAAGTTATTCAAGATGAAGCTTAACAGTACTCCACGAATATCCAGTTTGCTAATTTGCATTCGCATTATTACTTTAAGAATATATTCTCGCTTACAATATCATTTTACCTAAATGCATGGATATTTAATTGACAGTTAATGCACTTTTTATTTACACTAGAAGTCGGCATGCATTGTCAATATCATATGGATTAGGTTATAAGATTTGCATGTGAAAGCCAAATAGATGAACGATCGGGTACCCATGGAGTCAATTTCTCCTTGAAAGAAATAGCAGCGCTATCCTACATTTAAACTACACGTCTTTTTCGTGGTACGCACATAATATAGTTATGATTTTGTGTTCTACATATGTTCGTATGGGAAACAAATAATAACACTTATATAAGATCTGATGGAATACATGTATTCTTAAAACTTGATGACTAGTACGTTTTCTTGGCTTGTTATGCAATTCAGGTAAGAGCAAGTTCCAATTTATGTTAAACTGATTTATTTCATTAACCATAAATAACTAATTTTCTACATCGTTCTTAAACTGTGCATATGTCTGACAAGAAGGCACACATTAGTCATAAAACAAGTTATTTTTTGAACTACAGTTTGTTGACCGGTTCCGGGGGGTTTACACTACAGTCGTACTAGGTATGCCACATGTTATAATAAACTGCTAAAGTTCACACTAGTTATTTAACCTGTAAGACCCACCAAACGCTAGTTTTTGCTTATGTTTCGACGAGGTATAAGTTAGTAAAGGTTTCCCTTTTATAACTATAATAACACAACATTTTGCAACAATTTTCTCAACTCATCATAAAAAACGAATACATGTAAATCATCCACTGAAACTGACGAAAGATTTCACTCTCATTGTACAGCAAATTTTGTTAAAATAAACATCTCATTCAGCCAGTATTTGTATAAATGTTATCTGTCAATTTAGATATATTCAGCTTTTGGAATTGTTTCGGCGTTTGTAATGTAGTTCACTCGAATATTGATAGATACACACCGTACTAATGCAGAATTACCATACATGTAACATTTTAAAGACATATTGTTTTACCACGTTGTTGATTATTGTTCCTAAAAATACCTACAAATATAAATCGATGTATGGCGAATGTTAACAACCAATGTGCCTTTATCCGCCAAGTGGAAAATAATGAGCTGCATTCTTAATTCTCCTGAACTGACAAATCCTTCGGAACTGGTCAACTAACTGCACTATCACACAGGACTTAAACCTCAGCCTATGCAAAACATAGATTTGGCATTGTTAACGGCATTTTGTTTTCAAAAATGTTATATATTTTATTGGGCCGAATTGCTGCTATACGTTGACACATGATACAATTTTTTATGTTGGAGAGTGAATGTCGACCAAAACTCTGAAATGCGTATATCTAGTCCTTTGTAACCCGAAGGCATATCTCTTATAATGTGTTTTGTTACTTTACGAAAAACACAAAAATATAGTTTGTCTAAATGTCTGTTGCGTCATGATGTTGTAAGAGTTTTTATGTCGTTCCTTGTGTTAGTTTTTGTACGGACCATTTTGTCATGGTGCCCTTAAACATGACATATCTACATTGTTTACAACATTCTTTGTTTGAACATCTCTTCAATTTATTTTATCACGATATAGTTTTTTTCTTTTTATGTCGTAAAACTGGTCTAGTGAAATGTTGTTTGTTCTCAGAGCCGTCTTGTGCAAAGATGTATTTCTCAGCGAAATGTGTTGTATCAATTTTACCGGTGATGTTCCAACTTGTGTATACACAAATTACATTCACGCTTACAAGTAACCAAAGACCTAGAATAAACGAATCCATGCTTGATGGATATGCAAAGCATATTGATAATGAGCCATTACGGAACATGACGTACTATGAACGAGAGATTATTCTGAAGGAGTATTTGCTCGGATTCAAAGGCACGCTGCGATATGATGCAACAGTTCGTCCTGTTCGTGAAATGGAAACGACAACAGATGTCTCAATGATTTACGAACTATATGGTATGCTTTATAATGTATATATATACAATGTTGTAATCACAATATTATGTGAATATATCATTTCCATTTTCATATACGTATAAAGCCTGTTCCTCGAGGATTTTATGGAACGTTTTAAATTCTATGGTCGGCTTAATGCAAAACTTTTAAATATTAATATAAACTACATATCAGTTGGTATGTATAACCTAAAATGTTGTCATTTTCAGGGATTATCGAATTAGATGAGCAAAACGAGGTTTTAAAATCTATCGGTCGATTCAATCTTGATTGGTACGATGAAGTATTAATATGGGACCCTTTCTTGGAAGTGTTTACACATGTTAAACACGTCGATGATGGATATCCCGATCTTGAAAGAGTAATATGGTCAATACAAATAGTAAGCGTTTTTATTTTAGTATTAATATATTAAATATGTATTATAGCTTTGCTCAAATACTCAACCAAACACGGTTTGGATATGCTGACTCAACAAGTAACACATTACGAGAGTTGTGAAACACTATTTTTGTAATTGTTCATTTGCATGCGATTTATTCATAATAGTCTACCTAGTACAGAAATTGAAAACAACTCTCAAAAGTGAAAGCGTAGCACACTTTCGTAAATTTGTTATTAATCATTAGTAGGCCATTTTGCGTATCAATGATATCGATATATCATTGAAAAAGCATCGACGATATATCGATATACAGATGCAAATTAGTATAGCGTTGGCTTTTTTTATAAAAACTGCTTAAAATGCACATTCCATGTATATCTTTGCATATATATGTTTCTTCATAAACATATACTTGCGTACAACATAATTCCAGTAAAATCTTTATAATTGATAAATATTATATAATAAAATGTTTGAAATTATGTTTTCAAATTTTTAATAATCTTATATGGCTTTACAATTTGACAAGATGTGTTTAAAATTATTATCATAAGCAGTTATTCCTACTCCCTTAAATATGATAAAATGCAAACTATATGTATTTATGGAATATAAAATACTACATGTACTACTTTTAATACTTTTACTAATACTTTGTTAAAATTGTGACTTATAAACTTTGCTGTTTATTGTCAATGTTATCTTTAAAAGTTAAAAGCTGTACTTATTTGACCCTTACAATAATTGAGACCTATGTCCTAATTATTTTCCATAAAGCAGGTGACATGCCCTTAGCGACATCTGGCATACTTAACTGAACACATTTATGGTGGATGTCGTCTTTTAACAAAATTGTCCTACGGTGGTCACACTTTTAGATATTGTAGGTACACTATTATTCATGGTAGAATTTCCGATGGACCTTTAAGAATACGATTTAAAATAAAGAAGTTCTAAGAAAAAACAACAGAGACACACAAAAGTAGAAAGGGTCAAGGTAAGAAGCGCCATGGCAAAATGGCCCATTCACAAACAAACCAAGACATAACACACAAACCAACCGCACCTAGCTATGTACGAAAGATGCAAAACAACAAGACATAACACACAAACCAACGGCACCTAGCTATGTACGAAAGATGCAAAACAACAAGACATAAGACACAAACCAACGGCACCTAGCTATGTACGAAAGATGCAAAACAACAAGACATAACACACAAACCAACGGCACCTAGCTAGGTACGAAAGATGCAAAACAACAAGACATAACACACAAACCAACCGCACCTAGCTATGTACGAAAGATGCAAAACAACAAGACATAACACACAAACCAACCGCACCTAGCTTAGTACGAAATACGCAAAACAACAAGACATAACACACAAACCAATCGCACCTAGCTAAGTACAAAAGACGCAAAACAACAAGACATAACACACAAACCAATCGCACCTAGCTAAGTACGAAAGACGCAAAACAACAAGACATAACACACAAACCAACCGCACCTAGCTAAGTACGAACGACGCAAGGCAACAAGACATAACACACAAACCAACCGCACCTAGCTAAGTACGAAAGACGCAAGGCAACAAGACATAACACACAAACCAACCGCACCTTGCTTAAATACGAATTACACAAAACAACAAGACATAACACACAAACCAACCGCACCTTGCTTAAATACGAATTACACAAAACAACAAGACATAACACACAAACCAACCGCACCTAGCTAAGTACGAAAGATGCAAAACAACAAGACATAACACACAAACCAACCGCACCTAGCTAAGTACGAAAGACGCAAGGCAACAATACATAACCCACAAACAGACCGCACCTAGCTAAGTACGAAATACGCAAAACAACAAGACTTAACACACAAACCAACCGCACCTAGTTAAGTACGAAAGACGCAAAACAACAAGACATAACACACAAACCAACCGCACCTAGCTAAGTACGAAAGATGCAAAACAACAAGACATAACACACAAACCAACCGCGCCTAGCTAAGTACGAAAGATGCAAAACAACAAGACATAACACACAAACCAACCGCACCTAGCTAAGTACGAAAGATGCAAAACAACAAGATATAACACACAAACCAACCGCACCTAGTGAAGTACGAAATACGCAAAACAACAAGACATAACACACAAACCAACCGCACTAAGCTTAGTACGAAAAATGCAAAACAACAAGACATAAGACACAAACCAACCGCACCTATCTAAGTACGAAAGACGCAAAACAACAAGACATAACACACAAACCAACCGCATGTAGCTTAGTACGAAAGATGCAAAACAACAAGACATAACACACAAACCAACCGCATGTAGCTAAGTACGAAAGATGCAAAACAACAAGACATAACACACAAACCAACCGCACCTAGCTAAGTACGAAAGATGCAAAACAACAAGATATAACACACAAACCAACCGCACCTAGCTAAGTACGATAGACGCAAAACAACAAGACATAACACACAAACCAATCGCACCTAGCTGAGTACGAAAGACGCAAAACAACAAGACTTAACACACAAACCAATTGCACCTAGCTGAGTACGAAAGACGCAAAACAACAAGACATTACACACAAACCAACCGCACCTAGCTAAGTACGAAAGACGCAAGGCAACAAGACATAACACACAAACCAACCGCACCTAGCTAAGTACGAAAGATGCAAGGCAACAAGAAATAAC
>Ga0224511_10004965_pt1 | contig 10279 bp, 1 predicted proteins | sample SF_May12_sed_USG_2_FD_169988 | JGI IMG/M metagenome (GOLD analysis project Ga0224511, IMG submission 169988) | Sediment microbial communities from San Francisco Bay, California, United States - SF_May12_sed_USGS_8_1 | ecosystem: Environmental > Aquatic > Marine > Sediment | place: USA... | reverse complement strand
TGATTAATACTAGACAAAAGTTGGTTCGTGTTGTCCTTACAGCTGACTGCTTCGGCCACTTGCAGAGTAAAGAGACTAGACTGATTAACCCAAGAACGATGGTTATGTCTACTATAAAATCGCAATAAAGCATATTTATCAGTGGTGAAAACGGCGGAAAACTAAACCTTCAAATAAGAATTTCAATATTCCATCTATGTTTCGTAAACAAATGTGAACAGATACGCTTTTGTACGCTTTCTGCGGTTGATAGGTAGGATTTATGGAATGGAAATTACCATGTATTAGGTTGATTTAATTAGCAAGAGTACAACCCCCCTCATTAGATCGTCCTCTCGCGGAACTGCCTTTGTTAAGTCGTATTTTTTTCTTGGATTTTATTATTAGATTTACTGATACTGTAGATTATTCACCCTAAATTAAATGGTTGTTTACATTCTTCCACATTAAAACGCGGTGGGTTTTAACAGCACAAATATAATAGTAATTAGTCGAGAGAAGTTTCAAAGAATATGATTATGAAAATTATATTAGTATTAGAAGATCTAACTGCCGTAAACAGACCAAATAATCTGAAACGTAGGTCATATAGTGTTTTCATTTACTTAGATGGTAGTGTAAGTAGTTACTTTGTATGACAATAAATCAACATGCAAGTGTTTTGAACATTCCGGTAGTTTTTGTATAAAAGTACGATGAAGTTATAATTTTCTCATCTATTTGAGTTAAAGCTTTACCTAATTTATACATGTATTAACATTTACCTACCTTTTTACACTGCGTTTAAAACATTTTTTTTATATTTCGGTATACCTTTTTTTCGTAAGATTTCATAAAATCGTAGAACGTGAGGGTTTAATAATAGAATATTGCTTCATTAAAGATCAACTCGAATTTAACCACTAACTTAATGAAACCTTAAATTAAACATGGCATGTTTTACCCATTTTCAATACAGTATCAATATGGCTTCAACATTTAAAATTGACTTACAAACATATATCCGTCTATTACATTGTCGAAAAGTACAAAAGTGCCTTTGTTTTATATTTAAGGAGTGATTCCGTTTGTTTGTACCGTGCGCATATTAAGTATAAAAGCATAGACAGTTATTTGAATGTTCCGTCTAGCAGAATCTGCGGATGTTGCAATTCGGTTCATTTACTGTCACTAGATAATAAAGTGTACATGAATCCATTTTTATAGATGTATAGAAGTAAAGAAAACCCATTTTATAAGACGAGCTTTTGACACTATATTTCATATAATAGGTTAAACTACATAACAGAGTCTATGCTCAAATAGTGGCAATGTGTTTAAAACCACATTTTATTTATATTTCGTAGATTCTCATTCGGCCTTCGGTTTCAGTTCTAAACATGTTTAAGAGCCGGACTGGTCGGTAACTTAAGATCTACAAGTCCCTCAACGTGTTATCTAACCATTTCTTAAATTGCATCTCAATGCTTTTAAAGTTTCAATTGCTTTGCTTTCATATTGGTGAGTCAGAATTCATACACAAAGTAATAATATTTGGTCTGCGCTGTGGGCTTTGTAAGCACATTTCTGACAAAAATCCATAATTTCAAAACATGTGCACTAAAAACCCAAAGATATAACAAAAACCGTATGAAACGGGTATTTGTCATACTATTATTACGTGTTTATATTTGCATTATTGAGACGGTTTCTATGCAGTACAAATTTACTTTAATACTAGTGAAGCCACATTGATTGGTTACTCGTTTTTGGTTCGCGTAATTTAAAACTACTCCTTTATATGTCGAGAATCAAACGTGTCCTGATCGTTTTTGTACCATTTGCAAACTTGATGTTTGCTTAAATGCTGCAAGTCTAGCATGCCGCAAAAGAAATCACCTGTGGGCCAGCTCAACGAAGAATTACATATTTTTCTGAAAACAAGCAGAAAAATATTTCCAAGATGTCACATTAAGATTTAGTTTTTAATAGCAACTTAACAGTAGCACAACCCATAGGTCAGCAAAACTGAGCATAATGGGCATCTATTAGAAATCGTAAGACAATTCACATTTATCAGTATAAAGATTAATGCATTATGAATTAATGTATGCGCTATTTATCTAAAATTTATCGTGTGATGTTTTGTCCAAAAATATCTTTGTGTTTTAAAATAAAGCCCATTGTATTTTTAAAAAGCCCATTGTTTTCCAACATGTTCGATTTTTTATACTATACTTTTGAAAAGAAAAATTCTCACTGCGTACACTGGTTAGGTGACGAAGGCAAAGAGCAATACAATCACAGTAACACCCATTTATGTTCTCAATATTATTTATAAGAAATATAGTCAAGAGCTCATTTGCGTATTTTAGGGGTTATGCATCAAGTAAGCAGTTTTTTCATTAGCAATTACAAGAATAAACAATAAATAATATTTTCAGAATTTGTGTGCTTTTTCATCATAGTTAGTGATCGGCTATTTATAGCATAATTCATTAAAAATAAGAAAAAGGCTACATGTATTTGTTAGGTCAAAAACTTTTTAAAATTAGTTTGCGATACAAACAGGTTGCAGCTTGATGAAACTTAAGTATTTTGCAATATCTACTGTGTCTAATCTGTATATTAGGTCATATCATTTTAACATGATTGTACTTTTAAAAAAAGAAAAACAGTTTTTATCTGCGTGTACTGACAATTAAGGATTCCGGATGGCAAAATAGTGTGCTTATTACGTATCATTTGACAACTTCCTCGCACAAACGACATGTTTTACTCGAGGTCATATATCCTTTAGCTGCTTGAATTGAATTGACATCCCATTTCTATGCCACAATGAGAAAAAACGGCCGAGAAATATGGCACGGTACTTTCTATAGATAGTAAATTGCTTCTTGTTTGTATGAAACGTTATTCTGTACAAACCGGCTGCAGTGAGTCGTTAGTGTCTAAAATGATTTTCAAATAAAATACTAATTTGCAGAATTCATGACAGTTTGTATGAAGTAGATAACAATTAGAATGTGAAATTATCTTTTCTTAGATGTAGCACAGTGTAGCCGGAATTTCACATATTTTCAAAGAGTCTAATTTAGTAACATCGAGCATGTTTGGATACAGTACGTATCAAAAGTAATGAAAAAAAACCCGGTTCGAACAGTGTGAAATAAAGAAAAACAAACAAACACACTTGTGTCGAATGCTGTATATTGATTCCAATTCTTGTATTACTTTCAACTTTTACAATTATAGAAGATTACATTTGTATTTGTTAATGTCAATTAATCATTCATAAGTCCGGAGGGGTCATGGCATTCAATTCCCAAGCCATAATTTAATTGATTGAAAAAAAATCAAAGAAATGATCTTGTAAACAATGTAGACACCTCAGGGTTTAGGGCACCATGACAAAATGACCCGTACAAAAAACAAACACACATAACAGCACAAAAACACGCAGGACACAAAGACGCAACAGACATTTAGAATTAAGTAGTAATCTTTAATAAACACCATCGGGAGTTGTAATAAGAACAGACGATCTATATATAATGTGATGGCGTTTCGCTTTCCACTCATGTGATTAATTTGTATCTCTGTGAAACCTTATTTCTTTGAATTTGTAGACTCTAAAGTGCTTATATGTTTCAATAATGAAAATCGTGTTCACTGTTTACAATCAGGGATATAATTAACGTTATTAATATTAATGGTTGTGTATTGCATAAACTAAACGTGCCGTTATAGTACTAAACGTTATCGAATCTATAATAATTAGGAAAATAGTTATAGGGATATTTCTTTGAATGAATAAGGTTTCAGTAATTTGCTAGTTGATTGAAAATATTTTATATATGATAGCTTTTTTGGAATATCTAAACGTCTTGTTTGTAGCTTTAAAATATCTTGATTAGCCCTAATGGGTAGTGCGTAAAACGATGCTCATTAAGAACCTTATTAAATCTCATGTATAGGTTTTATTTGTAAGCAAAGTAGTCAAGAACTTATTTCAGAATATATATAATTTGATTTCAAATTAAGAATAGTATTGAAAGAGATACAATATGAGCAATGTGCTATTTTAGTGGTTATCTAACTAGAATGATTAATATGAATATATATAAAGAGTTGAGTGTTTGCGAACAATTTGCACTCGGCCACTCGCTTATCTAGGTCTCAAGTCAATGTAGAACATTGTGTGGGGCTCGAAGGGTTTCTTTGTAAACATAATGTATTGACTGGAATATTGTTCATATATGGACATAAACAAATATCGTAATTTTCTCGAAAACACTGATAGTCGCAGTTTATAAAGAATCTATCGTGGTGTTTCAGCCTTTTTATACGATTTTGTAATGGGTTCTATAATTTACAGGTACGTGTAAATGCTATGGCGAAATCATTCATTTAATGCTGTCTTATAAATATGATTGGAACACGCGCTATAGTTTTATACACCCCAGATAAGGTCGGGATATGCATGGTCCATATAAGAAACTTAATGCATGTGGGTACAATCTACAAGAAGACAATCGGTAATACTGATGTGAATACAAGTATATCAGTGTGTATATTTTAAAAACCTAAAACTTGTTCTAAAGACAATATGACTCAACAGCATATGGCGTATTTTATAGACATAACAGATCAAAACACTTCACGGTATTTACTGAGAACTTAAACGTTCAGATGACAAATGCGCCTCGTGTCTATAATAAGATAGCAATGTCCGCGCCTAAATCACTATGGTTTTGAAGAATTAAACTGATGAAAGGGAAAGCCCTCAGGAAGCATAGCCTGCACGCGAAAACAGCAGCCTCTGTTTTATTGAAGATGTTCATCAGTAGTAATGCATGATGCCACACCACTGACGCCCCCTAGCGCATGAGCGGAACTACATTTTCAAATGTGAACAGCATACATGTACACTCCATGATCCCCGAGGACCAGACAAATATAACTACACAATGATGTAGTACGGGGCGACTTTTTACAGCCGTCATAAAATGTGTTCTCAATGCGCTTTGACATTTTAATTCCACTCCGTAAAAAGAGAACGGACACATTTATAATAAAGACGATACTCTATAGTGTTATTTTTTAATATTATTATAGGCAGTGTGCGAATTGAAATGTAAAATTGTTGTAGATTGAAAGATAATTTATTTAACATATGTTGGGCGTAAAGTAAAACATCATTTTTAGATTGGGAGTTTTACCTTTATTCATGCTCATAATAGGTTACATTATATGATCCCTAACGCATACCGTGTGTGCACTTGTTTCTATAGCTTTTATTTATAAAATATTAATGTAGGAAGTGTTTGGAGATAAAATAGCACTTTACTGGTAAATAAAAACTACATTGTTATCTTCCAAAGACCTCGTGAATACTATGCTCACACGTTAAGCAAAAGAAAATGCCGTCTAATCTGCGATTTGCAGTTTACAAACAAATTCATTAATCGGACATGTCATTGATGAATGTATTATTGATCTGTAATAAATACATGCGTTTATCTAGTTTCAATATAAAATTGTTGACAATGATTAGAACTTATCTGATGAAAAGCTAATTGTATGATTTTTCTTGCGGATTTGTTAAACGCGGACTGCCTATAAACAGTGGTTACGTAGGTCACTATATTGTGCAAATACAGGCTGTCATTGTCGCCTCTGAAGTAGCACACACTGTTTAGCACACATTTTATATATGCTCGTGTAGACGTATTCGTTTAAGCATGTAACAGTTAAAGCTTTGACAAACTACGAAGATCCGACACACTGGAAATCAAATAGCTACCAGACTACTGAATGTCTTTTCTTATCAAATACCCCGGTCGTGTTCATTATAGCTTGGAAATTGAATGCCCTCCTGAAGTCTTTTTAGTGATTATGTGATATTAGACATATACCAACGATCGTAAGCGTTTTGTAGAAAAATATATGTCGATCAATATATATGGAGTCGGACGCATTGTGATGGTATTTACTGTTGAGACGCTGTTGTGTTTGTTCTTATAGACATTTCAAAACAGGTAACCCATTGCAAAAATCGCCGACCTTTGAGTTGTTAAGGACTTAAAGAGTACACTGGTTCATGTAAGGGAGCAGTTAGTCGCTTGCGGTGTGAAGAGGCTATTACCCGTGCACACATGAACGCTAGTTAGTGGACTGACCGCCGTGATGTTACCACAACAGTGTTAACAATCGCGTGTTTAAACAATCATTTAAAATTCAAAAATAAAAAGGTGAGTATTGTGTTTCAATAAGATTAAAAGTGTTTGATTTATTACTTTAAAGTCACCAGAGCACGGTTTGGGCATTAACATGGGATTTTTTTAAACTATCCCCAAAAGTCTAAATAACTGCGTAAGCAAGCATAAACAATAGGTACCATGTGCTAGTTTTTTAAAGAAAAATGTGCACAATACAGGACATTGCCAATATACAATTCATTATCAGGGGAAATCATTTTCTTGTCCACGGACACAAAAAGGATTTACCTCATATTACATGCACTTTTCACCTTTTAAAATATGTAGTCAAAATGTTATTTTTTAGTGTCAGCCATTTTACATCACATTTCTTTGCTAAGAATTTTACCTAAATCATATTTTAAGATAAGTAATGTTCAACCCAATTTTCTGTGCTCAATCTCCTTTAAGGAATAATATATAGAAACCTAGTTGTGTAACTGTGAATGTATAGTTACTGTATATTACTTTTGAATCCGTCACCGTTTCGAGATTAAAACGACAGCGACTACCTTTTTATACCTTATGATTAATACTAGACAAAAGTTGGTTCGTGTTGTCCGTACAGCTGACTGCTTCGGCCACTTGCAGAGTAAAGAGACTAGACTGATTAACCCAAGAACGATGGTTATGTCTACTATAAAATCGCAATAAAGCATATTTATCAGTGGTGAAAACGGCGGAAAACCAAACCTTTAAATAAGGATTTCAATATTCCATCTATGTTTGGTAAATAAATGTGAACAGATACGCTTTTGTACGCTCTCTGTGGTTGATAGGTAGGATTTATGGAATGGAAATTATCATGTATTAGGTTGATTTAATAAGCAAGAGTACAACCCCCTCATTAGATGGTCCTCTCGCGGAACTGCCTTTGTTTAGTCGTAATTTTTGCTTGGATTTTATTATTAGATTTACTGATACTGTAGATTATTCACCCCAAATTAAATGGTTGTTTACAACCTTCAACATTAAAACGCGGTGGGTTTAAACAGCACAAATATATTAGTAATTAGTCGAGAGTAGTTTCAAAGAATATGATTAAAAATAATATGAAAATTATATTACTGTTAGAAGATCTTACTGAACAATTTGCACTCGGCCACTCGCTTATCTAGGTCTTAAGTCAATGTAGAACATTGTGAACGGCTCGAAACAATTTTTTGTAAACGTAATGTATTGATTGGAATATTGTTCATATATGGACATAAACAAATATCGTAATTTTCTCCAAAACACTGCTAATCGCAGTTTATAAAGAAGCTATTGTTGTGTTTCAGCTTTTTATACGATTTTGTAATGGGGTCTATAATTTACAGGTACGTGTAAATGCCATGGCGAAATCATTTATTTAATGCTTTCTTAAAAAAAGGATTAGAACACGCGCTATAGTATTTTACACCCCAGATAAGGTCGGGATATGCATTGTTCATATAAGAAACTTATCATGTAGGTACAATCTACAAGAAAACAATTGGTAAAACTGATGTGAATACAAGAACATCAGTGTGTATATTTTTAAAATCAAATACTTGTGTTAAAGATCCATATGACTCAACAGCATAAAGCGTATTTTATACACATAATAGATCAAATTACTTTACGGTATTTACTGACAACTTAAACGTTCAGATGACAAATGCGCCTCGTGTCTATAATAAGATAACAATGTCCGCGCCCAAATCACTATGATTTTGTAGAAGTCATAAAATGTGTTCTCAACGCGCTTTGACATTTTATTTCCACTCCGTAATAAAATAACGGACACATTAATAAGAAATAAGATAATATATAGTGTTAGTTTTTAATATTATTATATGCAGTGTGCGAAATAAAGTGTAAACTTGTTGTAGATTACAATATATTGTATTAAACATGTGTTAGGCGTCAAGTAAAACATCATTTTTAACATTATATGATCCCTAACGCATACCGTGTGTGTACTTGTATCTATAGCTTTTATTTATAAAATATTAATGTAGGAATTAACATTGTTTGGCGATAAAATAGCATTTTACTGGTAATTAAAAACTACATTCAATTTGGTATCTTCCATAAGCTGGTGAATACTATGCTCACACGTTAACAAAAGGAAACGCCGTCTAATCTGCGATTTGCAGTTTACAAACATTAATCGTTATTAATGGGACATGTCATTGATGAATTTTTTATGTATCTGTTTTAAATACATGTGTGCAGTGTTTATTTAGTTTCAATATAAAATTATTGACAATGATTAGAACTTCAGAAGAAATTATCAATAAAAAGAAAATAAAAACAGAAAAATCCGAAAAACACAAAAATATATGTTTTCTAAATGTTTGTTGCGTCATGATGTTGTAAGAGTTTTTGTGTCGTCCCTTGTGCTAGTTTTTGTACGGGCCATTTTGTCATGGTGCCCTTAAACATGACATGTCTACATTGTTTACAACTTTCTTTGTTTGAACATCTCTTCAATTTATATTATCTGATGAAAAGATCATTGTATGATTTTTTCTTGCGGATTTGTTAAATGAGGACTGCCTATAAACAGTGGTTAAGTATGTCACTGTATTGTGCAAATACAGGTTGTCATTGTCGCCTCTGAAGTAGCACACACTAATGAGCACACATGTTATATATGCCCGTGTAGACGTATTCGTTTTAGCATGTAACAGTTAAAGCTTTGACAAACTACGAAGATACGACATACTGGAAATCAAATAGCCACCAGACTACTGAATGTCTTTTCTTATCAAATGCCCCGGTCGTGTTCATTATAGCTTGAAGATTGAATGTCAAGCCCTCTCACGTCTTTTTAGTGATTATTTCATATTAGACAAATACCAACGATCGTAAGCCTTTTGTAGAAAATCTCCGTCGATCAATATATATGGAGTCGGACGCATTGTGATGGTGTTTACTGCTGAGATGCTGTTGTGTTTGTTCTTATAGACATTTCAAAACAGGTAACCCATTGCAAAAACTCACCGACCTTTGAGGTGTTAAGTACTGAGTGAGTTCACTGGTTCATGTAAGGGAGCAGTCAGTCGCTTGCGGTGTGAAGAGGCTATTACCCGTGCACTCAGGAACGTTAGTTAGTGGACTGACCTCCGTGATGTTACCACATCAGTGTTAACAATGGCGTGTTTAAAAAATCATTGCAAAATCCCTAAATAAAAAAGTGAGTATTGTGTTTCAATAAAATTAAAACTAGAGGGGTGCTTTCGGAAACGAAAGCAATCATGTTTCCCTCCGTATGTCACTGGATGGAATCAATTTTTTTGTAGAGGATGGTGAAATCGTAAACTAGAGCTATCACAGAAGGTGAGGAATACCCCATGTGCAATACGGGAAAGAGGGTTTATTTTTAACGGTAGACAGCGATATTGAACTTGGTAAGTCATACAATGTTTAATCTTAAATTCTGACCTTAACCTTGAAACAACCTTGGTCCAACATAGGCACGGCACATCGTCTCAGCAAAGCTGACATGTGAGCAAAGTGATTTGTTAATCCCACCAGGGGTTCAAAAGATATAAAGCGGACACAAAAAACCGTCATACAATGTTCAATCTTAAACTGTGACCTTTACCTTAAACAGACCTTGGTCAAACAAAGGCACTGCACATCGTCTAATCATAGCTGACATTTGTGCAAAATAATTTATAAAATCCACCAGGGGTTTAAAAGATATAGAGCGGACACGAAATACAGTCATACAATGTTTAATCTTAGATTGTGACCTTGATCTTGAACAGACCTTGGTCAAACATAGGCACTTCGTCTCAATATACTTAACATTTGTGCAAAGTTATTTGTAAATTCCACCAGGGGTCCAAAAGATATAGAGCAGACACGAAATACAGTCATACATTGTTTAATCTTAGATTGTGACATTGACATTGAACCGACCTTCGTCAAACATAGGCACTGCACATCGTCTCATCATTCTTGGCATTTGTGCAAAGTTATTTGTAAATCCCACCCGGGGTCCGAATCCAAATAAGGTTTCTTGCAGAATTTCGGATCCGGATCCTATAATTCATAGACATTTATAT
>Ga0224511_10004964_pt1 | contig 10280 bp, 8 predicted proteins | sample SF_May12_sed_USG_2_FD_169988 | JGI IMG/M metagenome (GOLD analysis project Ga0224511, IMG submission 169988) | Sediment microbial communities from San Francisco Bay, California, United States - SF_May12_sed_USGS_8_1 | ecosystem: Environmental > Aquatic > Marine > Sediment | place: USA... | reverse complement strand
GTGTAAACTCAGCTTAACAGTTTGCCAAACTCTGTGTTGTAGAATACCTTAGCCTGCCCAGACTAATAGTTACTGATTACACCCAAGATGAGAGATTCCTTACTATTCCTTATTCCAAACCCGTCATATCAGACACCGAAACAACCGGTAACATTGCACAGCTTGAATGCACAATGAAATCCACCAGCACAAGACCCCCGTACTAACATCCCACTCTGGGAGGTTCATGTCAGCATGTTATTTGTTATCCACGTCAATGTAATTCCTATTTGCCCAGCACAACCAAAACTGGTCTCATCAATATAACGTACACAATGGTACCCAGGCAACCAAACTTGAGTGGCTCTATCGAAACGATCTATTATTCATGATTAAAGAATTAGACTATGTACACGAGATACTACGACTCTTCTTACTCTTGTAGCACCTTCTTCAAGGAAAACATCGTTATCGCTGAAAGGACCAGGACCACGGGAACGGCGAAGGTCTCTGATGCCTGCATTCCAGTAGGACACAGACTACCACATTTACAACTAAATGGTGCAACATTTGTGTCAAGAACTTTATAATCAAACCGATGGATGACCACCAGGCAATAAAAGAGATATTTTCTTATATCGGAACTATACATAATTTTATTTTGGATTAAAATTACAAATAATACAGAGACTTGCGTGTAAGGATTACACACCGATTAAGGTGATAAACCATCATCATCCCATGCCAGCCGCTCACCACGCTGGCTTGATATTGCCATTCACTCCTGATACTAGAGCAGGGAATGTTCAGTTTGATACAGAGCGAGACCGGCTACAAACAGAGGCAACTCCCGTTAGAACAGGCGAAGAACAGTTTAGACGGGTCCGCTGCCTGGCCGAGCGGGACGGTGGCAAACCCAGTTGACATATGATCACGGGAATAGTACAAATAACGAGAGTGCCATGTTTTCATACAGTTGGGTTTTAATCAGCGGTGATCAGAGTTGTCCACACGGACTTTAGATAACCACAGAGCCAGACAGATCCCTACATACCTTCTTCCCCGTGATATTCTTTTCCTGGGTGGAGTTTCCGATCGCCTTGGACTCCTGTGAAAACAGAGAAAAATTACGAGCCAGGAAGAAGTTGTTCAAACATTTGATTTGTGATTGTACACCTAGCTTCCCTGAGCTAAGAATCGAGATTTACCTACGGCTGTCATAGCTCCTATTGGGCCCAGGTTGGTGCTTACGGCGATCAGTGGAGAGACGGAGACCGGTTGCAGTATTACCCATTACCATACCTGGATCTGCTGCGACGGGACCAGTGTCCGTATCTCTCCCTGCTACGACTACGCGCGTTTCGGCCATAACCAGAGTATGTGTAGCCGCGTCCTGGTCCATTATTGCCTCCGCCAAATCCACCGCCACCTCCAAACCTACAGCACAGTGAATAAAAAGTCAGACCACCGTATCCTTGAGCACGCAGTCTAGAATTATACGGAAAACACAGGAACAAACAAAACGACACCGCTAAACAGGGTTTTTCAGTAAAGATGAACCAACACAAATAGGAAATTGACGGTGTGAGAAGAATAATTAACACAGGTTTACCGGCGAGCCTGGGCGCTCTGATATAGAGTACTGGCAGGATTAACGCTGTCAGCACCTACCTGGTCTGAAATCTACAATTATCGCCCATCATCGTAATGGGCGGCTGCGTGTTGCCAAACGCACAGTCACTCTCGGATTTGCCAGGCCAGGTCTACCACTAACTCGGGTGTGCCAAACGGACACCCTGGTGCCATCAGACGAGTGCGTCTCATTGCACATGTTAACGTATTACAGCCGTGAAGGCAGGTATACCATCTCTTGTCAGTCAGCCACGTGCCACGTACCAAGCCGCGGTTCATTAGCTATTAGCCTTGCCATAATCACCAAATCATTATGCCAACCAGTAAACCATTCAAGATTCGACCGACCACATATACCTGGGTCAAAAAGCAGTCACAGGTCAATGGTACGCTAGTTACAATGGCTTTTGAGTGAAATAAAAGATAAGCAGGCGTGCTCCTATACCGCAAGTTCGCTATGCTAACAGCACTCAACACAGAACAAATTTTCACTCTATTTCTATCAGAGTATGATAATGCCATTTTTGAAATTTCAATCAAAAGCGCACTTGAGTAGAACTATAATTTTTTCACAGATAGACCCCAAGAGGACACCAAACGAAAGAGGATTTTAGTAATTTAGACTGAGCTAACGTCGTTTTCTGGAACAGGTCACTGTATATTACTAGAGATTGGTGGACAGTCCCCGACATAAAGAAGATGTGAAGATAATACAGGCAACACTGCCAGATCAATACTATCGAGGTGCTTACCTGCCGCGGCTGCCCTGCCGATCAAAACAGTTCCTGGCAAGATGGCCGAATCGACCGCAGTTGTAGCAGCGCATGTCATTGCTCTGGTAGGCTCGGGCACCACGTCCACCGCGAGTTCTTGGCTTTGCCCATGACACACGAATCCTCTGGCCAAACAAGGTTCTATAAACACGAGTAATTCGATAGTATGCCAAGACTTCTATTCCTGTGCAATAAGCTTCCCACTAAAAGGGACTGATATCTAAGTTCATGCATGTTCTTTTCATTGTTTCGTTGAGGTTTATCATCCGCTCACTATATGGACAGAGAGATCACATTCTGTGAAGACTAGAATGACTGGTCAGTACTCACGCTCCATTCATCTCCTCGATAGCATCTTCAGCATCTTCCTTGTCTCTGTAGACAACAAACGCAAAGCACGGCGGATTCTCCGCGACCCAAATCTCTAGCGTCTTGCCAAACTTTTTAAACTCATCCTCAATTATTTGTTTGTCCGGACGTGTTCCTGCAACAGACAAGGCGCAAAGATGGTGAAAGAGGCAAGTGATGATTTCAAGGGGTAAATAGCTTCAAAAGTAAGCTTATGGGATGGGCACCCTGGGCAACATACCGATATCAGCAAGATGAATCCTGTAGCCAACCTCAGCAGGACTAGGGCTCCTCGTGTAGCGACGTCTGCTATCACGACCACGCGAACGACTTCTGCTCCTTGACTGACGAGGCGATCTGCTGCGCGACTTCTTTGGAGTGCGGCTGCGCGACTTTTTCGGCGATTGACTGGGTTTTTTAGGGGTTCTGCTGCGACTGTTTTTCTGAGCTGGGGATCTGCTGCGGCTAGGAGCAGGTTTACGATCTCCACTGGCAGACCGGGTCGACTTTCTCCTAGGTTTTTCTGGTGACCTCGATCTTGACCGACTTCTTGACCGGGAGCCCATGACCTTTTGTATGATGTATAGTCTGCAAAATGGTACCTGTGCAATGAATGTGCATGATGGGGTTGTATGTATGAGAGCTTTAAACTTAAATACTCGTTTTAGTCTTATCAAAAGGTTTTTTTTAATTTTATACTCATAATTCATTATTATAATAAAATTTATAAATTATACTAGTTATACTTAATTAGTTAATTAACAATATTAATATACTGATACTGTCACGAGTGTGTCGGACCCACGCCACGGAGTGTGAGGTCTCGCGTCACTTCTCACACTTACAGTACAGTACACTACCGACTACACTACAGTCTACAGTGGAGTTACTCAGTGAGTGAGTTACACTTCCACTAGTACTAGTAGTAGTACTACGTCTACTGTCTACTTACTACTACTTGATTCCAATTTAATTAGATTACTGCTCGCGTACTATATATCGATATCGTCACACGCTTTACAAGGGTGGTCTGATTACTACGCTACCTTGTTAACCAACTGAAAACTGCTGCAAGGAGAGTAGACGGAAGATCTCCGCGAAAATCTGGCGACGCTACTGAACAAGATGGCCGCTGTTCAATAGAGCTCACATCATCTTACAGCCCACGGAATAAGTGTTACAGCCCCAATCCGCACTCGATTCTCCCCCCACAGCTTGTGTTCGAGTTCAATTCATACTCATTTATTGGCCAAAAGGTGAAATAAACTAAGAATCTACTCATATATCTTAATCTGAGCTATTTGAAACATGGATATTGTTCCCCAGCTGTTTCTTTATTCTTGAGTCGTACGTTAGATGTGCGGTGAACCCAGAGGTTATCATGGCGCTCCTAGATGAAAATCAAACTTTCAAGCGCTTGAATTTCGAGGAGGCCATCGACGAGGACGACGATGAAAGCCCATGGTAAGTTTTGAGACACCGCCTAGTGAATAGAGTTATCATTTATTTTCCAACCATCCTCTAAGGTGGAATAAGGGCGGCGAATCAAGCATTTAGTTAAGGGATTTCCGGTCCAGTGATGAGATCAGCGGTGTGCCTCACTGACTTACTCACTTAGTCGTGACTAGTGACTAGTCAGTGACTGTGAGTGTGTTGATTGAGTAACTCGTTCACCCTATTGTTTGGTGTGACTGTGAATGATCCGCTCAAACTCCAGGTACTTCACTAAATTAATTACCTGCCTTCTCCAAAAGCTGACCGACCTGTAGAATTACATGACTGAATGATTTACTCATTCCAGTTTTCACATGATAATGACTGTACTCGTCTCATGTCAATGTCATGGACCGTTTTACAATTACATGTACTACTATTACTAATGACTAAATCATAAATGAGTATTACTATTATTACTGCTTAGTAGTACTCTACTACTCACTGTGATTGTGAAGTCCCAAAATATATTTAGTAGTTACTACTACTAGTACTAGTAAATAAGTAATACTAAATAATACTAGTTAGTTTAGACTTTAGTAGTTTACTAGCTAGTTAGTAATTAAGTTACTCTCAGAGTCAGAAAGCAACACCATCACATTAGTCAGACTAGTCTCGCCCTACAACTAACTAAAAGTAAAAGACTCATACTTGACACCGATATTTACACGGGTTACACATAAAACATCTTATTAATTCTGGCCCTACCTTGTGTCTTCACTAATTGAGCCTACAGTTACAGCTACTGCTTAGTCCGTGAACCTAGACTATTGTCTTTTTAAAAAACCTAGATTGACAGTAACTAGTTGGTGAGTTATGCAGGCATATACGAATGTATTACCCTGGTCTCTGTTTTATATTGTTATATACTCTCTGTGATTTGATTCATTCGGACTGATCTCTAATAAGTTGTGCTGTACCTAATGGACTAAAACCAGTGCCGATAGTCTTCTTTCTCCCTGTACGACACCCAGTAAGATAAGATAGGAATTTGGTGAGTGTCTGGTTTCTCATTGAAATTGTACGCACATGAAATGAAAAGCAATAAAAATACTAACAACAACTACTACTCTCAAATCGTTGACCTCTGGTATATCTAGATCAGTAAAACACTATCATGGTTGATAACTGGTCAGATGGACATGGATTTGTTTTGGTAGGTTTTCTTAATGCGACAAAATGAACTGCCAGTTCACATTGATTATTTATCCCCTGTTTTCTTAGGGATGATCTTCTCAATGAAGCAAAGCAGAACTCTACTAAGCTTCAGGAACACAAGAACGTTGTTATCCTAGGTAAGCAAATTCGCAAGTTAACCATTAATCAATGAAATTTAGGATTTGTGTGATTCAGCTAAATACTGAGTGCTAAGACAAATACTTGGCTACTTAGCAATCAATTCAATATAGGTGGAAAGTTCTAAAGTTTTTTTATGTTATTCCTTCAGGTGACCTGTCCAGCGGAAAGACCACTCTGATAGCTAAGCTGCAAGGTAATGAGGAGCCTGAGAAAGGATCGGGCCTGGAGTTCACCCATCTCACCGTATCGGATGAATACAGAGAAGGTTAGCTTTATACCGGTCTCTAGTTGTAGCTCCTGAAGTACATTCGATCAAGTCATTGAGGTTATTAAGCTATCAGGTTTTATAGTTGAACTACTAGAAAGCTTTGTACTATGGCTTGACAATCTGTCTCGTTCCACCAGTAGAAATTTCCCTTAGAAGGGTTCACTAAAATTCAGTCCTTTTGGCATCATAGAATCTGTGATGTCCACTCAAACATCAACCCAATATAAGAGACAATCTTGAACTATTCGTGCAATGTCTCATGGCCGTAGAGTATGGATATGGTAACCTATTAGATTTGCTGTTCGCTCAGAGAAAGCGCTGTTATTAACAACGGTATGCCATAACTGTTACATCACAAAAGAGATGGATTAACATACTCTGTTACGTGTCATTGGTAGCAGTAGAATAGCGTAATGGATTGGTTCTCCTTTTTATAGCATGCGTGTGAATCCAGGCTTGGGGCTCACATGATCCACCAAAGGAGTTGGTTGGCAGATATGAAACTGTGAAACACCCCTGTTCAACACACATAGTAGTCATGGTTTTCTTCTGCATTCTAGATAGCACCAAACTAGGAATGTGGGTGCTGGACGGCGACCCAACTCACTCAGGGCTGCTGAAGTATGCGCTGACAGAGGAGAACTATCAGGACACAGTGGTGGTAGTCGCTGCCTCTATGTCTCAGCCATGGAGCATTATGAAGACGCTCAACGACTGGCTAACGATTCTCAGCGATCATCTTGATAGAATCTGTATCAATCAAGAGAAGAGACATGAGTGCGAGCAGAAACGTGAGTAGTAGAGATCAGTGAGTGGTAGAGATCAATGAGTGGTAGAGAGCAGGTCTTTAACTTAAATTTGGATCATTGTGTATAGTTATGAAGTTATAGTTGAATTAGATTTTACTTACTTGTTGGTACTTGCTATGGCGGTTCTGCCGCATCATATGTCTCCTAGTTTGTTGGTACTGGCTATTAGGGCTAGATCCCAACCACCCCAAATCACAGCCTGGACAAATGAATCCTTGAAATATATAAATCTAGGGGACAAATATTACAGGAGGGTAGCTCTTGAAAGGGCACCCGGTCATAATAAGTCCCAGTAAACTAACTCCGCTTAGTGGTTAATCTTCTCTACTCATGTACGGGGCGTCTTCGTTTTGTTGTTGTTGCGGTATTCTGCCAGAGGCAGGTCTCTGATGGACAACATTCAGTGATATCTCCATTCTTTTCGAACTTCCGCATCGGCGTTCACTTCACTGTAGTGCCTTCCTTCTTTAAAATCATGCAATATTTTTACCCTTTTACGTCCTCATGGCCTTTTCCCTCAGTCCCTCAGTAAGCTCTCATGCCTCATCACTTGCCATGATATTTTCATCATTTTTCTCCAGCACCACATCTCAAATGCCTCCATCTTTCTCAGGTCGCTTTTCTTCATGGCCCACATTTCGGCACCATACGTGAAGACGGTCCAAACCAGGCATTTAAGTAGACGTTTCTTCAGCCTCTCATTAATTCCACTTTGCAGAAAGTGGGAGTTACGGTCAAAAACGTGCATAGCCATCGCTATCCTTGATCGAATCTCTGGTTCAGAACTGCCACTTTGGGCAATAAGACTGCCCAGATATCTATATTTTGCTACCTGTTCCAAGGCGGTGCTATTAACCTTAATGTTCACAGCGGATTCTGTTCCGCCTATCTTCAAGACTTTTGTTTTCTTTGTGCCGATTTTCATATCATACCGTGCTACTACTGGTTCCATCTTACCCATCACTTCCTGTAAATCTCTCTCCGAGCTTGTTAACATTGCTTGGTCATCCGCGAACCGTATGGATGTCACGTTCTTTCCTCCAACCCTCACTCCAAGGTACTTCATCATGGCCTCTGCATAGATGCTGAATAAGATAGGTTTTGAATCCCTGAAAATTCTGTGGTGGTGGCAGGAAGGGCATTTCGCCTGCAACAAAAACTCAGTGCAAGCCCAAATGAGGAAAATGATGTGGGATATGTTTTCAATTAAGAGTACTAAGCGGAGAGAAACCTGTAAACCTTTACAATCATCAGATTTTTATTGTAGTTGTGAAGCATTTTCAGGAGTATGTTGAGCCAGACAGTGGCCACTCTGCCAGGCTCACTACTTCAACTGGCACTGACACCTCAGAGGCTCCCCTACTGCCGCTGGGTGAGAGTGTCCTCACGCACAATCTTGGAATACCAATCATTGTCGTCATCACTAAGGTATGTCACTACTCTCTTTGGTATTGTGGTCTTTAAATGGAGAAAAATAGCCCCATCGTCACTGCGACAAGGTTGTGAAATAATGAAGTGGCTACAGCGCGATGCAGGCTTCACTTTTTCCGTTAAAAATCAGACCTATCGCCTTGGTGATTGTAAATGACAATATGTTTATTGTAGAGTGATGCAGTTTCATCATTAGAGAAGGAACATGACTATAGAGAAGAAAAATTCGATTTCATTCAACACAATATTCGTAAACTGTGTTTAAACTGTATCCTTTATTGATCAACAGAACTCTGCAATTGAGATCACACATCTAACGTATTTTACACATAATGTTCAGTCGCTGATGTTTTTGCGTCCCATTTGCTCATACTATTGTTATGCCCTTGACGGCGCTGGCTAGATGGTGCTGCTCTAGTCTATTTGTCAGTTCGGGAAGAGAAGAATTGTGATTTGCTCTACAAGTATCTAGCGCATCGCATTTACGGGCTAGAGTTTACCAGCCAAGCCGCAGTGGTGGACAGGGACTCCATCTTTGTGTGAGTCAACCTGCATATGTTCAGGGTCGGACTTGAGAACCCTCCTTCCTAAATTGTCACATTAGACAGACTTGTCTTTTCATTGCATGAAACCGGTCAGAGCAGACAACTCCGTGTAAGCGTATAATCGTGCAGCCCTGTCATTTCCGTGATACTGGGATATTGTTATTTATGGGACTTCTCATCATTAGGATCTAATAACTGACCGAGTTTTAGATTGAAGACTGGGTGTAAACACTTATGTAGTTATTCCTTGTGTTGTGTCCCATGCATTGAGCCCTGATGAGCAAAGGATGACCTCACTTGTCAAAAGCCCTACAATATCTTCGGTCGTTTCATAAAATTGTGATTTACTTTTAATCCCACTGTCGTGATAGATTACATGTAGCTTCTGTTGTGATCATGTGCTCCTCACATGAATCCTCGGTCAAAAGGTAACCTAGGTAAACCATAGACACTGACCCGCCTATGGCGCCTCTTGCTAAGCCATAACTTAATGGAAAAAAGTGTCTAACCTGGCAGCGTTACCATAATGGTAAAGGTAAGAGAGACAGAGAGCAGTGCAGTTAAGCCATTGATTCATTTTAGACCATCTGGTTGGGACTCGGACAAAAAGATAGATATCCTGACAGAGAATTTGAGCATGTTGAAGGCAGATGAGCCTTACGAGAATGTCATCAAAAGGCCTATGCAGATTCGTCGGCCAGCCAACAGAGACACTGAAACCTCTGCCGAGCAGGAACAGGACTTTTTGACAAGATGTCATAATATGCTCTCCAAAGGTTAGCTAACCAATCAAATTGGTTTGTTTGCATCTTTTGGCATGCTTTATCTGCAGTGATGCACTCTTCTATGCTTTAAAAGCCTGATCGAAAGACTTTTTTTATTAGTGAATGATGGTAGATGTGCTCGCCAAAACTGTATTCGTTTCTAAACTCAACCTAATCTCATGTTCTTCTTTTTTAGAATGTAAGTTTGCAAAAATCAATGTGTGCTCTGGTTGCTTTGTTGGGCTGTTTTGTTGTTGCGTTAAATATCCTCCATTTCTGAGGTTGAAGGAGAAAGCGCAGTCCTCGTGTGCCTAGTTCCTAAATCCCTTAAACATCCACTCCCTGTTCACAACATTGCGGTATATATATATTTTCCTTATGTTCCAGCTCACCTGTGCGAATAAGCGACGTGTTTTGTAGGTGCTCCAGCTATGCCAGCTGCAGCGGCACAGAGTGCCTCCAGCTCTCCGCTAATGAAAGCTCCCAGCAAAACAAGGCTTAGCACACCGCCAACCTCATCAAATCCATCTCCCAAAAAGGTTACCAAATCCCAAACCGTGTCCAGAACAGGGGAATTATGCTTTTGTGTTAACAAAACATCGCAGCAATTGTGTTGTCCGCTGCCAAACTTGTTTTGAGTATAATAATGCTGCTGACACATCGCTAGACTATGAGAAAAGGGGTCTGTATCACCAGACAAAACGAATGATGGACTGAAAATTTAGACTTTTTCCTAACAAGCCAGAGAATTTTCAAGAATCTATATTGTCAGTCTAAGATTCTATCAACATGCAGCCAATCTTAGACCGCCCCCCCCCCCAGTTGCGCCGATGGGTGCTTTTTCTCCACAGTTACGCAGGTATCGCTTAAAAATGATTTCATTGAACACTTTCTTTTCTATAGCCTATGGAAGCGACAAAAGCTGGTGGAGGCCAACA
>Ga0224511_10004963_pt1 | contig 10280 bp, 2 predicted proteins | sample SF_May12_sed_USG_2_FD_169988 | JGI IMG/M metagenome (GOLD analysis project Ga0224511, IMG submission 169988) | Sediment microbial communities from San Francisco Bay, California, United States - SF_May12_sed_USGS_8_1 | ecosystem: Environmental > Aquatic > Marine > Sediment | place: USA... | reverse complement strand
TCAAGGTAATAGACAATAAGATGCAAGTTAATTTCGTTTTGACGTTACACTGCATCATTACACTTGCATATTAATGCCAAGATAACCAATATACTCGCATGTTGTTTTCCATTATATTATGCCATAAGAGCATCACAAAAACCTATTCAACAACATGCTTTACTCAGTTAAACATCCCTTGAACACTTGTTCAACAAAATTGACATGATTGATCTCAAAAAGTACCAACATTTAATCAGTCTACACTAATTAATTAATTCTATACATGATAACTTGTTACTAGCTTTTTAAGTGTCCTAAGAACATACAGTTAAATTGTATTTTCTCAAGCATACATAATCATGCAGACACATCACCGTACTACTGCTGTGTTGCACATCTTAATTTCCCAGTGTATGTAGGTACAGACTTTCAGCAGTGTCTGTCAAACACTTACTTTAAACTGCTTCCAAATTGTCAACATGTTGGAGTTCCTCTTGAAAATAGCTTGTCACTAGGTTCTAATATCTCTACAGAGCTGCACAGTCTGATTGTGTGACCCCCACGCATGCATAATCATGCAAAACGCCACCGTTGTTCTGCTGAGATGCACGCCACAGTTTCCCAATGTGTGATTAAAGACTCCCATGGGGTATCTTTGCACAAGAAGAAGTTTTAAAATGCTGTTAAATTTGTTAAGTTAATCGCGTTTTAGACAGACAAACGTATTTACAGAATTCGTTAAAAGGCTATTAAAACTGATAAAACAATTATGAAAGAATGAAAACTAGAAGATTGTATGCATTGCGTATGTTACATTGTCACTTAAATTATTGACTTTTATTCCAGTTAAAAGGGACATTGTTATTGCTGTTTTATTAAAAGGAACGTATAACTAAATTGTCAAGTTTGTATACATTAACATTTGATTACTGAATAATTACCTTTTGTTTTCGTGTTTTCGTATTTCTAAATATGACGATCGCGTGCAAGAGTGTTTATATGTCAAATACGCATCCCATTTCACCCACAACTTGAGAGCTTATTTCCTAAATAATAGTTTTTAAAGAGAACACCAGTAATAAACCATCTTTATTTATACAGCTCATTACCCACCCATTAACTTGGCCAAAATGGTCATTTATCTTGTTGTAATAACGTCACAATGACATGAAATAAAACATGAGGTTAACACGCGATTATATTCTAAATCAACCATCAGGTTTATTTATATTTTTACTTGCAATCATGTAATATCACACTGTTTAATTATTACAGAAGACACAACTTATTTTAATAGTAATATCTGTCAAATCTACAAAATGGGGCGAAACTCCAGACATATAACCTTGACCTTAAGAAGTTGGCATCACCAAGTTCGTGTTGTCGTAAGCCAAATAAATTGAAAGGTTGAAGAAATAATAAAAATATATTGATGGACAAAGTGATCCACGTGTATCGCCTAATCTGCGAAAGAATAACATAAAACTAAAACAAAATGGTAACACATGAGCTCATACATATACCACAGTCAATGTCCTAAATATGCTCATTCAATTAACAGTGATGAAACGTTATGAAACACATATTGGTATGTTAAGATTTAAATTAAAACTTTTCTTTGTTGATATGTGCAAGCTGAACTTAAACAGTCAATCATAGCAAGATAATGGTGTAATTTGTACTTAATAAGGCACCCATAAAGATGTAGATCATCATTAATTAAGACCCTCGATAGGATGGAAAGCAGCATTATGTACGTGTTGTGCTGTTCAGGTGTTGGTAATTTGTAAAACTCTTTACATGATACCTTGGGATATCAGAACAAGATCAAATGCATTGATAGGCAACTTTTAATTTAGTAATTAGCCGGTCACTAACTCTGTAGAGAATGTATCAAGCAAATTTGATCACGTATTGCGTATTTCTGTGATCACGAACTATTTAATTGCTATGTTTTAAATGTTTTACTTTTATAATTTGCCACAAAAACACGATGTTTTAGCAAACGTGCTCATTAATGTCGTGGCCGCATCTGTTGTTTAAGTCAATTAAAATCTCATACTGGGGTCTTAAATTATGGACAATGTTCAGTTCTTATTGTTATCTTTTAATAAATTAATACATTTTATTTATATATGAACAAGGGATTTTTATAATACGATAACAGTTAAATTTATTAACAATGACACTACAGCACACCTGCTAACTGAACCAATTTGGAACTATTTTTTCTAAAAATCTCTTCTCTACTTCTCGAAAGTGGTAAGGTAAATCATTTTCATGGAAATGCGTTTACGCACTAACTATAAAATACAAAATACAAGAATTAACTGCTTCAAATGATGTTAACAAGAAAACATTAGGGTATACTTTCTCAAAAGTGTGAATGTATTGCATTTTGTGGTAAGATCCTGTTGCGGTAATTCTAAAAATTAGTTGCGCACCTACTTAAGACATTAATGTCATAAACGAATTTGCTATTTTGCAATACAGTAAGGATTTCTTTAAGCGTGAACAAAAATATGAACTACATTTAGTTTCTTTGAAGACATTTCTTTCGAATCGAAGTGCAATAAGTAACCCAAAATTAGAAACTTAAACCATTTACAACTGTAAATCAAGTAGAACTGACTAAAAGACAAAATAACCCTCATAAATCAACAAAAGTCAATGTTTTAATAAAATTTAAACTAACCTTATTGAAACCTTATGAAACACATATTGGAATGTTAAGAATTAAATTGAAACTTTTATTTGTAAGATATGTGCACGCTGAACTAAAATAGACAAACGTTACAAGATAATGGTGTAATTTGTAAGACAACTATAAAGATGTAGATCAGCATAACGGTCGTTTACCTAGGTAAACGGCAGTACTATGCACGTGCTTTGATGTTCATGTGTTGCTATTTTAATGATCCTTTACAAAATACTTTGGGAAATCAGAACAAGATTAAATACATTGGTGAACACATTTTCTAATAGAAGTCAGTCTGTCGCTGATTAATAATAACAAGAAAGTACGAACTGTGTATTTCTTTTCACCTAACCTCTCTGTGTGTGTAATGTTGACACGATTTTACATTTATAATTTGTCACACAAACAAGCTGCCAACACAAGAGTTCAATGTCGTGGCCGCATCTGTTGTAAGTCAATTAAAATGTCATGCTGAGGAACCATGGGTTGCAGACTATGTTCAGAATACAAGTTCCGAATGAACTAAATGTCCGTATACTACGTATATCCCGCTAAGTTCCGTTGGGCACAGATGTTTACATTCAAGATATTTTAAAATATGATCGTCCGCAAGAAATTTGTGAACAGGACACGAAATTACCACGCGCAAACAAAACTTGTCCAATGTGACATTGACCTTTATGCGCGCGATACGATTCTGTAATATGCCAAGTTGTCTTGATAAGATGATCATTTGTTCCAAGCTTTTGTTTAATTTTGATAGTCAACAACAATATAATGAACAGGACACAAACATGTCCTGTGCATATTTCAAATGTCAACCGTTATTTTGAATTTTATAGAATGACGACACATTTCCAGACGACACATCACCTTGATTAATTTTTTATAATGACAACTTACGCCCAGTTTTGTTTACCCTAGATACTCTACACCATTTGTATTACATATGAAAATCAACATATCTAATAAAACCTATAAATATGTTAATAATATTATTTTCTTATCACCAAACGTTGCTTAAAGCGATATAGTAAATATGTGACACTGTTTAAGATAAATTAAACAAAACAATAACTGACAAGGTAATATAATTAAGCACTCATTTTTCATGTCAACTGGTACCCAATTGCCACATGTTTCCAACTGATATGCAGACTTTCACAGTCTGATTGTATTTCATAAATAACCATACAAACACGCGACCATAGTTCTGCTAGGTTGCACGCCACATTTTCCCAATGAGTGATGAAATACTCCCTTGGGTATCTTTCAAACACTTTGCTTGCAATATGAATTGGAACGATTTTTAAGAAGAAAATGTTTCCGAGAAAACAGAAAGGGTCAAGTTTATGAGCACCATGTTTTGAACAGTTTTATGATTCTCCTTTTGTCAGCTAGCTTGAACTTCGTGTAGACAAAGGCATTTGCATAACTCGTTGCAAATGTGTTTATAAATGATAGGCATTGCTGGGATAAAACTGTCAAGAAGCAAGGGTAATAAATGGGTAAACAATTGGGAATAAATACGTTAAGCAAAATAAAAGCAATTAATAGTGGTGCCATGTAGATTTGAATACACACAAGGTATATGGTCATAAGCATGTTGGTAAATAATATTTTTCTAAAAATCATCACAATAAACATAAACCATATTTCAATACTAGTCTGAATAAAAATAACAAAAAAGCAACATTCATGTACCTGCAACGACCAAGCACCGAAGTATGCGGAGTTCCAAAAGATACTGTTGTAAGAATTATTGGGTTAAGGAAATAAAAGAAAATGCCGTTGTGAGATGTTTACACAAACGTTTGTTTCTATAACCAGAAGACTGTACTTCCTGATTTGGAGTGTGCCAAATGAGATAAAGAAAATGATTACACATTATTTCTGGCCTTCATGGATGCATGCACGCGTGACATTATCTGGCCTTCAATATCTACACACAGTTATCAAGGAAAACATCTATATAGCCATTAATCATTTATCAGTCTTGCGCAGAAAGGTCATTTCCTGTGCACGCGATCTGTCGACACATAATATTATGGTAAATCTAACTGGACAATTTCTTATATCCGAGACGATACATTTAGGTCTGTCAGCAGTTTATGCTATCTAAAGAAGTCATTATCCCCATCATCAGGGAAGGGATGTAGGTGAAATTAATTATATGGTCTGCACTTGCTAGGTACACAACACAAACTTGGTTTGTTACACAAAACAAATCTTTATTACCTGTATTTTAAATGTACCACACAGTTATTACAAACTAGCAAGTATATGGAATATGTAATAGGAACGAATCGTCACATAGTATTCCCCAATTGTTATTTGTGGACAAAATGTATAAAATTGAAGTTGATACCAAAACGTACATGATTATATGTCGCAGAAGTGTGATAAAACTCTCACATATCATCTATCGCGAATGGTGAGACTAAAATAGTTTTAAAAGAAAACTCATGTTTCAACTTAGAAAAAATACAGCATAAAGCATAAAGATCTTCCTATCAAATTCGAAGTATCTGTGATAAAATGGTAACAAGACAATAAATGGTTAAGAATTTCACATCTTTGACGCCTGTGATCTCGACCTTTGACCCACTGATCCCTCCAAAACACTGATCTTCTACCCATGAAGACTATCATCCTATGAAAGAGGTCTCTTTAATACATGTATACATCACTGCAACGATTTCTTGATCTCTGGCTTATCTCAGGAGTAATTAGATTTAGCTGATAAGACCATTTCAAAGTTAATATTTTATACTTTTAGAACATAAACGTACATAGTACTTTAAAATCTATAGCAAAGTGTTGCAATTTCAACACATAAAACTCAACATTTTGTGCCTTATCTGAGATAAAAAAATTTAGGTAGGCGTTTTTAAGCCTTTTAATGCAATAATTGAAGGTCTTAAAACTAATATTGATACGGATTGCATACAAAACCCTCACAGATTAAGATTTCTCCCTTAAATATCACAAAATGTGCATTACATAGATATATATCACATACACATAGAAAAATGATGTGATAAATACTGTTAAGTTACGATAACGAATGTTCGTCATATTCATTGCACTGTTATAAGATAATATAAAGCAGTTAAACACTCAACTATGAGTAAACTAAAAATAAGTACAATAAACCATATAAGAACTTATAAAATGAACAGTTTTGCCTTCCTTAATATATATATAGCAATGACCGTAGTAAAATACACCAGTTTGGACTATTAATTAGAACGGTCAATTGCCCATTTGTAGCACTTCAATTTCGTACACGAAAAGGCAACAAAAAACAATGAGCTCCGGCGGATTTGTAGCTGCATTATTGATTTCAAACGTCTGAAAGGTTTTTAATTAGATCACAACAAATGTGTAAGCCTTTATTATATCGAGCATAAAACGGTGTCGCGGTGTCCTCGTGGAATAGTAAAACTGTCCAGATCATTGTATGTAAGTCTAGAAGTGCCAGGCCAAGTATTTTTAGTATACAGTTATTGTTGTGGGTTGTCTTCATCAACAATACCATATAATAGAACAACATATATATTGTAAGTTACACTATATAATCATTTATTGAGCCCCTAATGTTGATTTGCTAAACTTAAATGACTTTACAAAGTCATAATACAAACGGTAGATAAAAATAAGTCCCAATGATAATGTTTCAATGTTAAAAGACCGAAAAAAGAACATGTGTATGATTTTAGCGCCTGCTACCGACAAACAATACAAAACTACTTCGCTGATATATACTTCTTATTCTTAGCACAAATGTGGCAGTGCATTTAAATGACGATGCATATTTTGATATACAATGTACGTCCATAAATATTTAATATTGTTCAAAGATATTTTTTTGCTGCTTGGAAGAATTTAAGCCAGTATGATGGATGCCATCTGCTGGATATACACATGTAGACAACATGAAAACAGGAAGGTAAACAGACAAGAGTCAAGTGCATACAACTTATTTATTTTCTGCAGCTTGATTTTCCTATTAATTTGACCCATATGTTGCAACGCTAACAGAATAAGAATAAAAACGTTCCCAGTTGCACAATATTTTCACAATTTTAGGAATGAAAAATGACTTCTTTTCAGCAGCCGATTGAATCAACATTTTAACCTAAACGTGATCTAAAAAATAAGTTTACATTAAAATCGCACTTACAAAGCTTAGAAATCACAGAAAGCTGTAGAAATTCAATGACTATAATATATTATATTACTGAAATAGTATCATCATTTTTTAAACAATTTATTGAAATGTTCGTTTTCATATATGAACAATAATATCAATAATATACCGGACATCTATGTCAATGCTTCATAGCAATTTGATAAAGCAAAGGTGAATTAACGCGTAACAGAAAATAACCCTGTTTACTTAGCACTTAATAGTTCCAAAACACTTAAAATACGTTTTCAAGGTAAACGCAAAACAAACTGAAATAAATTAAGATAACAGATAAAACGTGTCAGCTTTGATCGACAATTAAAGATTTAATGTTTGAAAACTACTTACTCAGACAAGATATCTAAAGAATCTTTATTTTGTTCAAATTTACAAAATTAGTTATCTTATTAATCACATAGATAATCTTAAATATTTTGTTGAGATAGGTGCAAGGATAACTTTTCGTATGTATTACGTTCTTTAAACATATTAAACTTGAAGTAAACTTTTAATCACTTGCAATGTTCCCAGCATTAACTAGAAATGTGGCTATACGTCACGGATGTCCCCACAAATTTACACTGAGCATCAAAATATCCAGAAGTTTACATGACGACACATACATTTAATTATCAACGATACAGCTCCATCTCTTTCTATTTTGGAGTGACGCGCGAAACAATCATTGATCTAAGGGCATCTGGACAAGGGCAAATCTATTGACCCTACGAAAGTTGTGGGGGCATTAAAAAGTGCAATTTGTATCTTAATTGTGTACGGCTTTAAAAACAAAAAATAGTCAGACGACGCCAACAGTTGTCGTCTTTACACGCACTATACGTACATCTGAAACTTTGTTTTCCCTCTTCTTGCAGATTTAAAGTAAACGACCGAATATGCAACGCAAGTCTGGCCATATGTGGGGGCAATGCGGCAAAGTGGCACTTTTTTTACTCATAATCAGGAGCCCAGCAGAAGCGTGGACATGAGCCGTAAAAGATATCTGTACATTATCCTTGCTGTTGGCATTGTAAACAGTAGTTCTAGCAGACGATTGGTACATTACATCTCCGTCTTCCTCCATAATTATCCCCCTCCACTTCTCCGATGGCTCGGGATATTACAAAAGAGGCATTTGGCGGGAAATTACAGAAAAGACGTTCGGCAAAAAAGGAAGTGTGCATTGATGAATGTGGCTATTGGGACGCTCATGATTGGTCAAACTGCAAATTAGTTAGGATGTAGAATATGTCTACATCGATGTCTGAAAATAATATGAGCACTTCCTCTGATATGATTGATACTACTCGAGGCAATAGATCTAGTTCAGTTTACCCACACTGGTAACTCACCTAAGTCAGCAGTTCATATCTTGCATAGGAAAGAAATTTATCTTATTGTGTAGATATAGTTTTCTGGTCCTCGTGAATCATGGAGTGTTTTTTACATTTAAAAAATAGAGTTCCGCGCATGCGCTAGGGGGCGTCAGTGGAGTGGCATCTTTCTTTTTCACTGATGATCAGCCTTAATAAAACCAAGGATGCTATTTTCCCATGCAAGCTATCCATCCTGGGAGCTTTTCCTTAACTCTGTTGAAATTATACTGGCGAATCAAGGAAAACTGGTAAGGTGGATCAACTGTAGTGACATGACCTATAATATCAGTGCTGACAAGGGCATAAAACTAATCAGTCAAAGTGCATATTCTGACCCTGTCAGTTCTACCATTTGTGAAGTACGATGAAGATTTACTTGTACGCTTTTTGTCTCTCGTTAAAAACCCAACTCCAAGGCAAATCTAAGTAAAATCTCAGAGCGGAGAACATCTTTATACTTCATGTCATGACATTACTACTAGTAGCACACATTTAATATTTCTTTTGGTAAAATCATTTCCTATATACCTTTCATACATTCTACAAATCCAAGAAGTAAAAACATCATTCTTATACGTTAAGACAGTAATTGACATGCTGAGCTGTCTTTTACGAATGTAGACAGCACACTTATCTAATTAAGACACCAGCTTTATTCCGACCAAGGTACGTAGATTCCAATAATGGACGTCTGATAACATTTGGGGAAACTATGAGTGTACATAATTATGTAACTATTGACACGATAATCATTTAGACCGTAGATAGTCAATAAACTAATTAGTTTTTTTTACAAATTAAGAACAGTACAATTGTTTGTGTCTTATGCAAAACTTTGAATTATTGTGTATGTGTTACTGGTGAAAAAAGACAACATAATTTATTTTTATTAGCTTATATTGTTGTGTTACCTTCATGATCTATAGAACAATTTGCCAATTAAAAAAATTCTAAAAATACTGATGTCGTGAAACACTATAGAACACCATATTTTTGACACAATGTATAGCTAAAACATTGGGTTAACACAATGAAATAAATACCAAAAAAATGATTTGTTAATCTATATGTCTTAATAAGGATATTTTACCTAGACATTGACATATAAATGTTCCATGTTTCTTAACATGTCATAAGACAATACGCAATAGCAGTATGTCTTAATTATCCAACCTGAAAACAAGAGGGCCCAGAGGGCCCTGGGTCGCTCACCTGAGGAAAAAGTCAAAGGTCACAGTGGAACCATTTACAGAGGACCACTAATGGTGTCCACCAAATATTGGTAGAGGACCTCTAGATGATGTTATACATCAAATATGAAAGCTCTGGACCTTGTACTTTCAGACAAGAAGATTTTTGAAAATTGCATTTTGAAAACATAATTTTTGACTCCGTGGCCTATTTATGCAACCAATCAGAACCATTTAAATAATTTTGGTAGAGGACTACCCAGGGACCATTGCTGTTGAGTTCGGTCAAATTCCCATGAGCGGTTCAAGAAAAGAAGTAGTTTGAAGATTTCCTTATATAATTCAATGTAAAATTGTGACCCCCGGGGCGGGGTCAATTTTGACCCCAGGGACATAATTTGAACAACTTTGGTAGAGGACCTGTAGATGATGCTATATACCAAATATAAAAGCTCTGGGCCTTGTAGTTTCAGACAATAAGATTTTTGAAAGTTTCATTTTAAAAAACCTATTTATTGACCCCGTGACCTACTTATGCAACCAACTGGAACGGTTTAAAAAACGTTGATAAGGGACCACCCAGGGATCATTCCTGTGAAGTTTGGTCAAATTCCCATTAGCGGTTCAAGAGAAGATGTCGTTTGAACTTTTCCTTATATAATTTAATGTAAAATTGTGACCCCCGGGGCTGGGTCAATTTTGACCCCGGGGGCATAATTTGAACAACTTTAATAGAGGACCTCTAGATGATGCTATATACCACATATGAAAGCTCTGGGCCTTGTAGTTTCGGACAAGAAGATTTTTGAAAATTGCATTTTGAAAACCTATTTTTTGACCCC
>Ga0224511_10004962_pt1 | contig 10281 bp, 9 predicted proteins | sample SF_May12_sed_USG_2_FD_169988 | JGI IMG/M metagenome (GOLD analysis project Ga0224511, IMG submission 169988) | Sediment microbial communities from San Francisco Bay, California, United States - SF_May12_sed_USGS_8_1 | ecosystem: Environmental > Aquatic > Marine > Sediment | place: USA... | reverse complement strand
AAAATTTTTCTCCATTTATTCCGTCCTAACTCCCGCTCTCCTGCCACTGTATTTCAGATCGATTTACCGAAAGGCGGATATCGTGCATATCCATTTGCCACATGTTCGACAATTTTTCAGCGTATATAACTTTCCACTGTTGAGCCTGAACCGCAAGAGGCCCGTTGTCCTCTCCTTTCATGACATGTTCTGGATCACGGGGGCTTGCCACTACTCACTAGATTGCGACAAATGGAAAACAGGATGCGAAACATGCCCGGATCCTTCGCGAACCTTCCCATTATCCAAGGACAGAGCAGCTTTCATGTGGAGAGCCAAGATGCGCGCCATGAATCATTCCAACATGACCATCATAGTGGGAAGCGAATGGCAACTAGAAATCCTTAAAAAAAGTCCTATCCTCTCCCGTTTCCAGTATGAAATGATCCCCTACGCCACAGAAACCTCTATCTTCCGCCCCATGGACAAAGAGCTTTGTCGGTTGCGATTCGGCATACCCAAGGAAGCGGATGTTATCTCGTTCCGTTCCGTTCCTCACCGAAGAAATTTCAAGGGGCATGATCATATAGTGGACGCACTATTGAAATATAAACCTAAAAAGGAGACATACCTGCTGACCTTTGAATGGCTGGGAGGACTTGAGGTATTGAAAGACAAATACAAGATTGTCGATATTGGTTGGACCACCTGCGAAGAGATGGTCGCAGAGGGCCTCAATGCCGCGGATCTGTTCCTAATGCCCTCCACTGCAGAGGGTTTCGGATTGATGGCTATCGAATCATTAGCCTGCGGAACTCCGGTGATCGTGTTTGAGGGAACTGCTTTGCCCCAGACCATTAGGGCGCCCAAGGGAGGATTGGCCGTCCCACAAAACCACGAGGCGCTGGCCGAGGCGATCAAGACTTTGCTGGAGGATAACGCCCTAAGGAGAAAAATGGGCGAATACGGTATCGAATTGGCTCGCGAGGAGCACAACGCGAACGACTATATCCAACGGCACCTGGATCTTTATGATCGCCTGATAAAGGACGTGAGGGAATGAGTGTAAAATCATTCCTCAACCTATGCTTCAAGTATATTTTCCGTCATGACAATGGGGAATCTATTAGTGAAACAAATAGAAAAAAACTGAAAGTTCCGATCCCCACCGTCCTGAGCATGGAGCTAACCAATCACTGCCAACTTAAATGCGTTACATGCCCATTGCACACTCCGGCGGGCGCCAGAATGATCAAAGGATTCATGGCATTTGAAGAATTCAAGGTGGTGGTGAACCAATTCGCCGGAACGCTAACTTCCCTCGGCCTCTCCGGCTTGGGCGAAAGCCTTCTGCATCCGGATTTCCAGAAGATGGTCACATATATCAAGGCGAGGAACAATAATCTGACTATATTTCTGGCGACTAATGCTGACTTGCCAAAATTCCGGCAGATACTTGAGCCTGTGATTGACAAAATAGACTCCATTATGATCTCTATCGATGGAGTGGGTGACGTTTTCGAATCTGTACGGCTCAATTCAAAATATGAACGTTTCATTGAAAACGTAGAGTGGCTAATTGCCAAGCGAGCAAGCGAGATGCAATCCACTTCTTTTAACATGGTGGTTAGCGCTGAAAACCAGTCACAAATGAAAGATGTTGTCCTACTTGCGGCCCGGCTAGGGATAAAATATGTCGGAGTGAACCCGATGAACCTCGTTTGCAGGGAAGAGAATTACGAGTCCTATAACATATACCTCACCGCAGAGTTCGCCGAGCATTTGAAAGATGCCCGGCTTGAGGCAGCGGAAAATGGAATTACCCTGAGCGCGGATTATTTTCCTGACCCGCTCAAACCGCGCATCGCTTCGGATTGCGTTTTTCTTTGGGATGCGTTTCAAATAAACTGGGACGGATCATTGGCTTATTGTTGCGCCAAACCATATCCATGGGTTTTTGAATCTGGAAATGTGTTTAAATCCGGTTTAATGAAGTGCGTAAACAGTTCCACCTTCATAAAAGCCCGCAAGGTGGCCCTTAAAGGCGCCACACCGCCGCTATGCGGAAAATGCTCGCTTGTCTCAACTGATATATTCGATCGCCTGGAGGTTGGGCAAGGCTGAGCTTCCCCCTGAAAATAGTCTTCCAAGGGTGACGTACAGTAAACGTTACATTGGAGAGGGAGACTCTGAAAATTCCAAGACAGCGGTACACCGCCGAGTGCAAAGAGTCGACGGTAAATCGAGTGAGCGCGTGCATGGCGCCCGCTACGAGACGCGGGTAGAAGCCATGGCGGATCTGTTCGATTACATCGAGCCGTTCTATAGCCGGATCCGCCGCCATTCCACCCTGGGCTACAAGGCTCCGGCTCAGTTCTTGGGGGACTGGATTCTTGGTAAGCATGAGGGAAAACTGGTGGCGTGAAACACGCCCATGGAAGACGAAAAACAGGGAGAAGGTCAGTCATAATGTATTATGATGGATTACTATATTATTCGCAGGAGCCATAAATGGATTTAATTAACACAAAAGAGATAGAACGCCTGATTGAAAAACACAAAAATGAAATCAGCAAACTTGAGCAACTTCTTTCGTTATCGTCAAGCTTTGACGGATCTAACCGAAAACGCTCTGCGACCACGGCCAAGCCAGTGCGGGCCAAAAAGGGTAAAAAAACCAAAAGGGCCAAGCGCGGTTCCGTCACCAACTCCATCCTGGATACACTGGGCGCAGCTTCCAAGCCGATGGCCGCGGGCGACATACGCACCATTTTAGTCGATAAGGGTGTGGTGGAAAAAGGCTCCACCACTGTGTACGCCATGCTCAGCCAGATGTCTAAAAAAGGAACCGTGAAAAAGGCCAAGTCCGCCAACGGTATTGTTTATACCGCGACACCTTCCAAGAAATAAACGTGGTGGTGGGTATTGCCCCCGCCATTTCTTACAGGTAGCCTGGCCTATGAATTTTCAGTGGGCTATGGCCGACCGCTTTTTCGAATCTGATCGATTGTCTTCTTCACCAGGTCTTCGGCCACTTTCAGAGTAGCCTCCTTGGCGGATTTGTTGATCCTGTCCATGATTTCCGGTTTCATCCGGTTCACTGCGGCTTCCACGCCCCGGGCCACGGCTCCCTCCAGCGCTCCATCGGCCAGCTTTTTTCCAACAGTGGTTTCCACCACCTCTTCCATTATCCGCGCCAGTTCGCCGCTGGACGCCAACTCCTCCACAGCCTTTTGCACGGCTGGCCCGATCTTCTCCATCTCTTCCTCCAGCAATTCCTCTTCAGCTTTTTCCAGGAACCAGTCCACCTGATCCCCGAAGTCTTCGAATGATTCCTCGTCCGCCTCCTCGTTCTCTTTCGCCTCATCAAGTGGCGCTCTGACCGTCGGCCCATGGCCCAATACATACAGAACCCGACGCACCATCTCCTCGGAGCGAAACGGCTTCTCCAGTTTTCCGTCAGCTCCAGCCTTGTCCGCCCGTTCCTGGTCATACCCCACCAGCGCGCTGGCCAGCAGATATACAGGGATATCCCGGGTTCGCTCGTCATTTTTCAGCGCCAGGCACAGGTCGAACCCATCCATGACAGGCATGTCGGTGTCCGCGATGATCATGGAAGGCGGAGTCTCCATCGCCATCTCATGGGCCTTCTTCCCGTCGCTGGCGATCAACACCTCCACCCCCTCCATCTCGAAGGCCAACTCGAAAACCTTTCGGACAGTGGAGCTGTCGTCAGCCACCAGAAGCTTCGGTTTGCTCATTTCTTCGCTATCGCCTTGCTCATTATAATTCTCGCCGAGAACACTCTCCCTTGACGAAGCCGCTCACGACATCTATCATCCCATATCATATAGGAAGATGAGCGCGCCCGGTGGCGCGGCTGGACTTCAAATCCAGGCGGGGGCGCAACACGTCCCAGGAGGGTTCGACTCCCTTCATCTTCCGCCATATTGTCGGCTCAACGCAACGTCACCACAGTGGCCCCTTCGCCACCTTCTTTCGGCTCACCCAACCGGAAATCCTTCACATATGGGGATGTCACCAGGTATTCGCGCACCGCCTGACGCAGCGCTCCTGTCCCTTTGCCGTGAATGATCCGCACCAGCCGCGCCTTGTTACTCATGGCCGTATCCAGTGTACGCTCCACCTCCTCCAGGGCAGCCTCCGCCCGCATCCCGCGCAGATGTACCTCCAGAGGCTCCCCCTCCTCCACGGCTTCAGACCCGCCTTCCTTCTCCCACCGGACAGGTTCTGGCCTTGCCAGTTTCTCGTGGCCAAGCCCCACCACCTCGTCCACTCCCACAGTGACACTCATTCTTCCCACTGTCACTTCGATTTTCCCGTTTGAAGCGGCCACGGCAACCACTCCCTTTTGCTGAAGGGGTATCACATATGCGGTGTCCCCCGCTTTCAGGTTCTCCGGTCGGATCCTGGCCTCCGGAATGGAAGCCTTTGCCACATTCGTCTCCACTGTGGCCAGTTTTCTGGAGGCGAGCGACAACTTTTCCTTGGAACCGGCAGCGGCCCTGGCCTCCTCCACCAATTGTGCGATCTCCCGCCTGGCGGCGCGGACATCAGCGCCGATCTTCATTTTCGATCCCTTGGCGGTCTCCTCCTTCAGGGCGGCAGCCTCGTCTCGCAAGGCTTGAGTCTCCTCTCTCATCTTTCGCACGCTCTCCAGGCTCCTGGCCATCTCCAGCTCCGCCTGGTCCATCTGGTCTTTCTTTTCCCGAAGCTGAGCCAGCAGATGCTCGGTTCGCTCATCGCTTCCTTGCAGATGCGCCTTGGCGGAAACGATTATCCGCCCGTCGAGCGACAGGTTTTCCGCCACGGATATCGCCGAGCTCTCCCCCGCCGCCCCGGCGATCAACCGGTAGGTGGGCCTGGCGGTCCTGGAGTCAAAATCCATGGAGACGTTGGCGTACATGGAATCGGTCTGGGCTAGCAGCTTTAAGTCGTGATAATGAGTGGTCACCACCACGTTCGCTCCTTTTTCCACCAGCGCCTCCAGTGTGGCCATGGCCAGGGCGCTCCCCTCTTTTGGGTCTGTGTTTATCATCAGTTCGTCCAACAGCGCCAAGCAGCCAGGCCCCGACTGATCCAGAACGCGGCGCACGGCCAGAATGTGTCCGGAAAAGGAGGATAAATCATCCGCCAGCGACTGGCTGTCCCCGATATCTGCGAATATGCTGCGATAGAAGGGGATCGAGGAGCCCTCCCCCGCCGGGATGAAAAGTCCCATGGCCGCCATGGCCGCGCATAATCCGATCAGCTTTAGCAATACTGTTTTGCCGCCGGTGTTCGGCCCGGAGATCACCAGCGCCCGAGCCCCTTCCGGCATTAAGACATAGTTGGAAACCACCTGCTTTCCCTCCAGCAGCATCACTGGATTAGAGGCGTCCTTCAGGTCAATCACCCCGCCCAACAGCGGTTTGGTCAGCGAAAGATCAGCCGCCAGCCTGGCCCTGGCCACAAAAGCGTCCAGCCTGCATATGGCTGTGTAAATGGCGCGGATGGCTTCCGCCTCGTCCGCCACCATCGCCGTCAGCTCCGCCAGAAAACGGTTGATCTCCTCCTCCAGCTCTATCTGGGCTGTTCGCAAGCGGTTGTTAAGATCCACCAGCGCCTTCGGTTCTATAAAATATGTCTGCCCGGAATTTGAGGAGCCATGGATGATCCCATCCAACCGGCTTTTCTCTTCCGCGCGCACTGGCAGCACGAACCGGTTATCACGCAGGGTCACGAAGCTGTCTTGCAGAAGAGGCGCCACGGCAGGGTCTGTCAAAAACTTTTCCGCCCGCTCCCGGATGCTGCGACGCAGGGAGTTGATGGTGTTAAACAATCGCTCGATAGCCGGAGTGGCGTCGCTTCGCACGCTCCCATCTTCATCGATAGATTCGTCGATCATTTCCGCCAACCCCATAACCACCGGGACTTCCATCATGATCGGCGCCAGCTCGTTTCTATCGTCGTCCATGCTGTCGAAAACGTCCTTCACCACCTCCCCGGCGCGCAGCACCGGCAAGAGTAGACGCAACTGTCCGCCTCGCAGTGTGCGTTTCTTTTCCGCCGCGGCCACCGGCGCCTCCACATCCTCGCATTCCTCGATGACGAACTCCGGTCGCTGTGTGACCAGGATCAGGGCGGCGCCTGTCTCCTCCAGCCTGGCCTGGGCCTGCTGCTGATCACTGGCCGGAGCCAGGGAGGCGCAAGCCGCCTTGCCGCCAGGAGTGGCAGCCCTGCTCACCAACGCCGCTGTTATTTCATCAAGCCCCAGGGATGTCAGATCCCGGTCCTTTTTCGTTCTCATTATCCTTTCCATCCAGGGTTTCCCTGTGTTTTTTCATCCTATGATATTTTTTCTCCCTTCGCTCCCCCCATGCCAGCCAGTTGAACCACCGGGTGACTATAGCCGCCAATGTTATGGCGAGAACAAGGTATAAAAGCGGAAGATAATCCTTCATCGGTCAATTATTGCTCGAACAGGGGAAATACGAAAGCCGGAATTGCAGGACGGCTATATCTTCAGTCTCTTCTTGGCGCCCATCACCGGGGCCTGCCGCTCCCTGATGATATACACGCGGCCATCATCCACCAGCGCTTCGGCTGGGGCGGTGTGGGATAAAAACCCTAGCATCGACGCGCTGTATCCATACGCGCCGGAATTGAATATACCTAGAAGGTCCCCTATCTTTGGCGCGGGAAGCATGACCTCACGGGAAAACTGGTCCGGCGTGGCGCAAAGAGGCCCCCCCACCCTAACAACAGTATCAGCCTTCTCCCCCATCCTGTTCACCAGCGCCGTAGGGAAACTTTTGTTCATAACTATGGGGATGAGCGCGTGATGTATCCCTCCATCGGTGATCACGTAAGTCTTTCCACGAGAGGTCTTCACATCAATCACACTGGAGATGTAAACTCCCGATGGCCCGACCAGGTATCGCCCAGGCTCCATCACGAACATTGTCTCCTTAAACCATTTCGACCGGCGAAGTTCTTTTGCCGTATCTTTCAACACTGCGGTTGTGGCGTGGATATCCAGCTCCGGCTCCCCGTCTTTGTATGGGATACCAAGCCCCCCACCGAAGTTTAAATAACTTATGCGGGTCTGGTGTTTTTCCGCAAGCCGCAACGCGTAATCGGCCAGAGCCTTATACGACCCCGCCAATATTTGCGGGTTCATGATCCCCGTGCCGGGAAAGAGGTGGAACCCCACCAACCGGACCCATTTTTCCTTCACCGCTCTTATGGCCAGCTTTTCCGCCATATCCGGGTCCACGCCGAACTTTCGCGCCCCCCCCGCCATCACATGCCCCCCGGCTCCGTCATCGTGGTAGTAGTCCAGATTCAGACGAATAGCGACATTAGCTTTTTCGCGAGTCCTCTCCGCCGCCGCCACGATTCGCTCAAACTCTGTGGCCGACTCCACATTGATAGCGCCTATCCGGCTAGTTACGGCAAGCTCTATCTCCGCGTCCGTCTTCCCTGGACCGGCGTATGCGATGGCGCCGCGAGAGACTCCGGCTTTTAATACGGTCATAAGCTCGTGGGCCGAGGCCACCTCCGCGCCAGCGCCCAGCTTTTTGAAAACTTTGACCACGGATAGGTTCGGATTTGCTTTGATGGAATAGAAAAGGCGAAAGCTTTTGGGAAGAGCTTTGCCCAGGCGCCTGTATTGGCGGCGCATCACTTCCGCGTCATATATGTAAGCGGGGGAGCCAGCCGCGCGGACAATTCGGTCCACAGACGCGCCACCGGCCAGCAGTATACCCTTACGGGCCTTAAACGAGCTGATCATGCCGCCATGATACCATTATCGCAAGGTTTGGGCGGTGGGAGTCAGGACGCTTTAGCCGCCATTTCTTCCGCCCGGAACACCTCCATCTTCAGGCTCACCAGCCTGCCCAGCCTGTCGAGGAATCTGGTGCCATACCCCTCCATGAACCTTTGGGGCGCTTTGCTGCCAAAGCAGAGAGCTCCTGTGAGAGCCCCGTCCGGTGTCCGAAGAGGTATCAAAGCTTCGGAATGGATGACGGCTGCGGCGCCTGGGAAAAAGAATTCGTTCCCTTCCTTCAGCCGTCCCCGCAAAACTACCTGAGGTATCTCTGGGAAATGTAGGGCGATGGTGATGGCCGGCGCGAAAAAAACATTTTTCGACTCCAGAAAAATGCTCTTCCCCTTCTTTTTGTAACCCTCCGGATACATGCTTATATGCGCCTGCTCCAGAGCAACGGTGATGAATTGAACTTCGAAAATCCGCCTCCCCTGGGTGATCATTGAATCGAACATCTCTTTGAGCGATTCGGCCTCGAAGACCAACGCCTCATAGTCATCCATCCTCTCTTGGGCCTTTTCGTTGTCCGAAGAGCATTCTATGACACGCTTAAGGTTCTTGCGCAGTGCCTGGTTGCTCTTTCGCAGCTGGGTGTTGGTAAGCTCCCTGGCTTTTTCGATCATATTCCTGTTCATCTTCTCCCTCTCTTTTGCTTAGTCGGCGTGTTTGCGAATGAACGTGGGGATATCCAGATCCTCATCCGGCTGAATAGCCTCACTACGCACCTGCCGTAATCCAAAGAAACCTCGGTTTTTCTGACCTTTCTCCACGAACCGAGGCGCCCCGGATGGAGGCTCCTGATTAACCACCAGCTTCTCGGAAATCATAGAACGGATTTTTTCCTTACGGTCCTGGTGTATCTGGCTCTCGCGCACACGAATGTCGGTAACCCTGTTCTTGTCGCTGCCAGACTTGAACCCTGTGGCGATCACCGTTACGCGCACAGAATCGGCCAGCGCCGGGTCTATCACAGCGCCGAAAATCACTTCCGCGTCCGGATCGGCGTTTTCGGTGATATGGCTTGCCGCTTCGTCAATCTCCGACAGGGCCATTTCTGTGCCACCGGTGATGTTGATCAGAAGACTCTTGGCGCCTTCTATGGATGAATCCTCCAACAGCGGGCTGTTGATGGCGTTGTGAGCCGCCTCCATCGCGCGGTTCTCCCCTTTCCCCTCGCCAGTACCCATCAGCGCCATTCCACGAGCGCTCATGATGGTCCGCACATCGGCGAAATCCAGGTTCACCAATCCATCCACGGTGATCAGTTCCGATATCCCCTTCACCGCTCTTGCCAGGATACCATCGGCGATGTTAAAGGCTTCGGTAGCAGGCTTTTTCTTCCCCACATATGCCAGCAATTGCTGGTTTGGGACTGTGATCAAGGTATCCACATGCTTGCGGAACTCTGCGATCCCCTCCAGGGCATGCAGGCCGCGCCTTCTCCCCTCGAAGTTAAACGGTTTGGTCACCACACCCACTGTCAACGCCCCCATCTCCTTGGCGATAGAGGCGATCACCGGCGCTGCCCCGGTGCCGGTGCCCCCGCCCATCCCGGCGGTGATGAACACCATATCGGCGCCTTCGATCTTCATCCGTAGCACTTCCGCGTCTTCCAGGGCGGCGGCCTTGCCCACTTCCGGTCGTCCGCCCGCGCCCAACCCCTTGGTGATCTCCTTGCCGATCTGCAGCTTGCACGGGACCGGAGAGCGGCGCAGCGCCTGGGCGTCGGTGTTGGCCACGATAAACTCCACGCCGGCCACACCGTCGCGGAACATGGTGCCCACAGCGTTACCGCCGCCGCCGCCAGCGCCGATCACCTTGATCACCGCCTGGTATCCACCGGCGCCTGGCTCGTCTGTGTAGTCGAAGAATACCTGCCCTTCCTTTTGGTCGATAGAATCAGTCATAATATGCCTCCCATTTAATAAAACTAGTTTTATTTCTAATTACCCATTAACTCAGCGGCCCATCCCCACATCCTCCCGAATGCCTTGTTGATCGGCCCCTTTCCATCGCGCCTTTTCCCCTGGCCCATTCTCATCTGCCTGTGCCCATACACCACCAGCCCCACCGGTGTGGCGTACACAGTTCCGTTTACCAGATCCACCAGTCCACCGATCTCTATGGGTGTCCCCAGCCTCACCGGCATGTCGAAGATGGCTTCGGCCAGTTCGCAAGTACCCTGCATCACCGCCGCCCCTCCCGTGAGCACCATGCCGGAGGCGATTTTCTTTCTCTGAACGAAACCTGAGTGCTCCAGTTCGTCGCGGATCATGGTGAATATCTCTGTCATCCGCGGCTCTATAATGTCCGCCAGCACCCTGCGCGACAGCATCCTCGACTCGCGGCCGCCCACTCCAGGCACTTCCAGAGACTCGTCATCAGGGACCATGGCAGCCGTAGCGCATCCGCACTGGCGCTTTATCTTTTCCGCCTCGTGGTTGGGAGTCCGCAAGCCAATGGCCACA
>Ga0224511_10004961_pt1 | contig 10281 bp, 5 predicted proteins | sample SF_May12_sed_USG_2_FD_169988 | JGI IMG/M metagenome (GOLD analysis project Ga0224511, IMG submission 169988) | Sediment microbial communities from San Francisco Bay, California, United States - SF_May12_sed_USGS_8_1 | ecosystem: Environmental > Aquatic > Marine > Sediment | place: USA... | reverse complement strand
TAATGAGATGACCAACATACGATGCATCAAAGACTTCCAGTCCAATAAAAATGTCAAAAACTAAAACTGTGTAAGAAATTGATCGCTGGTACAACATTGTTCGTTAAATGAACTTGTTTTTTTTTTTTGATGAATAAATTTAATGTTTTGGTTGTTTTATTCTTAAAAATAATTTAAAAAATCAACAATTAAAAAAAAATGCAAAATTTAATCGTTTGAATTGTATATTTTAATTTTCATTAGTGCGTGTTTCTAAGACAAAATTACTTTTTGTTTACAGCAAAAACTAATTAAATGGTTTGCCCGTAAATTCCAAGCACTTGTATCTATAGATATCATTCAGTTTTTTCTTCTTCATGAATCACTTAATTTTGTCTGATAACTGATTGTGATTTAACCCATATTATATGTGTAGACAAACTAACGATGCTCCGAAGCGCCGTTTACGAAAAAGTCGAAAATCTTATACCCTGTGTGTTTTAGCAAAAGTCCCGGAATAACCTGTTTAAAAGTCGCATTTTTTCAAGGACAAAACAGGCGGATGCATCCAGCTAAAATCAAATTATTGAATTCATCAACTGGTGTATTAAATAAGATTATAAATTTAAATTGCAGGATAAACATAGCTATGATGAATGGGAAACGTGTGTGAGAGATATTAAAGACGGCAGAAATGGGATGCACTTAAATATGAGAAAATAAAGCATAATATTGACGCACTTTAAAAGTACTAGGCACTTTATTAGAGTAAACAATGCGCTTACATTACGTATCATACATAGTCTGCAAAATGCACTGAATGATTTCACAGTTGTGGCAAATGAGAAACGTTTTCAGCATCTTAAAAAATGCAAATTTTAGAGGTCATCTATGAGTGCATGACATTGTTGATTATGAAAGTGCATTGAGGTATCTGGACGATACTTGAAATCGCCAGACATTTCGCAAATCGACTGATTCGGCCGCTGAAAGTACTATTAGTGACATCTTAATGTTTTCGTAATCAGTTCATTATGTTTGTTTTATAAACAATATAAAACAATATGCACAGATGTGATACCATGACAAGTACGGGTTTCAATGCAACGTATTTGATATGTGTAAGGTATAGAAATGTCTAAACATTAGTGTGCGTACTTCCTTCTCATGATGACTGCTGAAATAATAAAGACGGGTTGGTTGTAGACAACTAACCATTTGTCGGTCTATAAATTCCGGTAAGACCAGTTGGGCATAATGATACGTTGTTATGCATGGCAATGCTCTCAATATAGCAAACAGGCATCGGATTAATCAACGAAAAGTCGCTTTACTAAGAGCATCGTTGTCACGTACCTTAGTCCATGTAAATCAAATGCGAATAGCAGTTGTAAATACGTGTATGTTGTGGAAAACATAACAAGATAAACATTCTAAACTAAATGTAGAATATATCACACAGAAAAAGAATAATGCCCAACACACTTTAAAGACTATTATAAATAATGTTGTCCTTTGCGTTGGCTTTTATCAGAAGCGTCACTGATAGTGTCACATTGCTTTCTTAAATATTTATATAAAACATTTTTACCCTTTTGTCAGTTATATTTCTTTTTCATTTGTAAAAGAATTACAAGTATACAACGTGAATGATATAAGTAATCATAAGTAAACTAACATGTCATGTTAGTTTTTATTTAATTTAAAATTGAAACATACTCAGTACATATGTCTCCATGTCTCCTTCACATATTGTTTTAGAATTCCCTGTGTTCAATGTAATATTCAAACCTTTTTGAACATTATAAGTTTTGTTTTGTACATATCTTATGCTAATTTGTCTTTTTTTGTACTATTTAGTAAAAATTGTCGGATGCATATGTTGCATTTATATACAGAAAAGTTAATACAAAGATCTTTAATGGCTAATAGCAAGATATCTGAGATTGAATAAACCAATTAAACTCATAAGACATGATTGTGTGACCTTTGTGTTCACTGTCTGTTAAACATGTATTTTACCAGTTATCTATTTTACCAGTATCACGAAACCGTGTTTGTATGCATGTAAACAAAAAGTCATCCATAATAACTATTTAATATTTCCTCTGCATGGTGCATTAAGTTTGGTGTACTCAGTAACTGTGATTAAATACAATGTAAAAAAAACACCACAACACTTTTAGGAAATTTAGGAAACTACAATCAATGTAAAACGATGAATTCCTAGAGTCTGTGGAAAGTCAGCAAATTCCCAGAATATTCTGTTTAAAAACTCGCATTTTAATTTCTAGGACCAAACAGGCTCATGCTTTCTACTGAATTAAAATAATTCAATTCATCAACTGGTGATCAAGTTGGCATATAATTATAAACAACGTGATAAACATAGTTTTAATTGATGTGGAACTTGTGTGTGAGCTATTTAAGACGAAAACAGGGTGTACCAGCATATAAATGTAAGAACCATATGCATCATCTAGGCGCACTTCAAACGATCTGAACTCGCTATCTCAGTAATATCTCGCTAATATACCATAAGTCATGGGGGTCAGCCATCCAAAATGTATTCATTCAAGCATGCGGTTGTATGAATATGTTTTTATTATAACTATGTTTTCTTCTCATTTGTAAAGTATATATGCAATACCCTAGGTTAATGATGTTTTATGTATGTTATGTTTTTGCTTTTATATGACATAATTACTTTTAGTCGGTTAAATGTACATCAAGTTATTTGGCCGCTCAAAGTTCTATTTGCTACCGAATTTACAAGTTAAGATCTACAAATAAAGGCGACCTTATCACTATACTGTGCAACACAAGCTACTTACAAAACAATATGGAATGAAATTCCACCTCATATAATGAAATCTTCAAACACTACATACGTTTAAGAAACATTCAGGGAATATTTTCATAATATCTTGTAACCTGCACTGCAATATTCTTTTTGTTTTCTAGCTGGTTACTTTATTGAGATCGTGATATGTGAATAAGAGACATATTTGAAGCTTTGAGTTATTATTATTATTATTATTATTATTATTATTGTTATTATTATTATTATTATTATTATTATTATTAGTATTAGTATTATTATTATTATAATTATCATTGTCAGTAATTTTTTTAATATAGTGTAGATCCTTTTTGAATATAAAAAGTAAATCGTGATATAATCTGCCACCATGAAATCAACGTTCGTTAATTAAAAAAAAGTTTATAAAATCTCTTCCTAGCTGCAAATATGTGAATCCATTACAAAGGTCTTACCTTAGCTGTTTGCACGTGATAAGTGGTAAAATACCAAACTCTGAGTGCAGCGTACTTCAATGGCAATGTCTGGTAATGTATATGGACGTTCTAACGGTGTATATCTCATCACTGTCCAAGTTCTTGTTAGAACAGTTTAACGTAATAGTACATTGTTATGCATGGCTATGTTCCTAATATGGCACATATATAAGCTCCGGGTTAAGCTCCCGAGCTTCACCATGTACAAAAAGCATCGTTGGCATGTGTACAACTGAGAGTGATTTCAGTTTTTTCCCCATTTTAATCATTTACTAGTCAATGTGTGGTACATTTGGAAACCTAATCTTAATTAATTCTTAAAATTGAGCATGATTTGAAAACAACAGAGACACAGTTTATTGAAGGAACTCAGCTATAGAATATCTCTGAGTTATGTCAAGACCAGACTCTTGAAGTGTTTCAGTTGTATTAAGAAACAAAGAACAAATCTAAAAGTAAACAAACGTATCATTTCGTAGAAAAGTATCTAAACAATTGCTTGTAGTTGAATAAGTTTTCATAGGAGATGTCACAAGATGTTGCACGCAACACGTTCGTTTGGTTAAATGTGACATTGATATTTATTTCATTTCAGTTAACATTAACATGCTGTTTCGTTGTCTAGATGGTACCACGCATGTGTTACACTTCATAACGTTTTAATATTTTGATTTTCCGTAGTTAACATTACGTCGAAATTCAGAACATTCCGACTATGTAACGGAATGATCATGCAGTGTAAGAAAATCAATAGAACTAAAGTAATAAACCACTAACAGGAAATAGCTGTCTTTGAAAATGCATTGCTTTTCCAGCAAACGTTGAAAACATGAAACAGTGACTGGTGGAATGTATCGGTGATTGACAAACCATTGCCTTGTAAACCTCCATCATCGCCCAGAATACAGGTAAGCCGTGGATCCTGGGTGTTTACCATATGGCATTAATTTGTAGCATCACAGCGAGACAAAACTGAAGCCTTGAACGCGCACTGTAATTTAACATACGTTTTATTCTTTCAATGCTCAGATATTAATGGAGTTCTTACCTAGAAGTCAATTTTACATATCAAGTTAAAACAACAACAGCAGTTCTTTAATCTTTCAGACAACATTTGTGATTTCGATCGTTAAGTGTTATAAAAACGTTAAAACAGATACGGTTTTGTTTTTTAATTATGTTTTAAACATCTTTATTTACAGAATAAATACCAACACCGTTTAATGTCAAAACAAATACAACAGAAAACGAAATGCACATACACAAACAAGCAAAAGACAAGCACCAGATATAACAGTGAACACTTCACAATTTTGAGAGTTTTGAACATGAATACGTACACATATATTACGAAGTAAACGAGCTACGAGCAAAAACAATGAAGATGCGCAAACATCGTACTGTTCTAAGTATAAGTAAATTAAAACTTTTAATTCCAAGAACAGATCTAATACACATTTATAAACAAATAACAATACAAAAAGCCAAATTCTACACATTACGTTAAAATAAATTTTGAAGTATGAATATTATACATAGTTAATTATTACAATATTGACTTTATTTTTTTATTATAAGTTCATTATACCATGTGTTTCAAGAAAAATGTATATACATGCACCTATATTTTAAAGTTCGTATTTCTTTGTATTATTGGTTAACGTCTTATCAAAGTAAGGTTATTGTGCAAAATAATCATCCAAGTATGAAACATACATTTTCGTTTGACAGTAACAATTCTTCTATCTGGCGGTATTTTTTCCACGGAAATACCACAGATTACTTTAGACAGAAACAATTTAAACTGAAGCTGCTTCGAATCCACCTGGCCACCTGTGATAAGACACCTGATGGCGAGTGTGCTTGGGAAGCAGGAACATGGGACGAGTAGTGAGGTCGAATGTGTTTATTGTAAAATGACAGGAAGTGGCGTCATATTCACGGTACGTCAATGCTGCTCTGACGTCGACAGTAGTAGGGTGTGCGTTTCTCCTCACCCCAATTCACTGCAACAAACGAATTATTTATTGTATATCATTTCATGTAAAGGACGCCAATAATTTGAATGTCATTAAAACTGGAAGCCAATGATAAATGTTTGTGTTTCTACTAATTAGATTTGTTTTGTTTGTTTGATTAATTTCATAACGTCTTGAACATTGAGTAGGTATCACCACGACGATCATTTTCGAAGAGAGCTTAAAGAGAACCGTGTTCTTATACCCGTGTCAGTAACTGCTCAACTTTTGTAAGAAAAAGGAATGCATGACCGTAGAAGTAATTCTAGGACTTTATTATCCCAAATTATGTTCTCGGTACTAGGGTCAAATTGACGGCAATGAAGTTGACTTTGAGATATCGGGTGTGAACATCGCATGTGTTTTTTCCACTAGTGCATCTTTGTAAAATCACAAATCCAGGTATGCGCGTTTATATTCCATACTTTGTTTTCATTCGTTTACTAGAAATCAAGAAAACACTCTTCAGATTTTCCCTCAATTGTTTATCGCCAATTGTTCATTGTATACCAGGTAGAATGTAAAGAACCGATAAAGAGATATTACCGATGATTATTCTAATACATACATGAAGTTTAAGCTCACAGTGGAGAAACACCATTTTATTTACACATTTGTTTCATGCAATTCCACAATTCTAAGAATTAATTATTATTAGCCATTAGGCATGTTTATTTCCATATGTTCGCTAATAAAAATATTCTGGAGGCCATACATACATTAGCACCTATCATCTTATATTGTTGTTTTATTATTCACTGTCATACTATTGTTTCTCCTCTTGATATAATGACGGCTCTTATCAACATGTTCATTGAGGATAGTATGCAAAGCTCAATGAGGCGAACAGAGCAAAAACAATAACAGCATCAACCGTGTTATTTCTGGCATTTTCCCAGCGGCCGATTTTTTGCTGCATTCGTGTGCCAAGTGTGTGATACCTCCATCCGGCAGGGCTTTATCAATTTTATGTTATTTCTCTTCTGGTTATTCCAGATTCGTTTTAGTGATCACGTATAACAGTCTCCAGAATCAGTTTTTCTGTATACAACTTCGTATGTACGACAATGCTACACTGACTGACATGCATATTACAAATAGAACATAAATGTATACAGTCTGAAGGATCATAAACGGACATTAGTTGCAACTACATGTACAACGCAACGTCAAAAGATCAATCGCCCATAATGTTTATTTCTGGTTTTAATTAACTTAAAAAATCTCTTGTTTGCGATAACTCACACAATGTATACTTCCGCAAAGCTTCAATCTCCTCCAGATTCTGTAAAATTCTTTTGTTTGTGTGATTAGGTTTATCACAAACAGGAAATACGCTTTTTGTATTTACTCTGTCACCTGACAATGATAACCCTAATGCATTGGATTAAAATTGACAATGCACTGTTATAAATGATCATGATAGACAGTTCGGAAACTGACTTTGAAGTCACCAGAGCACGGTTTGGGCATTAAAATGAGAAAAAATCTAAACTATCCCTAAAAGTCTAAATATCTGCGTACTAGAGCATAAACAATAGGTACCATGTGCTAGTGTTGAAGAAAAATGTTCACAAACCAGGACATTTCCAATATACCATTCATTATGAGGGGAAATCATTTTCTTGTCCACGGACACAAAAAGGATGTACCTCATATTACATGCATTTTTCATCTTTTCAAATATGTAGTCAAAATTGTTTTAGTGTCAGCCATTTACATCACATTTCTTTGCTAAGACTCTTTAATACCTAAATCATATTTTAAGATAAGTACTTTTCAACCCAATTTTCTGTGCTCTAGCTCCTTTAAACCATCACTTACGAGCAATCGACACCATGTTCATGCCCCAAAGGATGCTCCACACCCAGCCGACGATGATGAAGAAGGTGACGAGTTGCAGGAATGCCGCCAGCAGGTTGAGAAGGAAGGCCGCCATGCGCTTGTTGAGTACCGTTGTGGCCCCGCACAGCACCGTGAAGGCGGAGATAAACGTTCCTGCAATGACGTAGTAAGTCATGGTTTGATCAAGTTAAAACAAACATTATCATGGGAAAGCGACTAAAACTTAAATACCTGTATGAGAAAAACAACTACTGTGTAACAAGTACGGACATGTTTTAGTATACGAAATAAGCATTCTTTAAAGGTATACTTATAATGGCACTTGTTCAGCGTCATTATCATCAGGAATACTCATTTGTACTAAATCTTCTTTGTAACAATATCAATATTTAATCGCTAAAATTGTTTTCTAGTTGTTTATTGATTTACTAGATAAGTGTAACAAGACCGTCTACAACATACGCCGTATGTCAAAATGTGTCTGTATACATTTACATCAAGAAACAACATGTTGCAAAAAGTAATATACTGACACTACTGAAGGTTTGTTTCTCTGTGGGATCATTAAATGTCGTCTGGTCTGTGATTGCCCGTAACAAATGGATCAGTGTTAAAGGAATTGATGATACTGCGACACGTCATTTGTTAAAATCTACTGATACCTAGACATCGTAAAACTTGGCTTATTTTCGGAAGGTCCTAATTAAAATTATGTTGACCTTGGTTACACAATTTTAACAAGGGTATACATCTTTCTTTACGTAACTCATTTGCAGACGAGGCTTAATGTTTTGATTATTAAAAATAGCATGTTCCGATTTGAACCCCAGCAAAAAATATTAAACTTAATCTTGATGGTTATCGTTATTTTACCAAAAGTTAGTGAGTATTTAAATGTAATTTTATAATAACACTATAAATGTAATACAAACTAGTATGGAAACAGCTTCACAGCTTTCATTTTCAAAATCTGAAATGTGACATAACAGTTTTGTAAGCAGGTCGCTTAAGTATTTATTATTCAATGCACCAGCTTACATTCCAAACAAATATAACAAGTTATTAAATAAATATAGACATGACACGTGTAAAATACGTCTGAAATACTGAAGAATTGAAATAGACAGAGATGTATGTATTAATGAAGACAGATAACTATCTGAAGCATTATCCAGACGCACTTCAAACGATCCAAATAATCTTCTATCTCAACTAAATCACGCTACAATAACGTTACATATGGCATACCCTAATGAAAAATGTAAATACGAGAATGTGTCAACATGATGAATAGTGTTCTAATTTTCACAAAGGTTTCGTGAACTAGTTGGTTCCTTCAAATATCGTTAAAAGTGCGTTTATTTTTTATCAAAGTATATATTTTACGATATGTAAGAGGCAACTTGGAAACTTGTAGTTTGCCATTTATACAGCAGTTCTTATTCTTCGCACTACAATACTAGTAGCTAACATTCGTTTTATACCTACTGTAGATAGCCTATAGTAAGTATGTTCCAACTTTTGGTGCTGGGTGTATATCTGTCATAAACAGTTTGCATACCATATTCTTATAACTTTGTCATCTGACAAACAAGATGACACGATTATAGTATCGTTCACCTGTATTACTTGTTATAAATATATGTTATATTTTGAACTTTCCTAATATGTAAACCTACTGAATAACATTTATCATTTTTGAAAATTTCCCTATTCACTTTAGACGTTAATCTGGATATGAACACAATTTTACAATGTTAAACAAGCAATTCTGTTTTGGCCAATCCCGTTGTTTGCTGTCCTGACACGGAGCCAAGTCCTCGAGGAATTCGTCAGAACGTTCAGGTTTTCTAGATTGAAGGTTTATTGTTTTCTTTGTAATTGTTGAACTCAAAAGAAACGTTTTAGCATTCGGAATTGTCTTAATGCCGTAAGCAACATTGAAAAACAATACATTCAATTAACGTTGAAACGAATACCAGTCAAGTCGATGTAACACTCTTTCTTTATAAGTAAATGTGCGTTATAACGTGTTTAACATATATACTTTTTAAACGTGTTCATAAATCATAAATCGTCATAAAAGTTAAAACTTTAATAAAGTGAGAACCTTTTTCATGTTTTACAGAAATAATTTCATCCATTAAAAGACACATGAAACCTTTCAAACTTATTCAATGTTCAGCGTGTGTTGTAACGCCCACACAGTGTTCCCTGATCCGGCTGTTGCTTCAGGCGCCAGCTGTATGTGGTTGTTGTGGGTCAAACTGTCATGGAACCCTAAACTTGACTCTGTTTACTTGATATTTGTTACTTTGTTATATCTTCAAAATATACACTATGATATTTATTAGGCATTTGTACCCGATAATATGTCATATGGTAATATAAAACCTACATAAAATGGCTCCAATCGCCTATTTGATATGTATAATAGGCTGCATTAATCTGAAAAACAGTGATACTTATTACAAAAGAAGTCGTATCGCGTACTAAAGTCTGTGTACAATGTGTATCAAGTAAACACATTGTAAACAGGCTTAATATACAGACACTACTAAGAGGTTTGTTTCTTTTCGTGTGCACTAAATGTCGTCTGCTGAGGAAGTGTACCATAATGCAATTAAACAATGTTGTAAGAATGGATGATAATGCGACACGTCCTTTCTCTGAATATCTAAGACTTTTTAAAAGTGAAGGTCCAATTAAAAGATGCCATGCCTGTATCTTTTTGGTGAGAATGTTTTACATCTTATTTAAGCAGTGAAACCTTCTCCTGTAAATATGAGAACATGCCAAATATTGTTATTCATGCATGTAAAATTGAATTCGTCGAAAATGTTTGGCCCGCAAATTCGGCTTTGTTTATTTACGTTTCGACCTATTGCGTCGAAACTGTTAAATAGCTTGACTACTATCGATATTCTCAGTTGACGCGGTGGTGCAGTGGTAAGGCATCCGCTTGAGGTGCAAGAGGTCCCGGTTTCAAATCCAGTGACCGGCAAGGGTTTTGTGTTTGATTTTTTGTGTTGTTGTTGTTGTGTTTTTACTTTTTGTCTAAAACACATTATTTGTCACAATGTTTTGCAATTTCTTTTGCACTATTAATTTATTTAGTATATTATATTATAACATATTGCAA
>Ga0224511_10004960_pt1 | contig 10282 bp, 9 predicted proteins | sample SF_May12_sed_USG_2_FD_169988 | JGI IMG/M metagenome (GOLD analysis project Ga0224511, IMG submission 169988) | Sediment microbial communities from San Francisco Bay, California, United States - SF_May12_sed_USGS_8_1 | ecosystem: Environmental > Aquatic > Marine > Sediment | place: USA... | reverse complement strand
TACATACATACATACATACATACATACATACATACATACATACATACATACATACATACATACATACATACATACATACATACATACATACATACATACATACATACATATATATAACTGTGTTGCTAGACAAATGCTAAGGATTGACTTATGTTTAAAGGAAATTGAAAAATTACCCTAAACCCCTGAAATTCAATCATCTACATGATAGTATTACAATGGATGACTCACCGCTTCTGTGACAGCTCTCAGCTGAATGTTATACTTGCTGCCACTCTGTAGCAGACAGAGGTGATACAAATCGAGGTCAGCGCCGAGGCTGACCTGATTCTGTGCAGTAGTCAGAGGACCTTCCGAGGTCTGCAACAGCTGGTGAAGCAACTGCAATAACGATGTGAAAAATGATGAAAATAAATAGTGAAAATAAACGAATACTATTAATGAACATATTATAATAGTAATAATAATAAAAATAATAATATTATGTTTGTAACTTTGGCCTCTCACCTGATACTCTGTGATTGGTCCATTACTCATCGTCCGCGCCATCCACGAGACTTCCACACAGGTGCTGTTGATGGCGGCAGCGGACAGGGAAGAGGGCTTTTCCGGACGTCCCGGCGGTGTCAGGAAACTTATCATATTTGACGGTAGCCCTTCTCCAGCAGCTGTGCGACCAGATACCTGAAGAAGCAGAATAGTCAGATAAAGGTGCTGATATTTATATCACTAAGTTTTTATTTTGTTATCGTTTTACTTGAGCACTTGACCACGCTATCTAATGGACTTCCTGGGCCCAAGTCTTGTTGGAGCGGTAGGAGATAGGACATATGTGGGGAAGTTCATTCTTACAGCGGACGCTCAGCATGACTAGAATTGAACCCAAGATCTTTCAATCTCGAGCCAAGCGTTCTAACCTTAAGCTATCCTGCCATAGATGCATATGAAGATATACCGGGATACCTCAGTGGTACAGTGCTGGTCTCGCAACCGTGAAAACCTAGGTTTGAAGGAGTATGAGCTCCTCACATGAGTTCCAACCACTCCAGTGAGCCTCAGGCTAAGAAAGTTCGCTAAATAGTACGGCGCGATGTAGAAATATAAACCCTCATGAGCAGTGAGCAGTGAGCACTTACTCTAATATCCGTGTAGTTGGTATATGGATTGAGTTGCTCCAGAAGGATGTATGTAACATCACCTCCGGTTGAGCGATCGTAATTCTGGTTTCTATCAGCGTCTCTATAGCGGATAATCCAGCTGAGAACAGGCCCGGTGGATTCAACAGCAGCGTGCCAGCTAAGGTTAAAGGTCATACCATCCTGCTGCACTGCTTGTACATTCCCGGGAGGGCCGGGGGCTAAAACCAATACAATGATCATTTTTAGATGAGGAACTCAGGCTGAATGGTGAGATGAATACCACTTCTGACACGCCGTTCAGACGACACTATCGACTATTTATTTGATGGAACAAACCAAAAATCTTCCATGTGAAAGCGGTTCATTATCGGATTTCATAGACAGCTTCGTCTGTTCCCTCTAATCAGTCATTCAGTCAGTCTGGAATAACCATTACTCGCATCACACCAGTTTTCTTAAGTACTGTACTATGGCACATTGATCTCTTTTAAATAGAAAAATATTCAGATTTCTGCTTGGCTCACACTTTTTGGAAGTTACTAAAACATGAGAGTTATTTAAAAGTGTTCATAAGAGAGAGCGCTCCGAGCTGACCTATCTCGTATTGATAGCCGACACACAGCAGACATATTGGTAGTGGGAAATTCTTTTGACATTCACGCAGACCAAATAGAAAGGATTAATTGGCCAATCATTGTGAAATACATACAAGATAGAAAGTGATTCACACGGTATCTACGGCCAATTTCGACAGAGGATTTAGCACTAGATGAAGCTGAATCATCCACGGGTATGAATGGATTATCACACAGTGTAAGATCAGTGCGCGGCCTACCATCTGGTACTAGAACACAGTAAAAGGAAACCATGATTCCACCATCAGTGCTAACCGCCAACTACCACTCCGGGTGGTGTACCTGATATCTATCACGAATCTAAATAGAAGAGTTTCCTGGAAACCTACTTCGGGCGTACAGAACCCTTGGATCTGTGGGGTTAGTGGTCTTGAGGGCATTCAAACACAAGAGAACTCTAACTTCTGTGATATCCCATATCCAGCAGGTCACAGCCTGCATGTTTGGGAATTTACCTGCTTGGCCAATGCCAACAGTTTCTCAAACCCAACTGGTTGACTCTTGTGCAACTGATGGGGTTTTGCAAGAATACCCTTGTTTCTAATTGGTTGAAAAATGTTGCCTTTGCTGATTGGTTGATGGTTACAGTTCGCTACCTGATTGAAGTGTGGTGAATTCTATTTTCACAGCTGGTGCTGCCCCCTTGCGGGTGTTGAGTGTGACTTCGAGTCGATAGTTGGTGAACGCCGCCACCTTCTGATTAATGGTACAGTTCCTAACTGAAGTGGTAGTCTGCTCGATTACTCCCCCTGCAAATCCCAACAATCACGCCGTAATAAAACAGAACTTTGAGTGAACCGAGGCACAAAGTCATAATTTGCTGAACTGAAGTCAATTCAAAAGGATATGGATAAGGATATGACAGCCATCTCGGGAAACTATTGATAACAGGGATGAAATCTTATTTCTCAAGGTGTTGGGACCCAACCTGTGCTTCACTGGTCCTGCCTTTCCACCACTAGTGGTAGCTGCGCATCATGGCACCACCTATCATTCAATAGCCCTGCTCTCACCATTATCAGATCTGATAAGCGTGCACAGATAAGTGGTTCTTGTAGCAGTTAAATTAGTGCAGACCGGGTCAATCCAGGAAACGCTGACAGAGTCGGCCGATAACGAGAGCAACGTCAGATTCCTGACGCCCACCATCGGGACTGCAACACAAACAGATTTATGCAACAACCGGAATAAAAGGACAACTGTACATAATTGACCCACAAATTTATTAGTTACTTATATCCTTTACACCGGAGTTTGCGTGAAAAGCTCCCTGAAATGACCCGAAGCTGTGAAGTTCAAGATGTAAAGGTTTACGTGGATTGAAACTATAGAGACAGGGTTCAATACACAAATTGGAATTTGTGACTTGTCAATAAAGTGCTATTCTCATGGGATCTCTAATTCATAAAATAAATAGAAGGGTAACAGAGTAGTGAGAAATCCTTTAAAACAAACTGACTGTACATGCAGTTAGAAGCTTATGGGTTAACCACAGTGGTGATGAGTGAATGGATTACCCACCAGTCTGCGGAGTAGACACAAGGTCAGATTGGGTAACAGAGCCCTTATCATTGCTTGCTATGACACTAATATTATAATCCGAGAACGGGGTCAACGTATCCAACACGATGCTTTCTCCTTGCTGGAAATGAATGTACAGCGTTAACAATGAAAATAGGACATGGCAACTGCATCCTAACCACTGAACCACCTGGGAGCGTCTGACCTCTTGAAGCGTGGGAGGGCGGGGGTCACAAGACAGCGTCTCGTGGTTTACTCGCATCATGAGGAAAACGAAACATGAGTTTTCCCAGATGGGAATCGAACCCTGACCACGTTAGTTACAAGTATGGTGTACCTATTAAGTTCGAGGGGATCTATTCTATTACCTTGTAAATGTTATTTGTAAGAGTATAGGGAAGATATGGCAAAATGAACAAATTAATACTGCTGGCTGTTTCCAATTCACATGTTTGATGTGATTGCACCTACACCTTTGCCCATCAACAGAGTCCGCCTCATCTCAGCCTTGACCAGCTGAGCATGTACAAACTAGTTCAACAAGTACTGTTGCAAGTAATATATTTTATCAATTGCATCAATTAATATGTCCAGTAGTTTATGTTTTATCAACAGTTTTCCTTTCCTTAGAAAGTTATTGGCAAGTCTGTGCTGCTGGTAGCATTGCCGAGATCTCCATGCCTACAGGTGCTCCACAGTCATAATTTACAGGGATAACAAGAACTTGTTGTGTTTCGATATTGTTCAATTTGAGATAACTCTTTAGAAGCTATTTGGGTCTTTTTTAACAGTGATAAGAAACCACGTAAAAAATTCTCTTTTCTTTCTCTCCTTTCTTCTCCTTTCCCCTTTTGGATTGATCTTTATACCCCGGCCCGGCGCCGGATCCTAACCACTACCGGCGCCGGATCCTAATCACTAGACCACTTGGGCGCTTCTGACCTGATATTTTCCTGTCTGTGGAATGCATACACACTCACCAGAGGAATAATGCGTGGCGTCTGGTCAGTGTTGCTGCAGTTTCCTTGTGCCACTCTCCAGTAGCGCAGTTCGTAGACAGGCTGACTAGGCAGACGGCTCCGAGTCCAGGAGACATTCACACTAGTGGGACTGACAGCCTGAATGATAGTTTAAAATCAAAAATCAACTTTAGCCGAGCGATGAAGTTATTTCAATTCGGAAGAGAAAAAGTAGACAATGGTAGTATGGCTTCCCAGTTTTTAGGATTTCAACTCAGAGTAAACTCATTTGAGGAGCACACTCTCCCACTAATACCAATGAACTCTAGCATGAAACATCACAAATTTAATCAAATCCGTCACTCATGAAAGCTAGTCACTAGTCACTACTTACTACTCATTATTTACGAGTAACTAATGACAATTAGACCATCACTGCACTTACCAGGAGTTTGATGGTGAACTGTACAGGAGGTACATCATCAGAGATAAAAGTATGACGCGGGCCATAAGGACCAACTCCTAGACTGTTACGCACTCGAATTCTCACATGATACTCGCTGTCAGGGGTCACCATGAGATCAACAGATGTATTGGACGTGCTGAGATTATCTGGGATCGCCGGCCGTTCTAAATATAAGGGTAAGTGCTGTCAAACTGATGGCGGAATGAGGAGCGGATATCAGCAAGGATAACTTCCATGCAGCTATGTTTTTTTCTACGCAAGCCTTTGGCCCTTTCATTTATTGCACTTTCCAACCTTGGGATTGTATTAGAGGAGTTGAAAGATTTGGATGACAAGGAGAGTTCATTTAAACGACATAAAATGCGTAAATTTATGGGCTAAAGCGTATAATGACACAAGTGGGAATTGGACCTTCTTATCCCGAGACTTACCAGCAGAAGGAGCTAGGGGAACACTCACAACCAGAGTCTGGGATTTCTATTGCTTGGGAATCAGTGAAGGGCTACCTTACCTGGCTGAGCCTCGATTCGCAGTTCGTATGTCACATTGGGACCTCTGAGCATTTGACAGGGTGGACGCTCCCAAAAAATAGTCGCCATCCCCAAACCCGCGTCCATAACTCCTGAGGTGGTGACATTATGCACAGCTGGGCCAGCCATCGGAAGTAGAGGACCAGTTTCAACCTGAAACCACAGAGGCAAATCAGTTTTGAATTCAAATTCAACCCTCACCAGAGATATCAGAGTTTCGTTTAGGACTAATGAAGGCAGTAGAGACCTTGCGCATGAGAGGATGACTCTGTTAAGACTACCATTATGAAGGCTCTATCGCCATATGACCATTTGAGTCGTCTTGATTAGTAGTTAATATGTCATAAAAATGAGAATTTCTCGTCAGCTGTTCCGACTGCTAATAACATATAATTCCATATGTCACAGATTTTCAAGCCTTCAGTTCATACATATAAAGTTTATCACCTCATCTACCATTCAAACCTGTTAAAGGGTTATGTCACGGTCGAGGGTCCACTTTCGGAGTTGTGTTCTCAATTCTTAACGGGAGGCAACTCCGTATTCATTGCAGCGATAGCGAGTGATCTTTTTCCAAAAAGGTAATATCGCTCACTCAAATAACTACAGCCCGAATGGCCAAAATACAAAGAAAATGGGATCTTATTACTCAAACTTAGTAACCTAACAATCTTTACTCCCTCATAACATCGAGTAGAACTCGGAATTAAACGTACATTAATATCGGAGTAACCGAAGTTACAAGAAGTGCTTTGTTGGGTTTTCCCTTGCCCTAAATAGAGGGCGTTGCATTCGGGCCTCTATCATTACACATAAATCGCACTATAGCTCGGTGACAGAGATGAAAAAACTGCATTCTGAAACCCTATTTCTATATTTTTATTGCACATTTCCGCTATTCAGACTTGTGTAACTATAAGTCTAGTATACACCTGTAAGAGATTTTTCCACACATCAGTGCGTAAGCCGAGAATTAATGCAAACACAACAGCTTTGTGTTAATTTCCTAGCTCGAGGCCAATTCTGTGGCGTCGATGGTCTGAAAAGCGCGTCACCGAGGGCTCTAGGTATGGGCAATGGATAGGGCTATATCCAATCTTCCATTAGAGCTGGGTATTGGGCCCATTTGTTCAGGGTAGACTTCAGAATCTGAAAACAAGTGAAGACACATCCGGTCATGTCATTAACATTAAGATATATCCATGAACAATGCGATTTTCAAAACCAAATCAACACATGCGCTTTCAAAGCCCATTGTCTTGTGGGACAGATGGAGTGTTCATAAACCTTGCTTAACTAACTGTTAACTATTGAACTGGGATTTTGCTTTGATAGTTCATTTTCTCAATTCAAGTGTCTCTACTATATGCCCAGTTATTACAATTTGCGGTATTTTGTGGGAACAAATAGAAAGGTTGGGGAGCTGCGTTTACGTACCAGTAACCGTAAAACGGTGCCCCCGAACTTACATCATTGGTGTGCAAATGCAACCTAGTTACCCTATGATGAGATGGTTTCCTTTTTCTAACTCATTCAAATAAGTCTGTCGCAGTTTGTAGGCAACTCAGTTTGTGCAAGGAATCGCAAGTAATACCAATCGGTCAGTTTACCTTAGCAGATGGAATTGCTGTAATTCCATCATAGTAGTGTGGTACACAACTCAGCAACCACTCTAATAGGTCTATTCGTGTGATTTCGGTCAGTCCCAATAACAAAGTTCAGTCACAATCACGCGTACAAAACAGTCGCAGTCAGAAAACTTAAAAATATTTCGATCGCATCAGAGTTATCCTCTCAACTTCAACCCGTTAGTTAGAGCCAAACAATCGTTCGCGATTCATTATCCCAATGCAGTGATCAAGTCTCTTTGCGGTAACCTTGACATTTATCTAAACTAACACGCTAACGCCTACTTTCAGTCGCAGAATTCTGTTCGCATGATTCCGGCCGCAGACCATGACCGAAAGTGAAAGGTGCTTTTTGAAATCGCGCTTTTCGGTCGAGCTCTTGAACAGTTTGGCAGATTTCGCGACCGAAATCCATTCCAGTCGCGAAAATACCCAATCACACGAATGCACATAATATCACATGGAATGCTCTCACCTGGGTGGTTGTGCTGGCTGACCCAATAGTATTATAAGCCCGCACCATAACTCTATAGTGACTCCATGCTGTTAGGCCAGTAAGCGCTGTCTCAACATGCCCAGTCACATCCTCAAAGTAGGGTCTACTGACCACATCCGAGCAGTCGCCAATTCGCACAAGCTGATACTCCAGGCGGTAAAATGTATCTGCAATCATTAGAGCCGATGGATATCCAAAATCGCAATGTCAAGCGTCAGAGCTTTGTAATGACCAGGGTGACACTGAGGTAGGTTCTCAAATGGTAATCCAGAATGGCTTCGTGACTCATCGTACACTGCCCAAGCCTCCCTAGCCAGCTGCCCTGCTCCTCCCCTAGACTATAGGTAGTGTGTTAGCCAGCTGCCCTGCTCCTCTCCTAGACTATAGGTAGCGTGTTAGCCAGCTGCCCTGCTCCTCTCCTAGACTATAGGTAGTGTGTTAGCCAGCTACCCTGCTCCTCTCCTAGACTATAGGTAGTGTGTTAGCCAGCTACCCTGCTCCTCTCCTAGACTATAGGTAGTGTGTTAGCCAGCTGCCCTGCTCCTCCCCTAGACTATAGGTAGTGTGTTAGCCAGCTGCCCTGCTCCTCTCCTAGACTATAGGTAGTGTGTTAGCCAGCTGCCCTGCTCCTCTCCTAGACTATAGGTAGTGTGTTAGCCAGCTACCCTGCTCCTCTCCTAGACTATAGGTAGTGTGTTAGCCAGCTACCCTGCTCCTCTCCTAGACTATAGGTAGTGTGTTAGCCAGCTACCCTGCTCCTCTCCTTTACTACAGGTAGTGTGGTAGCCAGCTACCCTGCTCCTCTCCTAGACTATAGGTAGTGTGGTAGCCAGCTACCCTGCTCCTCTCCTTTACTACAGGTAGTGTGTTAGCCAGCCGCCCTGCTCCTCTCCTATACTATAGGCAGTGTGTTCATATAATAGCTTTGCTTCTTATTCAGAATCATTCCTAAACTCAATGTATCTGTAATCTGCTGAAAATGAGATCATAGAGAAGCGATTAATATTTAATGTCATTCTTTTTTCTACTCGGGCACTTGGCCTTCCTATTTACCGGACCTACTGAGCCTGGGGTCTGTCCTAAAATGGTTGGAGCTAGGAATTGTATGGGAACTTCATTCTCACAGCGGGCGCTCAGTATGACTATACGACTTAAACCCAGGATCTTTTGATCTTGAGCCAAGTGTTCTAGCCATTGGGTTACTCCACTATCCCGACTCACATAATAATGCTGGTTTGGTATAATTATTACAGAGCAGCTGTTACATGGCCCAGTTGTTTATTGTCATCACAGTCATTAAGAAGGACCCCCCCCCCAACACTCACCATCGTCATTGGGCTGTGCTGTTGTGTTCCAGGTCACACGGATCGCAGTGCTGTTCACAGGACGAACGGTTAAACCAGTAACTGGTAATGGGGCGACCTTGCCAGGAGAGGTTATCTCATAGAGGGCGCTCCATACCCCGGGTCCATACTGATTTACTGCTCGCACTCTCACACTATACACTGTGGAGGGCAGGAGGTTGTGCACCTACAACAACATGCATAATCAATGACCCAAGAAACACTCGGACACATACAGTAACATGCACAACCAACGACCAAACCACACCCGGACACCTACAGCAACATGCGCAATCAACAACCAAACAACACCCAGACAACTACAGCAGCACACACAACCAACAACCAAACAACAACTGGACGGTCGGTCAGCCAGTCAATCAGTTGATCCGCTAGTTCGTTAGTCGAGTCAGTCAATTGAAAACCTGTGTAATACTTACATCAACTAATGCCTCATTAGTGGTGGTGTTCATGATGAGGTCCTGTCCAGTATACACAAGTACCTCGTATCTCTCCAGCACACCCAACAGTTTGGTACAGTTCAGGGGGTGCCATATGAATCGCACACTGTTTATGTCATCATTAGTACTAAACCCAAAATTGCTGATCTTCCCCTGTGGCGCTGCAATATCAACAGTGAGCCGAGTGATGCAACATATTCAGCTTGCAGGACGTCTGGTTGCTTATAAGCAATTTAAAGGGGGTGAAGATCACTAGTTTACTAAGTTTTAGTAATTAGATCCCATTTTATTTCTATTTGGGCCATTTGGGCCGTAGTTATTCGAGAGAACGATATTTGGTTTGTGAAACAAGACCACTCGCTATCGCTGTGATGAATGTGGAGTTGCCTCCCTTTAAGAATGGGGATCACAACTCTGAAAATGCGTCGACCATCGACCGTGCCAGAACCCCTTTAAGGATTACCTGTGCCTAGAGTAACAAATTCCTGGACAGTGGAAGAGCTCACTCCAATCGCATTTTTGACAGCCATATACAGACGGTAGCGACGATAAGGTAACAAGGTATCCAACTCCAGTGATTCTGTCTGGTTGATGCTCGGAATATTCTACAAGGGAATGGGTTTCGTATCGGGTGTCAACTACATTTGAAATTACCCCAACAGTCTTGGTGCAGCAGAGTTTGCACTGGATGCGGAAGAATGAACGAGACCAATGCTAGTTTATATGAGGACGTTCGTTGACGGAACCCTTCGACGAAAATTTTTGCAGAGACAACGACTAAAAATCCTGTGGCTCCATACCGTGTCGAACTCAGATTGAAACAAGATAGAAGTTCAGTGTTCGTTTCGAATTATTCTGTTGTCAGGCAGGAAATTTCACAGCGACCCACCCTAAAACCCATGGTAAAATCCGAGAGGTATTCCCGAATCTTTGGTTGTCGATCGCCGATCAATAACTGTTCGCCATGGATCCATAAGGACTTTTCCCGTCAATCGTCAACTAAGGATTTGTCAACAAACGCCCTCATATAAACCTAGCACAAAGATTGCTTCGATCTCCGACACTCCCCAGCCTGCCAACCCCGGCTATATTAGGGTTATATAT
>Ga0224511_10004959_pt1 | contig 10283 bp, 6 predicted proteins | sample SF_May12_sed_USG_2_FD_169988 | JGI IMG/M metagenome (GOLD analysis project Ga0224511, IMG submission 169988) | Sediment microbial communities from San Francisco Bay, California, United States - SF_May12_sed_USGS_8_1 | ecosystem: Environmental > Aquatic > Marine > Sediment | place: USA... | reverse complement strand
GTATGGATTTAAATTTAAGGAAAATGGCTGGTCACATAAATATGACAGGCCGTTGACGCAGTTTGTGCAAACTTACATTTGTGTACTCAGTACAAGTTTTTTACATTACAAACCATAGACAAAGATATACTTGAACTTAAAAAAATCTTCCTATATATTTATTCTTTGATATATAATATAAAGTGCGTATTGTAACAAGAGTAGAGTATACTAACTAAGCTTATGTCGATAATATTTGTATTCATAGCAATAAATGTTCAATCAAAAATAAGTTTTTCGAAAAATAAAAATATGCTGACCTTTTTCAGTTTTATTTTTATTTTTATGGTCGACTCGACCAAAAAGTGGATTTTATTTTTATTTAGCCCCCCCCCGACTCAATTTTTTTGAAAAATTTCCCGTAAAACAAACAATAAAAAAATGTTGGCCTAAGTAAGTGGGCACGTCAATTAATGATTGAATTAATGAGATATGAAGCCATTTAAAAAGCAATTTAACTCTTGTATTAAAATAGTAGTGGTTGTATGGTGAGTAACACTGATATAAATATTTGCAAGAGAATAATAATGTGAACATTTTATGAGGTTATATGTTAATGGCATTTTAAGAAAGAACATAGACCTAAATATGAACTTACCGAGGCGCTGTTCATTTAAACAAACATGGATAACAAAAAAGAACATAACGTCTGAAAATACTAATTTGAACTAACGCATGGCTATCTAACATGTCTCTAGTTCAAGTCACATTGTCAGATTTGTGATCCAAATCAAGGAAAATAGAAGTCTGTTTTGCAAGCTAATTAAGGCTGTTCATGATATGTAGAGACTATTTGATTTAGTTTTAATTTAGATATATAATTTAGATATTTATTTCATGTGCACATGACACATTTAAACATAAATATCTTGCTGAAAAAAGTTTACTAATCTCATTTTAAAGTTTGTTGTAAATGTGTAACAACATGTCCGTATTTTCCAACCGATAAAAAATATGATTTTTAATACGGACAAATTGATTTTTCTTCTTTTTTATCATTTTGTCGACTTTTCTTTACAAAACAACAATAACAAATTCAATAAACACTGTTTTTTTATTCAACAAAACTGATTTCAAACGATAACACGCAATAGAACGTCTTTGGTGGCCATTTACCGTTCAGCGTTTTTCACGTGATGACTGTTGAAGTTCAGTTCAGTTGCAGAAGAGATCGATGATGTCCCACAATGCATTGCGATTATTCTTTCTTTGCATTGACATAAGCGGTTCCTGTTTTTTACACGTCACTTGGCGGGATTCCAAATGATCTATTTTAAGAACGACGCAGTCAACGAAAACAAGTAAGACAACAAGATAAAGGTTATACTTGATTGTGTCCGTATTACCCCCATTGTCCGTATTTTGGGTGTTTTACGGCAAACGTCACATGTATCATGATATCCAAGAAACAAAAAAAGTGCTAACAACAACTTGTTGTTTGTTCATCTAAAGAAGGTTGCATAATTTTAATAAGAGGTTAAAAATTGAAAAAGTGGATTTGTCATACATTTTGTCATGTATTTTTCTGGCCCCCTAGGGACCATTGACGGTTTGTTGACATTTGAAAATGGAGTTCCGCTCATGCGCTAGAGGTCGTCAGTGGTGTGGCATCTTTCATTACCACTGATGAACAGGTTCAATAAAACCGAGGCTGCTGTTTTCTCATTCAGGCCTTGTTTTCTTCAGTTTGAATATGACTAAAATAATGATGTGCTGTTTTTAAATAAAAAATTAATATTTTAAAAAGATCGGATGTTAAGTTGGCTGTTAAATTGCATTGTGCAGTATACACATAACAACTGGCTGTTTCTTGATGTAGTTATTTGACACCATGTGCAGAAACAGCTCAGAATAATGACAGTAAAATAAAGGTCAATTATGAGGCACGTCAAAAACATTTAAATATACATTATGTTGAAGACAGACAATTTCTAAACGTAGAACAAAAAGAGGCCTTAATGTGTTATACTTCATAAACTTTGTCTCTTGGGCCAGTTGAATATAATAAAGACGCCAGACATATGTATAGCAATTCGCTCTAGTAGTGTAGTACTATAGCGTTTTGACAGCGTGTTTACTATAAGATGCAATAATAAAGAATGAAATTTAATTATTATGATCCACTTTCTTCCTCATCAAAAGAGACAACCCCTTTAGTTGCCAAGAAAATAGAGCTAACTGTCTGTTACATCTTGTTATTTTGGGTGTTTCGTACTGTGCTAAGTGTGTTTGTATTGGTACGAGCTATTTTGTCAGGTGCCCTTAAAAGGACTCCACAGCGGTCGTTAAAACACATGATTAAACCTCCCATAAACCAGGAGTGTCAACCTAATCCAATCATTGTCTGTATCACCCCTATCACACAACGTGGTGGTTCATCTGCGTTTCCCCGTGTTGGTGTGACGAGGGTATTTAACATTGCTAAAAAACTATAACTTACATAATTAAGCCTTATTTGAAAATAAGCTTTAAAACAAATAAAAACAAGTACATTGTACCGTATTTCCACATAGTCCATATTAAAGAAAGCCTCGTAAACTGTATTATGATTGCATGACAAAGTGTGTTAGCAAACCATAAAAGCAGAACAAACAATAAATTTCTGCATAAATTTGTTTATTTTAGAAATTAGGGGGCCATATTACGTTAAGCATGAATGCTCTACTTCTGGTTCTGAAAATAACAGTTTATTGCCTGGTACGATTTGTGATCCGATGCACGAGATTTCATAGAAAACATAAGGTCAAAGACATATTGTCTTTATGACAATACGTCGAATGTTCACTTTCAGAATACGACTTGTGGCCAACTACTCGAGCACACTACGTCACTTGAGATAAATATCAACTTTTACTTGACATAAAAGTTATTATTGAAGTTGACATGTGTCGAAGAACATCATATATTACTTATAAGTATATAAGTAAATTTATACGTTATAACAATGAAGACCACAACAAATATCTATACATTTCCATTTCAGACATGATAACATGAACTTGGTATATTGGGATGAACATTACATTTCCTAACTGGCACTCCCACAATAAGTATTTGTGTCTTAGTCTGAGAGTTTTGGTCCAATTAACGAAATGAGGTCATTAAGAAAAGTGACGTAAAAATGAATCATCAAAAATTATATGGTTTTTAAAAGGAATTTCACTGGACTACAAAACTGTTTAAAGCGGTTTAGTGTCAAAGTGCTTAAAATATTATATAAATATATCATATCTTTGCACCATTATCTTATATTAACCACAAAGATATTGATAAAATTGCATCGCCTTAATATTTGACATGTACACCATTCTTGATGATACAGGCATGCATTTCAAATTGATGATATTAACAAATATAAAATGGGAAAATATTTGTTCTGAATTTGAAACTGAAATCAACAAACATAGCCCTTTGCAACGATACCAAATTCCTAATATCGCCTAAATAGACAATTTGACTCAAAATGTCAGACTTGGACACATATGCGCGTATATTGCATTCATACATTTGAAATTGATTTCATCAATACATGGCTCTGAAGAAAATGCAAAACTAGTATGTTTGCTTTAGCAAAGTATTGTGTTATAAATGAAATATAAATTGAAGAGATGTAAATGAAATGACCGATACTGTCTACTTGTTTAGGTCCTATTTCGCAAGGCAATTATATTTCTAAAACTTTTCCTAAAAACAAATACATAAATGAAATAGGATGGCGTGACATAAGATACATATTCATTAGGAGACAAATATCTAAATGTGGGCATTTACCCTTGGGACACTTAACGAGTGTTCTAGTTACTTGAACTAAATAAAATAAAATGGGAATCATGAAGATAATAACCTAACACACTGTAGGTTACGCAAAAACTTAACAACTTCTCATATAATTTATAATATAATGTACCTTTTTTATATTTGCTACTGTTCAAAATCCGTAAAGGATAGCCCGTTGATAATCGTATTATTGTATAATTATTGCACTTACCGTTAAAAAGACTCCTTTTTGTCTCGTTTTACAGAAAAGCATTTTAGATTTACAGAACATGTACATTTTTAATTGTATAAAATCATATTTAAATCAAATGAGTTTTTACAATTTAAAAAAGAGGACCGCAAACACTTGTGTGTTAAATAAGGTAAACAAAACACATATGTTTATATAGGTAAATGTTCGCTTGATCATATAAATCAGTTGATCATAAGTGATCTGTCAAACCAAACGCCGCGAGTTCGATTCCTTTTTGTCCTAAAGAGCAATCGGCGATGTATTTTTCCGAAAGCACGAAAATGACTGAGTTGTTACGATTGCTAACAGACGTATGTTGCTGAATGAGTTTAGGTGTTAAATAATTTAGCGAAATAAATATGTAAGATGAAAAAACCGAATGTGTTGACAAACCGGAAAACACTGTTGATAAAAGCGGTGGTGTGTCAATCATTTTATCGACAGCTCGAACCCTGCTGAGCAACATAATGCGAGTAATAAAGTGATCAATTCATAATTCGTATATCCATACGCTTCTAAGATTGAAATGTGTCCGTTACTTGCACGAGTGTGTACTAGTATACTCAGTAAGCATGGTCCTCAAGAAGTTTCTAGGTGTTCACAGACCGGTATGAGTTGTCCAGTCAGAGTTGAAAACGGCATACTATCAAGTGTACAATAACACGAACAAAAAACGAAATGTTAATTATGTGCCATATTTTGAACACCTCTACCCATTTCAAACGGCTCCAGCTGTATTATAGCTGTCCAAAAAGCTCCGTCGATCAGAGGTTTGAGCCTCATCGGGAGCAGCAAACTTTTTCTTGATTTATTGATACAAAACAACGCGCCGCTAAATATGATGTCCCTTATCTATAACTTATGTTAGAAAGGAAACAGTCAGTAACTTGCAGACAATAGTAGTCCAGAACATAGAAAGCATAGTTAGGTATACTAATCAGAAAGTTTTTGAACACCGTTAATCCTCGACTTAGCTCGTAGTTATATATAATAGATTCGTAACATAAAAGCAGAAAAGACATGTGCATCATATTCATAAGTTTTTTATCAATATTTTTTTTACAATTAATGTTTATGCAGTGCAAATAATATGTACATAATATGTACATATTATAACATAAAGCTGTAAAAAAGCCATGGATTTCAATATTGGATTGATTTCTAATTTTTGTGCTCGTATTTAGTATAAAGGGTTAGAAGGAGAATTAGACATTCCATAGCGCTCTTCTTCATTATATGTAAAGAAATATTTACAATAACAATGGTTCGAACAAGACAAGCACCGGCAATGTACATGATACCGGACCCCCTGTTTCTAAATAGTCATATTGCGTTCACCAATGAAAGGATCAACATAATATGTTGAACGCAATATGACTATTTAGAAACAGGGGGTCCGGTATCATGTACATTGCCGATGCTTGTCTTGTTATATTATACTTGAACAACACAATCGCCTGTCATTAAACACAAATAGTTAGTGTGTTAAAACATAAGCCATTATGTAAAAAGGCGGAGTAATAGTCGCTTCCGCCTCACGTCAATACACAGATCTAGATGGCTCTAATCCATATAATCTGCTTATCTCAACGATACACTAAGAATTTCACCCCAAGCTAGTTTCTTACAATATGGCACATGCCAATGTTTGTGATTAAATCTATTGTTATGCAAATTAATTGTTTGGATTATGGATCTATCAAATCACATAAAGCCAGTCCTCCAATTTCCCTAAGCATTCATAATCCGTTCATCAATGAAAAGATTAGGGTTACCTTAGACAAAAAGGAGTAGATTACCATAGAAGCAAAGGAATATTTTGTTAAATTAATTAGCCATTGCTTCTCAGGGCGGAGTTATAGTAAAACCTCTGCGTCAGGTCAATGGACAGTTCTTCAACTGCCAATCATAATTATTTTTAACAGTACATGGTCAATTTTAATCTAATTGATTCGTTTTATGTTTGTCAGGTGACAAAAGCGTACATCCCTTTTGTGATAAACCTTATCACACGAACAAAATAAACGTACAGAAAAGGGAGGAGATTGAAGTTGTGTGGCACTGTGCATTGACATACGGTACTGCTACTTCTTCAACTACAATATATCTGCGTACCTAGCGGGTTATAACAATTAACAGTTGGCATTTCGTTCAAATGTTCGTGTTTTATACATAAAACGATACATAATATTCGTGTTAAATTGGAAACACATACAGTTGTAACGCAAACATATGTCTCTACAAAAACATACAAACAGGTAAGACTTAGTATGTATTTTTTTACAATTGAAATGTGTCGAGTTGACATACTTACTAAGTAAATCATGGTTTCAATAAAATTTTAGATGTCGTATACAAACGCTTAGAATATAATAGGAATGCACCGTTTTATCAAAACCCCTCCCCTTCCTGCCCTTTCTTATATTCTTGTGAGATGCATATTATGCACAGGAACAGTGTTTTAATCTGTGCTGAATAGGTCAGGTTATATTGTGATATTTTCTCCGTGAAAAATTATTAAGACTGCCAGTAAGGAACAATTTACTATCAATATGAATAATTGAATTAAGCATAAACCGTGTTTATAAATTGTTTTTAAACAAATGTTTACTTCAATGATGTCATATGGCATTGGCATGCGAGGCAAATAGACACACTTTGTAACATGCGTACTTTGTATTCTAGACATTTTGTGCATAATTTATTCAATATTGTGTCTAAGGCTTCTAACATTAAATTTGTTATCAGGCATCATATAAAACATGAATGTTTCAAGTTTGCCTAAAAAAAACATTGCCTCTTGTCATCGCAAAACGTTATTTCAACTCCAGTAAAAAGACGTAGGCATACTATACATGTCATTGCATTTTTATGGAACCGACAGTTACCCTTTTTGTTTTCTGCAATGACGAATGCAATTTAAGTTTTGTGCAAGTCGTTTGAGAATCCAAATAATTCGTTTACATTGTGTGAAAATCATCAGTAATGCAATAAACGCATTTAACGCATCGACGATGAGTATAACAACCAAACCAAAGCAGAATATCTACGAATGCAATGTTCGAAAACAGCAAAATCGATAGTCTGCAACTGATGCATTGCTTCATACAACATAGCGACACCTTATACATGTATATAACGAAGTATTTACATGTAAATGACAGTAGGGTTTGTATTTGACAGTTACTGGCTTGCTTGTTAGTTCACGTCCGCGCCATACACAATAAATTAAACATGTTGCGTCTGTATTATTTGAGTACACGATGTCATAAACATCATTAAAGCATACAATGACCGTATAAAACTTTTTCTTGCAATACTTTAGGGTTTAAGATATCAGTTTGGGCGTAAACATTGGAAATAAATTTAAGTGCCCCAAAAATCTCAGTAACTGCATAATAACACCATTCAAAATGAATAGGTTTACCTTGTTTTTCATACATTTTACATATTTCTTAAGTGTGTTGTCATAGTATTTGTACGAGTCAGATACTTAAATTTCTTGAGTGAGACCCAAATTATATTTTAAATCTGTTCTTTACAATCCAAAATTCTGTGTTGTAGTCCCTTTAAACACTGACGCAACTACAACACAATTACACATACAAATGTATAAAGCCGCTATTCTACGTTTCAGTATCAGGATGCGTATCAGTATCCGTATGCGGAATATTTCAATGCGGACACCCTATTCCACGTTTAAGTATCCGTCAAACGTATCTGCCTGTTTTTACCTTACTTCAAACAGTACATAATATCATTCACATGAAAATTCAACACCTTTTATCCAAAATGTGGCGACAGTAAACTTGTTTTATCATATAATACGTGTCCCATTGTAACGATACGATGTATAAGTGGCCAACTATGGATTTGATATATTATGAGAAAAAAAATGCGATTTCGCTAATTTAACACAAAATAACAACTTAAATAAATAAATGTTGATCATTTTGAATATATTAGAATGTACAAGCATTTTTGTCATAACTATTGGAGAAAACCTTTAAGTTAATATCGTTTTGTCTCCTGATTTTGTTAAATGTCGCCCGTATGTCATCCGCATCCGGATAAAATGGCTCACTAGCGATTCTATACCGTAACGGACACCTTTACGGACGAAATTTATCCGGATACTGATACGGACGACAAGAATAGCACCAACGTTATTTAACTTGTTTCATTTTTTATCTGGATACGCAATGCGGATACTGATACTGATCCGGAGACGTGGAATAAGGGCCTTATTGTACATGCGTATTATTGCACTTTTCGATAAACATGCAACGTATTTTAAAAACACATTATTCTAGATATTAAAATGAGAGTGGATACAAGACTTCCGATAACTTCCTTGAACACAGGAGGATAAGCCTTGAAAGAAACATCAAATGGGTAGTTTTCATTTCTTAGAGAAGATGGCATGTTGATAATTGTTTTTGTTTAAAACACATACCACGCATTACGCATATTGTTGAATATCTCATCTACGATAACACACCAGGTATTAGACTACCATCCTGCGTTAAGAGATTACTGATGAGGTCTGTTATCAATATTAATTGGAATTTTACCATTTTACACTGAGCCGTTGTATGACACAATTCACATGAATAAAGCATGGTGCATATGTCAGGTCTTTTGGTCAAATTGAAGAATAAAAGATGAATAAAGCTATTGATTTTAAATATCGCTCACAACTTTCAACTAGACACATCTAAAATTAAATTAACCAATAATCCTTACACCTGCTAGGAGGAGAGACCAGATCCTGTTCAAGTATACTGCAGGGTACTTTTTAATCCACATGATTCTTACGGTAATAGTCAACAATATATCATGCGGTGTTCAAAAGCTACACTTTCACGTACCCTCAGTGAAGTTTTAACCACAGAAGGACACCTGTGAAGTGGAATTAAGTATAATGAACAAAACATTTTAATGCAAATACAGCACGGAAATATATTTGTGCTACTTACAAAAGTAGAAAAAATATATGGAAATACAACTATTTCAGGCGAGTGCATTTTTATTCTCACACTTCAAAATGACGTGAATGCGCGCTTTATGACGTTTTCTTTCATCTTCTTTGACGAATTGTTGACAAATTTCATAGGTCATTGCAATGAAAAATGATGGGAAATCCTTTATCAGTCAAAATGGCATACATCATATCAAATAAAAACACGCATAAGTATTTAAAATGTGATTGTCAATTATAGTAAGCATGGTTTTGAAGGAAAAGCAAGTAAGAGTATAATGTATTTATTAATTGAGCAGTGTACGTATTGTCGTCCCTTCACAAGAAGCATGCGTGTAGCATTTCCTTATTCAAAATATAATATATTTTAAATGCCCATCCCAGCTCTTTTGGCAAACAACTGAAACAAGACATCAAAGATGAAAAAACTATGAAAGGCGAGCTATATTTTTATCCTCGTATTTTTAACTGACGTCAAAGCTTACACTATGATACGTTATTTTGCTTTATTTCACGCTGATGTTTTGACAAACGCATTAATGTGAACCAAACTAACACCTTCATACAAATGTAAATAAATGACTGACTACATATCAGCTATAAGTCAATCCGTTCAAGTCTTCTAGGTCACTTAGAGCTTACATATTTGCATTCACATACACATACACCACTTTATTCTGTTCATTCTATATGAAGTTCATTAAGTTTCAAGTGAATATTTCCAGCCAGAGAATGGGGATTTGCAAAAATGCAATATTTTTAAAGAATATTTTTAATTTATATAATACATGTTATTCTGTACATAATCGCCGTTAACACTCTCATAATGTGAGGCATGTTCACTTATAATGCTAACTACATGTACGAGGGTTGTTCGTAAAGTTTTGAGACTGGGCCAATATTTAGCGTTGGATAAGATAAAAATTAAACAAAAGTTTACTACGTATTACTTTATTACCTCTTATATATTATGGTATAAAATTTCATAACAATAGCTTCATGTATACGATATAATATGCGATCTTCCACATCTCTCAGTTGCCGACTCGTATCTATTTGTCTTCCAAAATATTGCTTCATAGCAAGACACATTCATAAACCTTTATATGAATGGCTTTGCCAATGAAAATTCAGATTGGGTAACCAGCTTTTTCCATTGACGTCAATAGTAGTCCGTCTTTTACGAAACTAATTTGGAATGTCGCCTTAATCCGTTTCGAGAAGAATGACTTCAGACAGTGGAATTAATGAAAT
>Ga0224511_10004958_pt1 | contig 10285 bp, 5 predicted proteins | sample SF_May12_sed_USG_2_FD_169988 | JGI IMG/M metagenome (GOLD analysis project Ga0224511, IMG submission 169988) | Sediment microbial communities from San Francisco Bay, California, United States - SF_May12_sed_USGS_8_1 | ecosystem: Environmental > Aquatic > Marine > Sediment | place: USA... | reverse complement strand
CACCATGATGATCTGCTTCGCAGGGGGAGTGTTCAACTGTCTCCTCTTTGGCACACCCTTCGCAACGTTATTTCTTGATTATGACAAGATAGCGATGGCATCTGTCATTTGGTATGTGATGTTATCTGCTTCCATATACCACTTGCAGCTGTTTTTCCAAAGTTTTTTTTTAATGCAGGGGGTACACAGCGCAAACTTCGGATTAGCATAAATATAGGATACCTATCACTCGCCTTATGGCTGAAGAAGGCTAGGATAGATCACAAAGTCGAACCGAGGGGCTCCAATTCGAGACGTGACATTACCAGGTCAAAATCGTAACGCATATATGCTACCCTTGACTTTGGTATAGCATTAAACAGTCGGCTCATAAAAACTTCTATGGTTTATTCTTTCATGTATATAAATGCAGTTTAGCATCCCAGTTCAGGCGTGTGGGAGTCCAGCCGCTAATTACTGAACTGTGATTGCTGGTTAATTACCCTTCTCACTGATTGCATGATAAGATTTGATACATGTCAGAGCCTCCTCATTCTTCGCTCAAGTCCTCCGGTATTCGTCAAGACCAGCTGGGCCCAATATGTAGCTCGTGGCCTGCATGCAGTTGGCTCTCAGAGTCTCAGTGTTCTAAATGTGCTCAACAATCTACACTTTAACTATCTCCAGACAAAGATCGCTAATGCATGTTAATTTTTCTCCCGGAATTGAAAGTATCTTGGGCTTTTCCTGACATATCTGCTCTACCTACCTAGCTGAACAAGTTTTCAAGTGGCGGAGTTTGGAACTTATTTTCTGGCTCACAAGGTACCCAACCCCCAAGAAAAAAAAATTTGGCTCTCTTTTGAAACAGCTTGGACACACCTGTTCTAGACCAAAACTGGACTAACTCACTTTTGTAACTCTACCTCTAGTAGCATCGGTCTCAAATGTCAAAATTACCATACACTCACAGCTGGAAAAGGCGTAATGTCTTGAATGTCAATTGTTATCTCGTAACACGTGTTAGCCACAAGCGAGTCTGATATTCATAATAAATCCAGCTAGTTTTGTCACACTACATCTAAGAAAGCATTGACGCGTCATACAGTGCAGCGATGATGTAGCTTTCTCAATCATCGTTGCCGCAAGAGTAGAAACGAAATTCAATTATTTTGTTACCCCAGAACTCCACCCGAGTATGTCATGTGATTTTTGCCAAAGCTCTTAGGATCTTACCCTATAAATAAAATTTGCCCAAATTTTTAGCATGCCAATCCTGCACACATTCTTGGCTCATCGGTGCTACAAGTTTGGCCCGAGAAAGAAATTATAAAAATTTGAATGAATGCACACTCTTGGATTCAAATTGTCTTTAGTTAGACCAAAATTTGACTCACTGTAAAGCAATCTATTTTGAATCGCTTGTGCTCTTGAGTGTACCTTTCTGTGCAAATCATAGGGAAGCACGCGCCTCGTCGGTCCAATTTTGGTATTTGATACTGGGGGGAAACAAGGGAATTTGGCTAGCGGAGTTAAATTTTCTGACACAAAAGATCTTTTCCACGTCAAAAGGTCAACTACAACGGGATGAGATATAGTAGACAGAAAAGGCAGCTCCCTATACTCTGCCATTCTATATGTTTTGCGTAGGACTTTGCGTATTAATGTCAACTTTGAGTCCTTTTTCCTGTCTCATCTGTAGGTATGCCGTTAATTTCGTACCCGGACTACATGACCTGCTTGCCACTAGATTTGGGAAGACTTGCGTGATCACACTGAAGGAGGTACAGAGAGTATACGGCGTATACGGCGGAGTACTTCAGGCGAATAAAGCCTATCCAAATGCATATCTATTTCACTGGTTCAATGGTTTCATTAAAGGTGGGTCAAAACTTCTTCAGACACCAAAGTTACGTCTTGGATTGTCTCGCCGCTCCTCCTTTGTGTTGAGTAGCCTTTCTCAGCATGGTCTGATTGTATTAATCAGCATAATCACTATAATCATGTCATTCAGTGAGCCCCTCTGCAACTATAATCACTGCCACCACTGGGTATCGGTCCTCCCGTTTATTCCGCGAGCTTTACACGGACCATTGCTCAACAAACCCTGGATCATTGCAGGCTCAGCCGCTGAGATTATGATGTTCTTTGCCCGAGCCGCAGCCGGAGTAATGAAGCCAAACCTTATTCAGTTTGTCGCTCCTAATGTGTAAGTTAACCCATTTATTGGACGTTTACTCGTGTGAGCGATTGCCCGCAAATACCACCCATGCACCAATGTCCAATAATAACAAAGTTGACCATGAAGAAAATTTCTTTCTATTTCTGGCCAACACTGTCACCTTTGCCTGGAGAAAGCGTTCTGTGTTTTGTGCTGTACCCATTGTGTGTGCGTTGTTGCATGTCGTTTGTATTGTAAAACCGTTGTGTATCTTTCACCCACAGCTTTCTAGCCCCGAGCAGGTAATCGCTTACTGTTGCCTTCTGCTGATATATTGTTTTGCTTTGCATATATCCGCTTGATTTGTTCGCTGTGTGGCTTCACTTCTGGGTGACATGGTGTCGTGTGGTATATTAAATACATACACATCTTTGCATATCATATTGCATGCATCCCTCTTCTGATGCTCCACTGTTAGGCCACAAGCACAAGTTGATAGTGGATTTTGCTTATTACTCAATGCGTTCTCTGTAGGTGTTGAGCTGATAGCCCTTATCTAAAAAGCTCTGTATTGTTGTGGCAAATTGAATACAGCTCCCATCAATTATTACTCTCCCATTGATGTATAATTCAGGCCCATCTGATTTTCGATCCATGTCATTATCTCCATAGTAGGATGTCTGTAAAATAGGCCCGTAAACAATTTATCTCATTTTCAATAACAGGGAAAGTGGGTGGCTCAATGGCAGGAGTGCTGGGATCGAGATCTTGTCTTCAAGTCTGAGTCATAATGAATGCCCATTGTGAGATTGAACTCCTCGCATAACTCCTAGCTCATATCATGGTGTCTCAAGCATAGAAGTCAAAGTGCCCGAGTAGGAAAAGCAGGTCTCGGCGTGTTAACATACTTCCCATGGCTAGCCCTCACAGCCCTCACACTCACACTTATATGTTTGTAGCGTCTTCAAGGCCAGTGTTGTCCTGTCCATGGTGTTCTGTCTGGAAGCGGCGGCCATTGTGAGAGTGGATCACCACATACTGTTCGCGTCAGTGATACTGGTATTGCTGTATTTCCGTATCTGTATGATCTGGGGATGGATGGGAGACCCCTTCAAGCCGATAGAAAACCTAGTCTGCTCTGTGGTGTTTGGCGGAATGTGGGACGCATGGAAAAGAGCCGTGTCGGATAACTCGGTCAATAATAACAGTAACGGAGAGATGAAGAAAAAAAATTGATCTACATAGTGACATCCTTGATGTTAGTGATCTATGAAGCATCATTACAAGTCGAAGGTTCTCATTTACATCTCGACACTAAAAATCTCGGACTAAGAACAGCCTTGCATTAGAATAATGGTGATCTTCCATTCTGTTTGACAAGTGCTGTACTAACATCGCCTAGGCAGGCTAGAGTCTACAATTTCATGTTAGATTGTCTGGTAATATAGCGTGGTAGTTAATATTCCTAGCCAAACACGATACCTTTTATCCCTCTCAGAAATAATAGTGATTTGTCAATAATCTAGTCAGATCTATGCAACTATAATGCGTATAATGTGTATTGGGCATTTTTGTCTCCTGTTATGTCAGGATCAACTAATGTTACCTTATACAAACTGCTGTACCCTGTGATCAGAGTTCTGGTATATATAATGTATGTGCACAGCTGATGTCTCTAATAAATAGCAACTATGTTTTGTACGTTCTATTATCACTCATGACTTTAATACACTCTTACTCAATACGAAAATAGTTTTGGCAAATGATCTAGTAGAATGATAGTGGGTGTGTATATACTAGGTAGGTATGCACAATGCAGAGTGCCACGCTTTATACATAGGAAGCAATGCGATGGGTTCACGGGAGCAATGGCATGAGCAGATTAATAGGAGTGTTTGTGTCTAGCATGTATTACGTTTAGTTATCAGAACCTGACTGCACCTGCTTAGAGTCAGCCTCTGACTCCAGCGCATGCTTTTTCCTAGCCATAGCTTCTTGATATTCCTCCCGGGGTTCGGGGCTCTGTGAAGAGGCCTTTACCGGGGTGGGCTGATCGGAACGAGTTGGTGTATCATCATGGCGATCTGTTTGTCCTGGGTCACGGACGTCATTGGGATGATAAACTCTAGTCTTTAACCTATCGCCATCCACTAGATCGTGCGTCTCCTCATATTTCGCTGCAGTGGCCTCCTTTCGTGAAGCTGCAGTTGAACAATAATCATCAACATAGAAATAGCAGACAACCCTCAGACTTTTATTAACACAATCTTGTAATATATGGGGAAGCGATGGTTTAGTGGGTAGCGCATTCGACTTTGGACCAGGTGACCCAACATCGATTCCAAGTTTGTGTGTGTCAACTTGTGCTCTCTCGCTTGTTGGATTCGGATAATGGTGTTAAATAAAGAAGGCCCACTTTCTGGGACAAACCCTGAACCATCCTGAGGCAATAGGCTTGCGATGCCATCCGTGTAAACCAACGTGATCCTATCAACACTGCACTACTCTATTGGAGCGTATATAGATGACGATTTTAGGCTACAGTTCTCTGGTCGCAGGCTCAATTTCTTATCCCGCTCATTTTCTGATTTGTTATTCATGCTAGCTAGTTGCTGCCTAGAGGAATCTACCGGTTGGGCATCAAGCAGACCATCCGCCTCATAAAAAACACACTTTCATCATCAGTGCTTGAAGATGGGATGGGCGCCATTAAACCAACCTACCCGATGAAAAGAAAAATGCCCAATGACAATATTTTCAGGTCAGGTCAAAAGCTTACCTTTTTTCTAACAGTATTAGTGGTAGAACATTTGGTAGAAAGGAAAGGCAGAAATGGTTACAAAATGATGACTCATATGCACCGAGAAAAAGGAAGAAACTCGCTTTTAATGGGGAGGCCTATACGCAGACAGGTCTGTAGAGGCTCTATTTCCGCTAAAAGATTATAATGTAAAATTATGATTACCTGTCTCTATATAACACCGTATGATGTGATATCTGCGTATGAGCAAAACCGGATGTAAAACATAACAACTCAACACAAATATACTTCCGGTGGGGGTCAACGCACCCTACTTTACTTTTATTACATGTAAATTACATCTTCGTGTCGAGACTAGAAGTTTTAATGGAGGGTGAATTGTAACGGTTATCACTGGGTGCATGCTCTTTTTGGGCAGGGCTGTACACGCGGGCTCCAGGCATAGCCTCCTATGGCTCCTGCCGCTCCAAATAAACAGACGTTATGCTTAGGAAGCCCATTATATACATGAAGGATATTATTATTTTCCGGTAACAGCTGTTACCCAAAAGTGCCAGCCATGAACACACCAATGTCGCATCAAAACAGATTTTGTCCTTTAAATTGAATCTATTTTTAAATCCACTGATGATTAGATGAAATTCTATGATTATATTCATTAAATGGATCTGGCCACTGCTCTGTGCAAACACCTTATAATTATGCTGGTATCATGTCCTCAAACATATCCTCAATAGCCAGCAGAGTAATTTTTACAGTCCCAATTACTTACATCTACTGGATTTCTTTCTCGGAGTTGTCTCCTTTTTAGCTAACTCTTGTATTTTCTCTTCTTCCTTTTCCAGGCCTCTATCCGCAGTCATTACCAACCCGTCACCATCTATGTATATAAGTAATTTATATACATGCAGTAAACACTCATTTACGGGATATTCAAATACAATACAGTGGATGACATCATGGCTTGTTTTCAGTGTGGTTCATGGTTTGCCCATAGGGCTGGTATTCTATGAGTGGGCCTCTGTTATTTTATGGTGCAATCTGAATCGACAAGGGAAAAGGGTGGTTCGGGTCATCGTACGCTCATACCTGAGGTTGGTGACGAACACCAATAACAACCAAGCTGAACATTATTACGACTGGTCACAGAGATCTATAACAACCATAGGATGACAGGGTAGATTGCTGGGATCGCAATCGTGAAAACCTGGGTTCAAATCCCGCTCATGCCAGGGTCCAGTAGTGGATATCTCCTCACATTATTTCTAGCTCAAAACAAAAATAAGCCTCACTACGAGGTGGAGCTATGATGCCGACCGACCGGCCGGCTCATGGTGCTACATGCTGAACCATGACTGAGGAAAAATCAGAACCTAACCCGCCAGGTTAACATAACAGTGTAAAGGCCATATGAGAAAAAATATCAAACATCATCTGTAGTTCGCCTGGTGTCAGTCATTGTATGAGGGATTACACAGATGCCAGCCCTCCACGTTTTATGTACATGTAGTACTCACTCGGTTCAGTTTCTTTAGCGGGTGGTGGGTTCTGCTGCCAGTACTTTTCATCCTCATTAGCATGTCTTCGACCTCTTATACTAGTCTTTGGTCGCCTTCATATGCAAAAAGGGTTGGCATCAGACAAATCTAAGTGACAACTATAACTCACATTGGGAGATCTTAAAGAGACTAGCATAACTGCCGGAGCCACCAAACTACGAGTCTCTGCCTACTGACGTTGCTCCCGATTTCATTTCATCATGAGACCTGGTTTTACTTACTGATGAAGAATAAACCCAATCATATCAATTGGATCGGGTTAAAAATACCACGGCATTACTTTAAACACGCAATTTCTGGAATTCCAAAGAGACATTGGTTTTCCCAGTCCCGAGATTTGGCATTGGTAGAGGAACTTCGGTGATTTTGTGAACCAATGGAAGTTTGGACTTGGAACACTCTCTATACCAAACGAGTTGGCTTTTTTTGTGGGTCAGGCACCCCATGCATATTTTCTCCTAATATTACTACAGTAACCCTTCAACCCAAGTCCTAAACAGCTCAGGACAAACCATGTAGGACCGAACGGTTTGTCCACTAATATGGACCTTTTACAGGAGGCTACTAAAGGTGGTTAATTTTAATGATATTACCCCTAATTCAAGGTTTTCTATCTAATGGCGACATCTACCCAACTGTATGTAACTGCATAATAAAGATACAATCTCCACTCACCGCCCATTACTCTCATCATCCGGTGACCGAGAACTCTGTGGTGAATCTTTCTTCTCTTCTTCGTGATTCTGGAAGAATAACCAGAAACAGTGGAGGTGGTTAAATAATGTTTCATCCCAATGCAAAATTAAAGGCCTGGAAAGAGTTTACTGTGTGTTGGACATAGCTATCAATGCACGCAAGAAACCAGCGTTGTGTAACTTCCCGGTATAAGAATCCAGGTGAACTGACTTTGCGGCATGAGAAGGTCGGTGATCTGATTTTCCGGCATGGGTGGTGATCTGACTCTCTCAATGTATGGAAAGACCAGATGACATTTTTTGTTTGCCATAGACCAAGGTGATCTATAGGCATCTATCTCATGATCATCATGACATTGAATGCATTTTTCAAGGAGGCGCTACTCCGCTCTCAACCACTGTTTCAGCTGTAGTCCTAGCCTTTGGTCCTCCGAGACTCATGACTGACCCGGATGACATAGGGAACCAAAAAACACTTGGATAGCTTTGAAAGCCACCGGTGATTTACCTTTTTTGTATCACGGGGTCGTTGACCCTTGGCAGATTTTACCCTCGCGACTCGTTCAGTGTCTGTACGAGAACCCGACTTAGAAGGAGACTTATTTTCTTGGTCAGAATACATCATGCACTCAGTTTGGTCTTCCTGGCCTTTTGACTTAGCGGCATCAGATCTAAACAGTACACAGTTCTTCGGTTCATATTATGTGGTGGTTAATCAACTAATTAATCCATGACAATCAGCAGCAATCTCTTTGTCAAAAGAAACATGTATGAAGAGCGCCAAATGAAGGTCAGGATTGTATGCAAATAGAAAACATCACTACAATTTAGAACCATCCGCAAATTGTCCTATTTGGAATCATCAGGCACCCCACGGAATTTTAATCATTTATACATACTTTCTATGTTTAGTTTCAGAGTTTTCCTCTCCTTGTGATTTCTGTCTTTCGCTGAGTGGCCTGGGAGCGGATTGATTGTTCCCGCTCGGCTGTCGGCTCGGTGACTTCCTGCCACCGCGAGAACTCTTTCTTCCTGACCTATATAGAACACTCGGCGGTGCTTCCGTACCCCACGGTCTCGGTCTGCAGCTATCCAGGTAGGCTATATAGCTTCTATAGTTCTCTGGTGTGAAGAAATCTGTAAAAATCAACACCCTGTTGAAACGTATATAAATAAGTTGGTAATTCAGTATCGCTCTTTGATTGCGAGGATTGCTCTATCTGAGTGTTGTGCGATGATTGCTAGAATTCAAATGATCTTAGAAGCCCCTTTCTTAATTTAGTAACTCAATGCAAATATTGGCAGCATCATATACCTGTATACTTACATGTAAAAGCGCTGTAACTCCTCAATTTAAAGAAACTCAATTTACAGGAAATTGATTTAAAATCAGTCCGGCGGCTTCAGTTCTAGAATACGGTTTGAATGCCCATCCAGATATTTGAACTTATGGAAAATTTTCAGTCTTGTGGAACTGAGCCTTTAAATTATTACTCCAATACCCTGTACTGGAACTAATATTAGCCAGTTGATCCTGTCTTTCGCATGTGATGAGGATGGGGCGAGGGAAGCAACATCCCCACCGCAGGTCAAGTCACCTAAAACTCACCAATTAACGATAGGGAATAGGGAATAAAATAAACTTATGATATGAACTTGGAATGGTTTTCATCAGTACCACACAAAATTCACTCATTAAATATTATTAGATAGCTCAGCTGATAAAGCGTTGCATTTTGTAGATAAAAGAACTGACCATGAAATCATAATTGAACAAGTTGGGGAGGCAAGGTAAGTCAATGACCCATGGACATATTGTGCCCCGTAGAAAAGGTAACTCTATGGGTAGACCTCCTTCATATGGCGGCCCCATCCGGAACAGGCGAGGGTGTTGCAAGACCAGGCCTCCGCTTTACTTGAACTGGGAATCGAACGAAGGATCCCGGGTCCAGTGCGCTACCTACTAACCCATCGCTTCACCATCTATTATATGTCAGGGACTCCACCCACACTCTTGATGACATGTCGCAAGAGTAGCCCATTATGTTTTTTGTTACAAGCGGAGCGAATTATTTACCATTCATACTACAAATATAACACACTAAAAGATCTTATAAGATGTGAGGTTAGCAAGCACATTTTACCTTTGGCTAAAGGGTGGAATATAAAGAAACTCAGTGAGATAGAAAATCGTTATGGAGATCACTATACTGTGTAAACACGGCACCCTTAAGTCTAGCTGAATAGAAAATGAAACATAAACAGCTGTTCTGTAAGCGTAAAAACATCGTAAGGATTTCTAAGACCTGTATAATTCTGATTTCTACTTTAATAAAGACACCTATTCAGAGCACCGATGAATTATAGTCAAACTTCTAGCCCTAACCACAAGATTAAATGTATTGCATCCGGCAGAGTGCAGCTAGCTCTGGTCGAAAGTCATGCAAGGTTCACTAATTCACTCCTGCCGAGGCCGAGTGCCTTCAAAAGGAGCTACACCATCATCTCAAGGACGATAGAGATCTCACTTCTCGATTTCTCCACATGAAAAACATTATTGAGGCAAAAGTCTCGATTTCAAAATGGTTCACAACCAACAAATCCTCGTGTTACAAATCTATCTCTCGAGACCATCCGTTGTCAACAATAGATCCGCTCATCACACAGCTCACCTCTCTGCTGTTCCCTGTGAATCAGTTGGACATATCTAGCCTGCACCAACTGTTTCATATGCGTCATGTCATACACAGAGGCTATCTCATGGATGTATCGCTTCTGCCCTTTAGTCATGTCTGGATGCTGCAGCCAACATTTGTTTTTTCTGTAAAACAATTTACATTTTTATATTATTTGACAAATGTGGAGCATTTATAGCGACCCACTCGTGGTGCTCCATGCTAAGCTGTAACTGGTAAAAAGCCAAGTATGTTACCTGGCCGCATCGTCAGAACAGTGAAGGTGTCATACGGGTGAAAAGATAACTAGTAAATGCTTGAACCAATAACCCCCGGACATCAACGAAGACTTGAAAACTGGAATATTCTTTTCCTCTGATGTGAACTCGTGGATTTGACTGATGATGATAAGTTGATGCCCGATAACGGGATAGCTCGGTGGTAGAGCACCGGGT
>Ga0224511_10004957_pt1 | contig 10285 bp, 6 predicted proteins | sample SF_May12_sed_USG_2_FD_169988 | JGI IMG/M metagenome (GOLD analysis project Ga0224511, IMG submission 169988) | Sediment microbial communities from San Francisco Bay, California, United States - SF_May12_sed_USGS_8_1 | ecosystem: Environmental > Aquatic > Marine > Sediment | place: USA... | reverse complement strand
CGAAATTACGTTCGCGAGAAGGATATTTTTCATTCACACTACGAACGTTTTATATCCGGCGCAATTCAACTTTTACGAACGTTTCCAAGCGTTTGACTGCGTTTGACAGCGTTTGCTAGCAATTGACAGCGTTTACCGGCGTTGTATTTATTTTCTATTAGCGTAGGCGAACTTTTGCCAACGCAGATGTAGCGTATGTGCAGCGGTCGCCGACTTAGTTCAACTTAGGCGAACGAATACTCAGCGTAGGTAAGCTTGAGGTCTGCGTCAGGCAACGTCTATATATAGCCGAACTTTTGACACTTCCTGGCAGTCTTGTTTTGATTGAAGAAGTGGCCACATCTTTTCAACTCCCTTCTGTGTATTTGGTTGCTGTTAAGCGGAGCTGTAGACATGCCAGGAAGAGGCAAAAAAACCAACAAAATAATGTGTCGATGAAGAGGCCTACCAAGAGAGACGCGGACACAGAATCATTAGAGCAAGCTGTTGCTGTTCCTACGCTAGCCCCTTGCGTTACCATCGCGTTCATTGCGTTGGGTAACCGTTGGCCTCCGTTGGACAAGCGTTCGGTTAAGTTATGTTCACCACCACCAGCGTCTCAGTCGACGTTTGCCAACAGAGTCCTACTTAGGAAAACTCTGTACAACTTAAGCCAGCTTTCAGGAACGTTTACGAACGGAGCACAACTTACACCAAAGTATATTTCCAAACGTCGGCAAAGTTTTTGCATGTTAAAAATTTTCAACGAACACAACGTTCGTCAGCATTTGCCAGCGAACATCAGCTCTTATAAACTTTTAGCAACTTTTACTAGCGGAGCTGGACGTTTTTCCAAACGTCGGTCTAAACGTCGTAGTGTGAACCCAGCTTTACGTTGTTCAAAGGCTTAGTTATAATCACGCATGCAAACTACAAAGACCCGTAAAATAAACTTCTAAATACAAGTATACATTTTAAATGCCTGTTTACTTGTGATTGCAGAACACATGCCCAAGAAAACATGTCCGTCCAGTCTAAAAAACTATCTATCGTACGCTTAACAAATCAACAATTGACAGTGAAACAGTTGTATTTTTATGTTGGTATACATTAAATTGAGTTGTTTTTAAAGTTTTCTTCTCTTTTACTATTCAATTAGCATTTATAAAACGTATTATGTAATAATATTATATTTACACTCTATAAAGCCGTCCCCCCATGCAAGGATTTGGACCCTCAAGGCTGTGCCCTGAACCCAAGCATTTGTCAGGACCCAGTACTGGCAGTCGTCACGTGTCCACAAACGTGCAACAAATGTCGTGAGTGCATTTGTTTATGTGTACACTGTTTATAAATGTGCCCTGAATCAGATTATCACATCATAATTTCATAGTACAATAGATTTGGCCTAGCCGTAACATCTATGCATTTGGCAATACTTTTAGTTATTGTCTGTAAGCTTCTCAAAGATTTTATTAGGTAACCTGTTATACAATAAAAGCTGATTAAACAGTGTAAGATAACACAATGTTAAACCAATGTTAGGTGTACTGCTAGTGTGACGGCTTTAAATGTCGTCCCGTACTTCATCATTGTGTTATGTGTAGTTAGTTTACTGGTGCTCTGGAATCATGTTTTGTATGTTTGGGTGAAGACATAGTTTCGCTCATGGTCTAGGTGGCGTTGATGATTTCCATTTCCATTATCATCGTTACACATCTTCAATAAAAACGAAGCTGCTTATTTCCGCTATGCAATCTATCATTCCTTAGGACTCTCCCGTTTCTTAGATTAATTTGACATAGTATTTGTTTTTCTATTTGTTCACTAAAATATACCGTTACATTTTACTGCCTCGCTTTTTAGTTTATTCATAGGTGTTTCGTGACATTGTTTAGGGTTTACATTAACAGGAACACCACCCAAGTGCCTGCTTGGGAACGACATAGATCACGTTCAGAACATAGACCGAGTTGTACAATGTTCGAACAATGAGGTAAATACGTACCCTTTAAGTTATCAGTCTGACACATGAATGACGTCACGTCTGTACTTACGTCCTCGGTATTCCTATACCGTACAATCGCGTTATTGATATGGGTACATTATTTACAGATACACTAACGATATTATTTTTTTCCCACATAAAATCTAAAAAAGTGATTATCCGTACTAAATGTGAAGTAAATCGACGGTCTTTTTATTGTTTTTTATCACTACATAAAGGTCAATTGTCAGTAGGTTTACTGTTTTATTATTTCCTGCGTTCTACTCTTTTTTTATAATATGATAAGTTTTAAAATTAAATAACAAAAACATTATACAATTATTTACTTCTTAGCTGGGAAATATGCTGTGATATTGATCTAAAAAATCGTTATTGACCGAGGCGATAGCCGAGGAAAGTTGGGAAATATGCTGTGATATTGATCTAAAAAATCGTTATTGACCGAGGCGAAAGCCGAGGTCAATAACGATTTTTGCGGTCAAAATTGATTGAATTCTTCGAAAAATAATGAATTAATTCGAAGAATAACAAATCAAAATAACGTCGGTTGATTTCTAGTTCAACTTTAAGTGCAAATGAAAAAAAGTTTAGAGGTCATGAACATGAATGCCACTTACGAAGTTAGATCACAGCACATTGTTGACTTTCAAAGAAACGCAATTCAATTGTATTAAGAAGATCAATACTGGGTATTACACATAGACTTCTTGGTAGAATTTTCATTAAAATACATTATAAAACACTCAAATAATTGTTAGATCTAAATGAATTCGAAATAAAAGATCTTCTGCTTTATGAGAAATGTAAACAAATGTAAACAGTGCTCTCCCTTTGCGGTTAAACACAGCACTGAACTATGCTATTGATTTTTAGGTAAACAAGATTATGTTCCTTTCTGGAACAAGATTTTAGTTTTAATAACAATTTAATACTTATTAAAGTGTGCTGCAACCTTTTTTGAATGCAAAAATGGCTGTATGCTATCAATTGATTTTGTAAAAAAGTCTAATTCTATTTATATACATGTCAATATCAGCGAAACCGGGTCAATATCTAGATTTATTGACTCGGCTATTATTATTTTTTGTGGGGGGGGGGGGGGGGTGACCAATCGCGTTGCGTCTATTTATAGTTCATGTAATAATGCTGGATATGTCTTAAATAATTCGTTCAGATCTCGCAATTTCTCATGATCACATTCTATATATAAAGTTATTGGAAGTACATGTATATGTTTACATTCCTTTTAAATCTGTTTGCATCTTGTAAACTTCAGTGCACCACAAATGTTCAATCCTCCTTCTTATGTCGTATCTTTTTCGTTCTTGTGAACAATTTGTGAAACAGGTAATATAGACAACTTTCAGTAAATACTGATCAGATCTGATACTGATCTAAATAGATTGACAAAAAAGTCCGTTGCAGTGGCATCACCCAATAATGTTTATATTTTTAATTATTACGCATCGATGTACGCGGAATAATATGATAAAACAGTGTTGTGTAAAAAAATAAATTTCTGATTTCCTGTTATTGATACAAGCGGAGCTTTCAACCTTCTATAGTTCATTATTCACTGCAAGTTCCCGTATCTACTGAAGTTGGTATGTCTGTTACAAACTTGTTGAAATAAGGTAAAAATGAATACCGTTTAGTCCCAACTATTATGCTTTTAACATTTGTTTGAAATGCAGTTTTTAGTTATATGCAGGTATGCTTTCTTGACGAATACATTACCCCTGAAGGCTACTCTCGCTACTCGGCTGGATGTCGTCACGTTACAGTAGGTCTTGCATGTTTGGCTAGCGTTACACTGTCCCGAAATACACAAGATGGATACACGAATATGAAAATTATTATTTCGCGAGAAGTAGGTCCCGATATAAGTCGAAAACCAGTTACAGCCGAAGAAACTACGAGTCTAACAGAAGGACACACGATACACACACGAAGACCTCGCGATAGCACAAGACACAATCACGAAGTCACATTCAAGTTGATATTCTCCCCAAGAAGCTTACAGGCAGGGCACACGAAGGCCACGTGATGGATACCCGGTGTCGAAATATGAATACGATGTGTGCGAACCTGGTCGTGAAGGCGTCACGCGACCTGTTGTTATGTCCAATTCTTCTTTTATCAGAAATGATTACATTATACATTACATGTTTTACAGTTTTTGTATAGCTTGTAGTTGATTTCAGAAACAGTTTTTTTGTATTTTAAATTTGGCATTTTTTATATTTGCCTGTAGAAAGAACACACATAAAAGGCATTTGTTACTTCAAAGAAGTGTAATTTAATATACTAAAATACAATGCCAGCTATGAAAACAAACAAAAGGATTGTCAGCAATAGTTACAATTTCACTGTAATTGAAATGGCACTGCTTTCATTACAAAATCATTTTGTTTTGCCATGGCGCCGGACCAGCCTTTGATGTAAAGTAGTGCCCGAGATATCTTCTAATTTGTCTTCCTTCCTTGGTCCCAATGGTCCTTGCCCTCTCATGGTAAACACACAGAAGTACTCTGTCATTTCCCCATGCCCCTGAAATGGCTTCTTGGTTTTTGGTCCATAAGGTTGTTGTGAGTGGCCGGATTTCTCAGTCTGATGATGCTGTGAAGGAAGACACAAGTTGCGATTATTTTTCTGCATGTCTTTGGTCTCTGCTTCATGGTCGTCAGCAAAACTTTGAACTTGTATGCCAGAATGCCAAATGCATTTTCTACTACGCGTCGGGCTCTTGAGAGTCTATAGTTGAATATCCTCTCGTGATAGTCCAAGTTCCTGATGGAAAACGGGTTAATCAATGTCTTGTTGATACCAAATGCGTTATCCCCTATAATGAAATAAGGGACAGGAACGTCATGACCGGTTAAGGCTTTGATGACATCACAAACATCACGAATGCTCAGGGAAATGGTGTTAGGAGCAACTATGACGCTGCTTTAGACTAACACGAAGAGAATTTCGGTACCATGTATCCTTCTTCTTGATTCTGCTTTCTATCCTTTGCAGGAGCTCAACGTAGAGGGCTCTGGAAACCTTGTGTAGTTGAAGAACGAAGTCTCATCTTCTGTCCTTAGTTCCTTAAGAAGTGTGCTGTAGTGAACATACTTTTCCCTACGTTGCTCCGACAGCCATTGTTTTACCGACATTGACGTCGGTTTCCTCTTTCGCATTGCCTTGCCAGTGGGCAAGAACATTAATAGCAAACGAGATGATGTACAAATGTCAAGATCAAGCTTACAAAACACTAATAGGCAGTAATTTACCTTGCAGCGAGTGTTGCTCATCAAGCTGTATCGAAGGTAACAAAGCTGCTGCTTTTTTTTCTTGGTTGACTCATCCTCATGGTATGCTATTACCTAGAAACATTAACTGAAAATGGTTGTTTATAACATATCAAACGACACAAAGGTTTCTGTACGATAATGTAGGACTGACTGATGTGGAAGATCTGGCAATACTTTTATATATACCAGGAGCACATCCGCCCACATCGTGTTCCCATCGCGATGCCATCGCACCGAACTACGAAAGCGACACGACGCTCGGTAACCTTCTCGTTTCCTTCATAATGTCTTCGTGTGGCGAAAAAATGTCAGATGACATCGATGATCACACGAAGCAAATAACGAAGTATACACGATGGTACCAGATGGCCTCACGACGGTCTGACGAGGTACAGATTGGGTGTACGATATCAACACGAATTGTTATTTCGCAATACCATCGAGCATTCTTTTTTGACATGCTTAAGATGTTTCGACCGCTCAACATGTTGCTGACGAAGCCTGATTTACTAATGCCCCTATCACACTACGACCACGAATCCCAAGAATAGCCAAGAATTGACAAATTTCAGGATTCGTGAGGATTCGTAATATCCCTATTACACTACGACCACGAAACCCACGAATCTCCAAGAATTGACAATGTTCTGGATTCGTGGTTGAATCGTTATCAGTTCGTGAAGTTCCCATCAGTTTCGTATATATTCGTAGTGACCGATTCGTGATCATTCAAGGGCTTCACGAATCCCCGAATGATTTAAGAATATTTACGAATGCCTAAGAATCGATCTCGATTTATTTACGATGGCTAAGAACGCACTACGAATTTACTACGAATTAAGAACGATGTTTTGGAATCGGGAGTTCGTGACTAAAACTTTGAACAGTTCAAAACTTTTGCCACGAATTCCCGATTGATCAGAACTCACTACGAATATAAACGAAACTGGTAGGAACTTCACGAACTGATAACGATTCAACTACGAATCCAGTCAATTGTCAATTCTTGGAGATTCGTGAGATTCGTGGTCGTAGTGTGATAGGGGTATAAGCCAAAGGTCATACTATGGCACAAAATGCCCTCACGAATGGCGCGATATTGTTACGATCAGAACCGAATCTGACTTTGTTCTTATTTGTGTGTCCATTTTGTGTCAATATCGGGACAGTGTGTCGCCTGCATAATTTAACAATTGGAAATACGTCTCAAAATACTTGCATATGTTAGAACTGTAGAATTGTTATGGTATAATAGTGTATAATATATATAGTAGGTATTGCATGTTTTACAAATTGAAAATACGTGTTTAAAGGGATTGTGATATGTACTATATTGTACATGTACCATCATTATCATATAACCAATCATACATGCACTTCTATGGTTTAAATGCATTGAGAATTTTCTAGAACTTTGGAATTTGAAATTACTCGGTACTTTTTACTAAAATGTTATAACACATACACATACACGCCTAACTTTTGCTTAGCATTGTGCGTCTGCCATATCAACGAGGGCGATAAATTACACGTGTCAGATGTGCTGCGAGACCGATCTGTGTTCGGCAAGACTCTGTGGAAACTATGGTATTTGACCTTTTAAGTACGCTGATTGTGATTTACTGTCAGTAGTTAGCCTGTATAAGAACCAATAATTTTCGTATACGAAGGCTATCTGAATAATGTTAACATCTATGTTTGCGTTTTTCAAAAATAGCATTTTATCCAGTTCCAGTGCTTAACCAATGACCATAATGATATAGATACACTAAAATAGTATGTTTATAAAATCAAAAAATGCAAGAAAAAACCATAAACATAATGCTCAGTATTTACCTACGATTAGCAATTGCAGTTAGCCCTCACATGGTCATAATGGTTGCCTCGATGTTTCAGGATACCCATCACTTTTGGGGCCTCTTTGTTATCACTGCCATTACCCGGTTGCCAATTCCACAGACTGTGATCGTATTGAACAATGCCACTCTGATGAGGTGAGATTTGTGAGATTTGCAAAACAAATTTATTTCAATGTATATTGGATTGAATTTGGATTTCAAGATATGAATGTACATTTTTTAACTGAAAACCTAATGCAATATGGCTACGTGCTCATCTGTTCGAATACTATACTCAAAGGTTTTTAAAAAAGGCCTCCATCCCAAAGATACAAAAACAGCGTAGTAAAAATTTATAGTATGCAGAGTAACTGTAAAACATTAAACATCAAACCTTAAATTACGCTCGAATATTTATTCATGACGTCCCCCTTTCCCGGGGAGACAAAATTATTGTATTTACCTATATATTATAGACTAATTATTCACAAATAAGTACATATGCATGTTACAATGGACCTATCGACAACCCGTCCTCCTTTCCTGGTCTTTATGATTTACACATCGCTTGCCTGCATATTTCTTATAATATGAAAGCCATATCGCTACATTAAAATATAAATGAACAATTATAATATAAATGACCAATTATCGGACTAGGTGATGATGATAGCGATTTGCATAGGCATGATTAACAAATATTTACATTCAACAAGCATTTTGATAAGGAAAACGATTGCGTTTATGAGCCTGTAATTACAAAGCCTCATTATTGGCGTAGACATTTCATAACATTCTACATTGTGAACTTTTTATTATTTAAAATGAAAACTCTACATGTACCTACCTTATGAAGAAGATTATCACATATGTCGCCAAGTTAATTGATATTTTGCTAACGATTGACGACTGCCCATTGTTTATTCTTGTAAATAAAAGAATACACATTGATTTCAAGACACATTTCCAACGGAATCCTGCCTTCTGTTTGACATTCTTTTTCGCTCTTTAAGTTTAAATAACAGATTTCTTAAGCAAATACTGCACACATACAAAGAACTTACTTTTTTCAACATAATCTGAAGCTAAAACACGCAATTCTTATTTTCTTTTCCCCCATTTGTGTAAAAGAAGCTGTAGAAAAAACACCCAAACTTGTTTCAATTTTGCAACGTAATGTAAATAATGCATATAAACATTGCCGTACTGGACACTTTGTTGCAGCACATCACAATAAAATAAATACTCAAACGGCAGAGTTGCGCCCCTTTAAACAGTGATTTTATCGGTGTATGTACTATTACCTCTAGATTCTGCTGTTTCAATTTGCGACCCGTGATTTTTAAAGTAATTATTTTTCACATGGAAGTTCTATTTATAGCGCGTAATAAATAATTAGAATGTGTTATGAGGCAAAGAAGAACAGCCTTTTCCTCCCGCTGACAAGGTTATTGTATTCACTTAAAACAAGCTCTTAAAATGTGAAATTGAATTTAAATATATCGCATTTCTTTATTTAAGAATGTAAAATAAGGATTGAATTTCTTTCTGGGTGCATTTATGGGATCATGAACGCAATGTTCAAACTGGCAAATTACCCATGAAGCTGGTCCGTCAGAAGCCATTTTGGGCGGGCTGTCGATAGGTCAATTGCTGGCAAATGTTACATAGTTTACACGATTTTCTTTCATAACACTCAATGTATTATTCTGCATAATTGTTCATTTTGGAAAAATGTAATACTATCATGTACATACTATATAGCTGTGTCTAGATGATGTAGGTAACTCCTGCTTATTTCTATTTTTAGGTTTGCATTAACTACATAAACGATGCAGGTGTCCATGAAATAGGATGCGTTAATCATCAGGTTAGTATCCTTATATATGTATCATGGATTCAAATGCTTATACAGTGATTGTGTTATGGTCAATTGAGTTTTATAAAACTCATACATTGCGTTAAAAAGGGGCATTTATGTTATTATGCTTGGAATGCCAAACGGCTGTTTTAAAAAGAAAATCTTAAGTAAGATGCGGTAAAACTTTGAAGGGCGTAGCTGTTGTTCATACTGCATACTAAGACATTGGATTTAAATAAAACGCTGTACAGTTAACCCGCTGAAAAGGGCCTAATCGGAAAAATGAAATATATTTTGTTACATACGCAAATAAGTTTCCCTATACAATTCTATTGACAGCAACGGATAAATTTTTTTCGATATCGGGTGTGTAAAGTTGTTTACAGTTAATGACGTAACGCATATAAAATCTAATAATTCCCGAATTTTCATGACGTCATAATGTTTTCATAAATTTGAATGTTAATTTCGTATCTAGTTCGACGTTGTTTAAACAAAATTAATCTATATACATTCTTGTGAATGTTACTGGAATTCTTTTACGTTGAGTATTTTATCTCAAAACCTCTCTTTTAATATAAATAATACAAATGAACATTTGCAGGTGCTCTCAAATTTATCAATGAAATTTCTTTGAATACACATTCGGATTACGTGACAGCATTAGAAACGGAAGTGGCAACAACTGGTTTACTTTCGTTTTGAATTTCAATTTTTGTTTGTTTAATAAAGATGTTATTTTTGAGATTTTGTTGATGGAAATTATATAATAAATGTTATTAAGCTTTTTGTGATAGTGACGCGTATGTGATAAAAAGGTTATTGGTTGGATATGGAAATATATGTACTCGCTCCTGACGTCGCGCAATATTACTCCGCACCAGAACTCGTACATATATTTCCATATCCAACCAATAACCTATAATAATTATATATGCTGATAACTCTTTCTGGCATTCAACAGTCGGTATGTTTCTTATAACAGGAGTTCCTTATAAACGTATACAGGGGATGATTCAAAATAACCCGGAATTCCTTTACTATTCTCAAATATTTCAAGACAAATATATGTACATGTATTCATATCGTTATAATGCTCTAAATCTCTACTAACAGTGTCCAGCAGTGATAATTTTTGGTCTGCGTTTTGCGTTTTTCACGCACATTTCTGGGAAAAAACGCACAGTTTCAAAATATGTGCGCGTAAAAAACGCAATGATTTTCGACAACTAAAAAGAAGTAATTTCAGAGTGTAGAAGTGCAAAACAGAGGAGATTTTATCAAAGTACTTGAATAACAT
>Ga0224511_10004956_pt1 | contig 10286 bp, 5 predicted proteins | sample SF_May12_sed_USG_2_FD_169988 | JGI IMG/M metagenome (GOLD analysis project Ga0224511, IMG submission 169988) | Sediment microbial communities from San Francisco Bay, California, United States - SF_May12_sed_USGS_8_1 | ecosystem: Environmental > Aquatic > Marine > Sediment | place: USA... | reverse complement strand
ATTAAGATAGCCAACAATTATGGCCCAATAAATCTATTGAATAAATAGATAAAATCCTTGACACGAACAAAGCTGTAAGCCCGAACTTGGAATTTGAGCCAGGCCAGACCCTTGATTTTAAGCTCAGGCCATCTGCCAACCAAATCCTCCACCACACTTACCATTACCAACTTGAGAATGGTCCGTTCCGAGACCGTTGTTCACTTCCACAGCTAGTGGAGCATTTGTCAGAAGCCAAGAGGCCCTACCAGTATCACTAGCGAGCCACTCGCACGGGTCAGGGCCACCCTGCCCATTCTCAAAGTTGCAAAGCTCTGCAATAAGATGGCTTATGGTTCGTCATGCTGGCCACAGTGCAACAAAGATCGCAACTAATGAAGTTGCTGTCTGGGCAATGATGACATAGGTGGAAGCCGACTCTGCCCAGGCCCAGTTCCACTCTTCTAGTGCATCCACTGACTCCGTGTGAAACACGAGCTACGCGACTGAACGGATGGTCAAGGACCATAGTACATGATAGGATTATTCGGTCTTCAGAAAAACTGCAGTCTGTTGAGTTTGACCTACACTATATAACAGAACTTTTCATACCTAAGAAGCCTTCATTGTCTTGGAAGGGAAAGCCGCAGTCACTAACCACAGTGGCAACCTGCAAAAATGCCAATGATACTAGAACCCAGCAGCATAGTGTATGTTGTAATCTGCAGTACAATTATCATACTGCATGTATACTAATGTATGCTTCAAGATGAAATGTATGCCGAACTAGGCCAATCGACCAATAGTGGTACAGTGTATGTATATTTTACAACACTCTGCGGTTCACCATCATGCCGCACCATGGATATAGCATAATGTTTTTAGAATAGCTGTGGAGTTGTGAAGCAGGGGACAGAATGTGGGCAGTGAATCTGAAATAGTGGCCGCCTTTCAACAAAGAGAATGGTACAGATGCTTAGTTATGATCATTGTGCTATGAACGAAAGACGGGTAAGGAGAAAAACCCTACTTTAGAGTAAAACTTAATTCCACCTACCAGCCCGCAGATGAGGAGAATTCGCAGCATGTTATCACCTTCAATGCCCGCGCTCTACTGGTAAGGCATGAAGAGCAGCTGAAAGCCTCTTCTGGTGTTAAGCTGTTAGCTGTTTATAATGTTCCTGGCTAACCTGTTCGGCTATCAACTACGGGCGGTTCTGAATATAATGCACCGACTGACAAAGAAGCTGCATACTATAATCTCATCCAGCTCATATCCACCCATGCAGTGAAGGTGGAATAAAAATGAAATGGTTTATTACAAATAAATAGTCATACAATCATTCACAAGTAAATTAAAAAAACATTATAGTCATCATCAAAGATTAGTCATCATCAAAATTAACACCTCGTTTGGTTGTGATCTTACGGCTGCCTGGGTTCACCATGCTTCGTCCTGGTGCCTTCAGAGGTTTCTTATCAATTCGAGGTTTCTTCACTTTACATAGGTCATCGGCTATCGCTGAAGTGTTGCTTCCTATTAGCTCTGACGGGATGGGCTCTCGTTTGCGTAGCGATTCTTGTCTTTTTAACAATGAGAAGATCAGATATTTGTTGAGGGATTTTTGCGAGTCTGGTGAGGCCAGTTGGAGCACAACATTAGTTAGTGTCTCGAGGAAAGAAACTGTCATTGTATCATCTTCTGTATTCAGTCGGCAGCTAACGCGATTGTTCTGCAGCGATTTTCTGAAAATGAAATGTAAAGAAACTTCCAGATTCTGTACAAGCAAACTGCCCTTGTGGGTTTCGCACACTGGGTAAAGAGGCCGCTGGGATCATTCGGCTAAATTCCAGCAGTGCAGCAACCTTAAAAGATAACTTTTGTGGTAGTAGGCCTCCTAGTTGCATGGTAACACACTAAAACCACCCGGGATCGGACCAAGAACTTCTAACGTAAGAAAAGCTGTAAACTTTATTGAGTGTACTGGTGATTCGGAAGGACAAAACGATATTGTCTTATTTTACACGGATGGCATCACTCATCACTAATGGATTGTTTTCAGGATGGTCCATGGTTTGCCTAACAGAGTGAGTACTCTATGGGTGGGATTGCTTCATTAAACATCCGAATCTGAAGCGGGAGAAAGCTCAGTGATGTACAAACCCACGTCACCTGGTATTAATGTGATATACACATGCGCATTTAACCTGGAGTATGCACGCTACATGCACGATGACCCACCCTACCTGATCATCTCAATTTGCAAGTTTGTATTTTGGCTTGGAGGCCGGCTTTACTCAGTCACCAGTCAGTAGCCTAATACCGTTTGAAGATTTTTGCGAGTATTAGAGGACACCCCCCTATCATGCTCTCCTGCTGGATTTTTGCCCCGCTCACACCATTCACTTCAGTTACAGTGTTCATTGTTCAGCCAGTTATCGAGACAATAACTAAGTAAGTTAGAAGTGGAGCAGTTGCGAAGACTGAGTAACATCATGCAGTTAGTCACTCAGTGGCAGGAAAACAGGGACTGTGAGTTAACCAATCAGTCGATCACTGAATCAGTCACTTCTTTGAGTGAGTCACTGCGTCATATGCGTACAATACATACATGATCATTGATCATTGATCATTGATGAGTACGACTACTGCTTCAAGTAAACTCAACAGACAGCACGCAAGAGACGAGTGAACATAATATGATGATGCAAATGAGTGAATTTAATTTGAGTCAAAGGAAAGGTCACCCACGCAAACTTGGACTCAAATTCAATTAGCAAATAATCAATTATTTTAAATTTGAAGACTGAATCGTGGGTGTGAATCATTCAATCAGTTCAAACTGAGACTTCTTCAGTGACTGAGTCGGAGTCGTACTCACACTCAGTCACTGTCAGTCACTGCGTCAGTGACTCACAGTCACACTCATAGTCATACTCACAGTCACTCACCTCAGCCAGTCAATCTGACTCTGATTCAATTCTTACCTCAACGGGTTGAAGCTGGAGGGATCAAACGGGCTTTGGGCCCATATCCTCCAACCATCCGATACACTGATAGTTAAACCATCTGTCTGGGTATGCGTGAACACGATGAATTGGGTCTGTTCGGATTTGAAATGGCAAATATAATCATTTTCATTTTGCTCAAGGGATGCCATTGATAGAATAGATATAAAGGGATTCGCTATTTCCCAATAAAAAGGCACCGAGGCTATCTGGTGTCAGCGTATGGTGGGGGAGGGGGAGGGATGCCGACAATGTAGCGTTATGTACTGTACACACTTGATTGAAGTTTAATTCGATCAATTGCTGTCTACATAAATCTGTACATACTAACTGGGATCTACATATGGTGTCCATCTTTGAGGATTGAGATGCAGGTTTTCTTGAAACTATTAGGGCCAATTCCACTCTACTAGGGTACCCGCGGATTCAGTGTGGGCCAGTGCACTACAAGATTTTGTTATGACATGTAATGAAATCCAAAGTTTATTATTACTGAAAACACACTGTACCTGATAATTTGGTGTATACTGTATATTGGTGAGAATAGGAGGCAACTAAATGCTTTGAGCAAATGGTTTTTGAACCTGGTGCATTAGCACCACTTAGAATACAAAAGACAGTCTTGCATTGATATGGAGTGGATGCAGGTGGCACTATGTAAATCTTTCGGCTGACCGAGCCACTTATTCAACAAACTTGCCAGATCTGTTTGAAAAAAAAAACAGAAACCTAAATCAGGGTAGTCAGAACAAAATGTTTGCTGTAAGAACAGCATCGCAGTATGTCTGTGGAGAAAGTAAGATTCTCCATTCAATATCCTTCGCTTCTGATACTGAGAACCTCAGTACAGTCTACACACGGGCGGACAGCCAATCATCAGCAGTATATCTCCATGGTTATACTATGATTTGTTTATGATTATGCAGGCGGGATGTTATGTAGACAGTTTCTGATATTCTCCTCCATTAGAAACTGCATTGCCAGAGCCATTAGCCTGATTATACCAAGGGTTAGAGAAGCTAATTCGTCCATCTGGTAAAAAGTCATCTTCATCTTCTTGTGTACTAGCATCAAAGTGAGCAGAGAGTCCCCTAAAACGGAAAAAAACTTATGATAAACACAACATACAAAAAAATTACACCATCACATGTAGAAAACTTGAAGGGACGCTGGTCGATGGGCTTTTGGGTATTGTGTTTTCCATTTTTAAAGGGATCTAACTCCACATTTATTTTAGTGATGGTGGGCGTGACGTTTTAGAAATGTTAGAAGACTGTATTTCATACCGATTGTAGGACAGATGGCTATGATGGTTCGGGGTAATTTGAGTTCGGTCACAAACCTTTCACTGAGAGCGCGTTTTCTCAGAATCACGCCTGTAACAATGGCTAATATAAGCACCAGGACTCCTACTCCAACACCAACTGCGATATAGAGAGAGTGAGCCTTGCTCTCTCCATCTACAACTGAAGAACAGCTCGTTTACAACAGGCTAAAATCATGACAATACAATGGGAATGATCGGTGATCGCTCTTTTCATTTAAAGTGTTAGTGAACTGAAAAACATGGTCTCATAATGTCCTCTTGATCTCATTTCTTGCTCATTTCATCAAGTTGTTTTTGCTGTTTTAGCAATTTGTTCAAAAATTTACTCAATTTACAATGTATTTATGTATTAATGTATTAATGTATTTATGTATTAATGTATTTATGTATTAATGTATTTATGTATTAATGTATTTATGTATTAATGTATTTATGTATTTATGTATTAATGTATTAATGTATTTATGTATTAATGTATTTATGTATTAATGTATTTATGTATTAATGTATTTATGTATTAATGTATTAATGTATTTATGTATTTATGTATTAATGTATTAATGTATTTATGTATTAATGTATTTATGTATTAATGTATTTATGCTATTTTTTAATGAAAATATAAAACATGAAAAATTAATTTGGAGCATGGCCGCCGGGCCGGGTATAACAATCAGCCGGCCGTTAGCGAGAGCTATTGGGTACAAATTGTCAATGGTAAGCATTACCAATGAACTGACTACCAAGTAACCACAGAAATCTCATCGCCCTAGCCATCAGGCATCATGAATGCCTGCTCGTAAGTGGTATGAAAAACATCGCTATTTGGCTAAGTCAGCCAGCTTTATGGGCCGGAGAATCCAAAGAGTTTGATTCGCGCCCACTGTCTAAGGCTAACCAACGCGACCTCTGTTACACTCCAAAAACTCTCTTGGAGATAAGTTGATGCTGGACCAGCCCAGAATCATCACGATGCAATGTTGTTTTTATCTCCTGGGTATGGGGCTCCATGATCTTGATTTGATATCATTCTGATAACTAGCAGTCAGATCAGCAGCTAGACCAGGTCTATCCATTTGGATATATATAGAACTACCAGTTTCAAACAGCTGAGCTTTCAATCGAGTTTTCAGCACCGCTTTTTGAGGCGGTGTCTGATCATGCTAACATCAAAGGAGGCCTGGGACAGCCGTACTCAGCTGCGTAGTACTGGTTTCCACCCGTGTTACACACGTTAGTTCCGGTGTACTCGACACGCAATTAGAATGTTAGACAAAAGCATTATTTCAATAATTGGCGTTGTCCCCATTTATAATATTGGTCATTTGAGAAGACAGTCCCTGGCAAAACTACGCTCGGCCATAAGCCCAAGCCGACAACCCAGGGTCGGGCAAGCCAAGAGCTGAGGTCAAAAGATTGACCGTCTGAAACCAGCAGTAGGCACTTACCTGATTTGCTGTCGGCGTCATGTGGACACACTGCAGCTCCGCAGTCAATTACGTTTACATATTTACGGAACTCTGATTGGTCGACCAGAGCACCCTGTGTATCCAGTAAGCTCTGAGTATAGAAACCAATGGTAAAGTTAACCATATACTTATGATCTTGGGGATCTCCGATAGGGCATGCGCTCATATCTACAAAACGGATAACATTAATGTGTGTGCTTATTTATACAGTGTGGTATTACAGAACTTGCGCCGAAAAGAGGAACTTCATAACTACCATAATCATGAGATTTTAATTTTTCTTAAATTTTAAACCAGGTTAGGCATTTGGCCAGGATATTTAACGAGCTGCCTTAGCCTGAAGCTAGTTGGAGCAGTAGGAGCTAGGATAAATGTGAGGAGCACATACTCACAATATTGGTCCACTGTGACCGGATTTGAACCTAGGTTTTAAGAGTTGCAAGCCCAGCGATTTTACCGTGGAGCTTTGTTGTGAGGGTTTAGTAATGGGAAGCACGAGTTGCGTGCCCATGTTTGAAATGTTAAAATGTACTAATGAATGAAAGACGAGGTGATGACCATATGATGCACTGGAGCTGTGAAAATATGCAACAGATGGAATTTATTAGAAATCGAAACAGCTGGAGAGAAACGAGCACCTGAGGACTAATTACAAAGCCAAAAACTCGTATGATCACGTGACGCTAGAGCCCTCGCAATGGTTTTAAATGTAGTTATGGAGCTCTTCACTCAGACGCCAGGTTTCTATTGTTTACACCATTGGTAACCAGATAATAGATCGCGAGACGCCTGTGGAAGTCTTACCTTTGACTTGGTACTGAGAGAAGCTGCATGAAGATTTATTAGTACATGGTGCCTGGACGGTAAAGAAGTCTTCCATTTTGCTGGGGAGTCCGCTCATCAGTTGCTGACCTGAGAGGTCAGATTTAGAGTCCACCAGACACAGCTTTACCTACGGATGGCAAGAAACATTTATTTATTTCATATTTTAAAAATTTAGCCGGGCACTCGGTCATCCTAATCAACGGAGTTCCTGATGGTTGTTGCAGCCATAGAAGCTAGAGATTTTATGCGAGGAGCTCACATCACAATTGGTTCTCAGCATGACTAGGACTTGATCCCATGATCTTTCGATCTTGGATTAAGCACTTCTAGCCATTGAACTATACCGCTATCCGTTCTCCCCAAGGTTGCAGGGAGCTGAATACCAAAATAAAAACAAACTTACCGATCTACGAAACTGGGTTGGGCACGTGTTTCTGTGACGTGGGGTGGCCTGGAAGGCCATCTCGAAGCAATCTTGGTTCCACGCATCCTGACAGAAACATCTTGAGATTGTCTCATTAAAAGACACGGCTCTACAAAAGTACACTCACTTTAATGATAAATGACTGGGATTGATGGATAACTACGATCACTGCCCGGCGACCGTCAGTGAACGTCATTTTCACAGTATCACAGTCAGCGTGGTGAGTTAGGAAACATAATTATTTTGATTGGCGCGCAAATGCAGATGAGTTACCATTCATTCTCATAATACCTGTAACGTTTTCTTCCAGCTTATGCAAGTTGCCAACCAATCACTCATGTTGAAATCTTATGTTCAGAAATATGTACAAATCTGCGCTCAGCTTGTGCACCGAGTCACTACTAATATCGATCCAAAGTGAGCAATACCCAGCTCGGTAAGCGTATCGTAACGCGTTACTGTTACATAGGTGAAGTCGCTATAATTCCGCTTCAGTAGTGAATATGCAACTTTGCAACCTTTCTTAGATTAAAGGTTGTATTCCCATATATACAGTGAAACTTGGCTAACTCGACCTCGGATAACTCGAAAAATTGCTTAACTCAAACCAAGTTTTATGGTCCCTGCCATGATAATTTGCGGGGCATATCTCGAACTTTTAGTCATAACTCGAACTGATAAACCGCGGTTAGTGCCATCAAATTACCTTTTCAGTGACTGGATGTGTTAACATTCTTGTGTAACAAGCTTAATTTCATTCTTTTCTTTTCACATGAGAAGACAATCTCGCAAATTTTAGAAAGTTTAGCCAGGAGATGAAATACACTAGAGCGATATGGACTCGCTACGGTGCCCACATAGCTAAAGCAAAGGGAGAGCATAACTCACAACTCAAACTTTTCATAACTCAAACTTTTTGGCGGTCCCCTGCAGTTCGATTTATCCAAGTTTCACTGTATCAGGACGCCGTTCAGATTTGTATGAGTAATTAGAATTTCCAGACAGTGTTAGGCTTACCCTAGCTGCTCGAGCAGGAAGTGACCTCTGTATTTATTTCCGAGTCGCTCCTGAATCAGGATTCCATCCACGCTGTTCTCAATGCTACGCTTCTTGGCATAGACAAGGCCATCCAGAAAGTAATCGGGGAGTGAAAGCATTTCATCAGTAATCTTTACTCCCTGGCCAATCTGTTGACTGCCAACCAGACGAGATCCCCACAATAGTACGATGGCTCCTAGTTCGTTTGGTATATTTCTCTGTGAGCGAATTAAAATACACTATACACACTACATTATAGTACACCATATACATTTATAATATACATAATATATGTATATGAGAGCTTAGCGATCCTACTAAACACGCGGCTTGTTGGAGCAGTAGGAGCTAGGATATATGTGTGAAGCTCATTCTCACAGAGGGCTCTCAGCACGACTAGAACTTGAACCCAAGGAATGGAGAAAATGGTTTATCTAACATGGATACCATCAGGCCACCTTTGTCTATACAGGTCACAATTAGCTTACCTGGATACCGTCAGGCCACCTCTGTCTATACAGGTCATCAGAATCATCTCGCTGTCCGGAGATAATGAACAGTCCGTCTTTATCAAATCTTTTCGTGCCGTTTATATGAACGACTCTTTTATATGTCAAGTCAGCGCCTTCAACTATCACAACGGCGACTGACAAGCCACCGGTAAAGGCAAAGTCTGGGGGTCCTGCAAATCAGATGATTTAAGTGAATCTCACAGAAATGAACAGAGCAAATGATGACAAAAAATAGGAAAATGTTAAAAAAAAACAATCAAAAGTCCATATAAGATAAGATCATATTGTTTTACATGGATGGCGTCATTAAGCCAATGGCTTGTTTGAAGGATGTTTCATGGGTTTCCCCATAGAGTAGGTACTTTACGAATGGGTCTGCTTTTTGCACAATTAAAATCTGATGGTTGGCAAAGTGAACAAAACTTGCGTCAATTGAATTGAGGTTTCTTTGGAAAGAGAATCTTTACAAGAAACCACAGCAGGTATAAGCGGGTTAAAGGCCCAGTACGCTATCCACCAAGGTATCGCCTTGTCAGGGCTATGGCAGGATAGTAAGATTCCACACCTGTAAGTTCTATAAATTCCTCCTTGTCTCCATACCCCACCGAGTCAACGTTCACCTCATTCAGCCGTATGCTATGATACATTTCCGTGTAATTCTCTGCAAATCAGATCTATCATTGATTAGTCACAGAAGTGGCAACTCCCCTTACTGCACCAGCACCAACTATAGGCTGGTCTAAAAGTCAGAGAAGAGGTTTTCCCTTACCCAATGGCCATGTGGGGAAGTGGCCAACTTCTACAGGCAATGGTGTAACTGAGGTGGAATGTCACTCTTCTTCCTCGCCATCTTCACCTTCCCAACTCTGTAGAGAGTCGGGTACCCATTCCCTACTGGGCGAACAGAGAGGGTTTTTGAAAATACCACCCTCAAGCAGCCTTGAACCCTTGAACTTAAGAGCGCCTTGACCGCTGAGCCACAAAGCAACCCTAGTCCCCCAAACATTACCAAAAAATTGCTAACTTCCAATGATAGCATCACAAGTTTACCCTACGAATGATGCTGAGCAATCCAGACTGTCGCAAAGGAAACATAACCAACGAGACGAGGGAGTTGACTACAACTTACGGCTGCTAATTTCACAGAGAATATCCTGGTACATGGACTGATTGCTGAATCCCCCGCGGTAGTACACAGACCATGGCTGGTTCGGATCACAGCCTAGTAAGCAGTGACGACGATCTATACGGGACACAGTAAACATCTACAGAGAAAGACCAAGGCGGTTAACATGGTATGGCCCGGTATATTTCTTTGTCAATAGTATTGTATTTTATTGCATGAATGGATTAGATATAGAAAAATGAGAAGGAAGGTTTTATTGTCAAAGTAGACCGTATAGCTCTCATCATGTATAGGCACAATTTTAACATACGAAAAACTTCAAATATTTGCTTGGGGAATGATATTTTTGTAACAACTGTTCATCCTAGAAATATCGCCTCGTCTCTTATTTCCAACGCCTTGAGATAGGAAATTAACACAGAACTGTTAGTTTCATTGACATTGCTTTCTCGGCCAACACGCTGATGTGTGAAAAGATCTTTTGCGGGCGATACTATACTTGTAGTTACACAAGTCTGAATAGGGAAAATGTGCAACAAAAATATAGAAATAGGTGTCAGTGAGCGTTAGTGCCATC
>Ga0224511_10004954_pt1 | contig 10287 bp, 5 predicted proteins | sample SF_May12_sed_USG_2_FD_169988 | JGI IMG/M metagenome (GOLD analysis project Ga0224511, IMG submission 169988) | Sediment microbial communities from San Francisco Bay, California, United States - SF_May12_sed_USGS_8_1 | ecosystem: Environmental > Aquatic > Marine > Sediment | place: USA... | reverse complement strand
AAATGGCTGTGAATGTGCATTTTTCAAAAAATCAAGGGCAATAACTCCAAGGACAATTGACCTATCAAATCTTTTTTTGGACGGGCATCATTCCAGTATAGTGGTTCATATTTATTTTAAGTTTCATAAAATTCTACTGGCTAGTTACTGAGAAAACGCAGGTGACGGAAGGACGGACGGACGGAAGGACGGACGGACGGACAACGCCATTTCAATATCCCCCTCCCTATTTCATAGGCGGGGGATAATAAAAATTATGGGGTCCATAAGCTCAATAGGTTTCCAGTTATTGAGTGGACAAGGATTTTATGTTTAAGGTCACTGTGACCTTGACCTTTGAACTACGGACCCCAACATCAATTGGGATCACCTATGGGTCATGGCCATTCATGATACAAAGAAAGGTTAACCTATGTGATATAAGTTTGAAGTTAATGAGCGGACAAGACTTTCCTAATGTCGGACAGATGGACAGAGGGACGACATGCGGCATAACATAATACGACCGAAGGTACCTTCGGGCGTATAAAAATACGGATATAAAAAAGAGGCAAGTCCGACAGATTGACAGAACACTGTTTAAGTACTCTGACATTGAAATCTTATAGTCTCTGTGATCCCCTTATCTAATAGTGTTAAAAAAGCCTCTTTAATTTTTACAGAAACAAACAAAACAACATTACTTAAGTCTTCTAAACTTGTTTTCGTCCAATGATTTTTTTATTATATTTATTTTTCATTAAAAAAAAGATAAAATGTGGATACTTATTAAAAGCACACACTCAACCCAGTTGACCAGCCAATGACAACTCACGTTGTATCGCAGCATGATGGCGACCTTGTATCTCATATTCTCGCCTGTGTCGTTACCGAGCACCTTGATGTGTTCTATCCAAGCCGGCTCGCTGCTCTTATACGCAATCACCTTCTGCTCCCCGTTGTGTGTGTTGATGTAGCTGGAGAGATCATGTCAATATTGTGAGAATTGAAGAAGAACTAAAGCTTGTCACATATGTAACTTATACACTTGCACCGTTCTCTCACACGACAGCAAAATCATTAATACAAACTTGGTCAAACTTTAATACACTATAATGCAAAAAGCACATTTACAGCTGATGTCAATGTGAAAATGAAAATGTAGGTACAAAATGTCAGAGTATTTCACACTTAGTCTACAGATGCACAAAGAGGAAGGCAGACGGACAGACAAACGGGTGGACAGAGAAACAGACAACCATGGTGTATCCCGGATAACTCCCTCTAATTGGCTGCAGGGGGTATAAATAATAATGCAACTATAAAGTCATTTATACAATGTACTTAAAGTCATTTTTAAGTATAAACTACCCAAATAAATCATATTTGTTGCATAAAAATTATGGTATGAATTATTCATAAGTGCAACTACTACACAACTGTTGAAACCCTCGTATAATCAAACCCATGTACCTGTAGTACGGACAGCCATTCTCCAGATAGGTGCCTATAGGAGGAAGTCCATCCACGTCCAACTGGCCGTTCTGAAAGGGTGCCGTGTCCGGCTTGCAACCTACAAGTAATGTATACATGTATATACAGTTTTGTCACATGTTTTTCTCATACAATAGAGTAATAGATATATCAATCTAAATTTTATTATTTGAGCATTTAATTTTTTAAATTAGGTTAAGATTCATTATCCAAGATACTTTTATATATGAATCTGTGTTGATTTTTTCTGACTATTGTGGAACATTTTGCCCTCCCTCTTAAATTAAAATACGAGCAGAACGCTGTATCATGCACAAGAGACAAATTATGCTGTATTAGAGAGAGACAAACACCTTAACCTTTGGAGATAAAGCCACTTTAATACATTGGGTAACTAGTATCATGATTAAATGAGGTATAAGTTTAAACAGTTTAGTTTTGCTTTATTAAGGTTGAATGACTTCTTTCTTTATTTTCCAGTTCAACTACATTGTCAATATAAAAAATATTTATAAATGCCTATTTTCTAGTGTGCTTCATACCAAAGATGAGGATGGTTTTGTCATGTCGGCCAGTCGACTGCTTCTGTGCCAGGTTGATGATCTCGGTCTTGTAGACCGACGCGTGGCCGAACCCTCGCTCAAACGACCCTTTATTGATCACCATGGCATCTTCCATGTCGTATCCCTGGCAATCACACATTGAATTATGACAATAACAGACTTAACATCAATATAATCGATCTGCATACTTATTTGATTCCCCCCTCCCCAAAAAAATAATCACAACAATCCACAATATGCACCAAAGTAGGACTTATAGCATAGGCACAATTGGGGGGGAGAGGTGCTTTTATTTAACAACACACTTGGACACATCCTTTACATGGGAGCATTTTTTCTGGCAATAACCAGTACATACTTCCTTTTTTTTTGTGTGTAGGGAGATCTAACTCGCAATCCATGTTTCGGAAGTCAAGCTTTATACCACTACAGCAAATTCTTATCATATTGGGACAATTTGTTTGATGATGACATTTTATAGCCGATTTGTTATTATTGTCCCAAAATATCTTTGCATTCATTCTAATCATGATCTTATCTTTCTATTCTGTCCATCACACTTTAGCAAACAAATCACCATAGAGCCTTACCGTGTATGATATAACAGCGACAATAGCATTGGTGCCCAGTGGGTAGTTGTCCATGTCAAACTCATCGTATTTGCGCGGCCGTACCAGGGGCGTCTGGGGTGTCTGTAGCTTGTACAGCTTGTTGTCCGAGCGGTACTGCAGCGTGTGGACTGGTACACCCATCGTCTGCTTACCCATCTATAGTACACATGGCATGACTGAGACTAAGAACAGGCTTAGGTTTCTATTCTCTAAAAAAACTGTGATATTTCCTAACAATTTTTTGCTTATGTCTAAGTTTGGTAATACTTCCATCAATGAAGAATCCATTGAATCAATTGTGTCTACCAATACCTATGTTTAACATTATAACATTTTGAGGACTTGGATTTAAAAATGTTGCTTTGCTTCTTCTCCACTTCTTTACAAATATATAACTAGAGTTTATCATTCAATTTAGCATTTATGCTCAAACTTACCTGACTATCGGACGCAGTGAAGACGATACTACAAAAACCAAAAGTGTTTACAAAACAGTTCTTTAAATGGAAGATACAAAAAAGACTACACATGCTGGAGTATGACTCACAGTTCTGGAAACGTACCTGACACTTGTACATGTTGCGGGGACTCTGGTTGAAGTCAGAGAACGGCGTCAGGTTGCCAGCGAACGACAACATGCTCACCTCGTCCAACTCCTGATGCGTCGTCACCTGCAATGATACATTTACATCTTTCTCCATCATAAATGTGAGACTATTTTTAACATTGTCGAAATGTACAGGCGAACAAAGGAACTTCATTGACAGCATTAAATGTCACATGATCTACTCACATCACGGAAAATTCCCTGTCCGGAATGGCAAAACTACGGGAACTGATATGTCAGGGTGGAAAAAAAGGCAGGAAGGGATTTGTCTGGGGTGGCAAAACTACATGAGTGGATATGTCTGGGAGGTGATTTGTCCTTACACTGATCTACTCACCCTCGCGTGAGCCTCGTTCTGGACGATACAGATGTCCATGTACACCTGCTCAAAGGTGCCAATCATCTCAACCTGCGGACATAAAACAAGATGGTATGAGAACTAGGACCAAGCTATAGAAATGGCAATGTTTTTTGTAGAAAACGAAATAAAGAAGATTAAGCAATATTTTTTAAGTGTGTAGTAAAGCCAGAAATGCCTTATAGCAATAGAGGTCACAATTTAATGACATGATCATAAGTAAGAAGGTAACAACAGAAATTTATAGCAAGTGTTGCTATACATGTACATAGCAGATAAACAGTAGCATAAACATCAAGAAACTTCCTCAGGGAAGTGAAATTCAATATTGATTAAAACATCATTAATGACATATTTTGGCCTATACCTGTTGTAAGGCCAGATTAGTGACAGGTCGGGCCATGCGTGCTGGAGTGGTGAACACGTAAACGCCTGGATACTGGCTGGCATACGGCGTCTTCTTCACTAGACATATCTCACATGTACTCGGCACCTTGGGATAGAAAAGCATGGTTTGCAGCATTATGACTATGATTATAGGTCAAACGTGATCGAAATGTGAACCACTTTATTTGTGTTTTATTAATTACTGCAATAAACAAAATCATGAAGAATGAGGACATTACAGATATTTTAGTAAAACATTTCTGCAGGGGCATTCCATAGGCCTTTTTCGATAAAACATAAGATGACAATAACAATATGTGATACTTTTTTGGAGTCATAGTCTCTTCAATCAAAATATTTTAAGGCATTTATTTAGGATTGATTCATTTTTCCATTGAAACTTCTATTTGTTTCTCTCACCTTTTTGAGTTGGTTGACCTTCATGTAGCGCAGTTTCTGTATGAACGTCTCCGACTGATCGCCAAGGACATAGCCAAACATTCTCCCATCCACCTTCAAGGTGTTACACTTGTCCACCGCCCTGGTAGAGTCGGATATTGCCCAGTGTTTATACGCACACTTCCTCGAATGCTAAGCTGACTAATTCATAAGCTGGACTGTGTACATACATGTACTGTAACTAAAACTGTCTTATTGTATATTTCAAGGTTGTTGGCAAGTGGCCAAGAAAAAGTACGCAAACATATTATCATGTCAAACTCGCGACACCAGCATTGGTATTTGTAACAGGGTCTGCAGCTTTGATATCAAATTGCATATTATGTTAATATGCCTTTTCTGCAGAGCCCAGTAATAGTTGGGTTTTGGGGTATATGTGGTTAAGATTGATTTCGTCTGTCATGGTAAAATATACAAACAAAACAACTAGAATTTTCGTCTAATTTATATCAATACCTTTAATAAGAAGTTTGACATAAGTGTATATAATTATATATCTATTGATACATGTACTATAACAAAAGAATCAGAATTAAGTCATAATAGTACAAAGATATTTTACAATAATGGTAGTTTAAGTGCTCAATCAGCATGTGTGTACATAAACTAATAATACAATATAACGATCTGACAAATGTAGAGAAAAAGGTATTTTCTTCTTACTTCTTACTACAATAACTTAAGTTGATATGGTGCAGTTATGTTTAAGATTGTACAAGGGTCAGCTTAGGTTGCACTTACTAGTTTGCAAGGTCATTCAAAGCCTAACCAATCATAGGAAACCAGTCTATTCATGTTAGCTGTGTAGTATGTCATTAATATGCCAAATATATTAATGTCCAAAGGTCGATATTTTCTGTAAAAGATTATTAACTGGAAAATCAATAACACATTCACACAATGCATAAGCAAATGTTCAACGTTACCTTCAAACAAAAATTTATGAAGACAATGCACATTAACATAAAAACACAAACCTTCTTCATACATTGTAGTAATAAGGCAAAATATATGTTTTGTACATAATATCAAAAGATATATTCATGCCATATGTATAATAATACATAAAGAAATTAGCTGAGCCTCACATTAAGTGCCACCCAAAAACTGAATGCAATCTATCAGTTACATGAAAAAGTCAACATACTATCCATATTGCCATGGTATACACACTATTAAGGTTGTCTACTGGTAGCTGATTTCTCTGACATAATACTGAGGTTTTTCATGTGCTACCATTGTTGTGCTAATGTATGTTTTCCAGAGAAGCAAAGCCATTAATTTTGGACATTTCTCATTTGGTGATATATATATGTAGCTGACTTTATTATTCACCACAACCCATATGCATTTTATATCTATGTCAATCTAGCTGACTTCTGCCACGTTCACATCCACACGTATATTCATGGCGGCCAGTTCTATGAGCAGATACTTGAACACATACGGCACGGCCACTGTCTGTATGTGATCAGACGACCGACACAGTGAACAGACGCGCCGTCGACCCCGTTCACGCTTCTCCAGCACGGACGGACGCTCCATGGACACGGACACGAGGTTCCCACACTTGGTGCATACTGGAGCCTGTAACATGCAACAATAATGGCCTTACTGGGTGAAACATTAATTGATTTAAACTAGCTATTGTCAAATATGAAACACTTTGTCAACAAAAAGATGAACTCTTGTATCCTATAGCATAATTTTGTAAAATACAGGCCAGATTGAATATAAACTTAAAGCTGCTTCAACTGTATGATGGAAACTTCAGTTTATATAGATGAAATGGCATAAAGAGAGGTCACTTTGAGGAGGTTGCAAAATCTAATGCAATTGTCAAATTTGTAATGAAAACACAATTAAATACAACAAATTAACAATATTTCCTAATAAATATTATATACCATGGCTAAATTGCAATGTTGTGCATATAATAAGCACATTTTGTCCAAAAATTAAAGCATTTTATGAAAATCTTCATATTGATATTATAACAACAATCAACTTTTACAAATTAAATTAACCTATTCTATTCTCGTACTAATAAAGTAGAAAAAAATTACCAGAATTTTTAACAACAATAAATGTATCTCCTACCAGAGTTTTGTCTGAGTTGTTAAAGAGCCTGTCCTGGAGCAGGAAAGGTGTGCCGTGTGAGATGAGGGCATCACGCTCCATCTCCCCGAACCTCACACCACCGTGCTTCTTACGCCCCTTCACCGGCTGCTGGGTCAGAGGGTCCACCGGGCCTGTCGTTCGCACCTGGAATATGGAAGGGAAATTCTAGTTTATGAACAATTAAAAACTTATTTGATCATTTCAATAGATGTTGGTTTGGTTAGTCAACCAACCACAGAATAATCAATCTCAAAACAATACACAAGTAGTAGTAACATGGAATGTTTCTAGAATTGAATTTGATAGCATGACTGTGATGAATGCAGTCTTGGAATAGAAACAGTTCTAAATTGTGTCAGTTTAAAAATTCAACATACATATTTAACAAGTCCTTTGTATCATTGCATGATTTAGTGGATAGTTATCTAGAATGACAAAGCCAAAACCAGGACTATCAGAGATAACCACGTGCCTGGAATTTATCGGAGACCATGTGACGCAGACGCTGGTAGTAGACGACGCCCATGAATATGTCCGCCTCCATTTCTCTGCCATCCACGCCGCTGTAGAACCGCTCCGTGCCATAGAAGTTGTAGCCCGCTGTTACACAAGACAACAATGAGGAGTCAAATGACACTACCTATTGTACTCTGCTATGGACATTAGATTTTGGAAATATTTGACATATAACTGTACTTAATGATTTTAAATTATATAAATATTTAACAACATTGTACATGTATACATTTGTATGTGTTTACCCAGCTTCCTCCGAGAACTGGAACGGTGTGGCATCGTAGCTGTGGGCGAACGTGGCGGCCGATTTCCCCGCCATGCTTTCGATCATCATCCCTGATGAAGGAAACCATTGGAATGACAGAGTATTTAAGAATGTCAACAACTGTTCCACATGTATCATCATAATAATGGCTCATCATCATTGCTTATTATCATGGTCATCATCTTTATCATCATCATCATCATCATCATCATCATCATCATCATCATCATCATCAACAGCATCACCATCATCATCGTGATCATCATCATCATCATCATCATCATCATCATCATCATCATCATCATCATCATTATCATCATCATCATCATCCTCATCCTCATCCTCAACCTCATCATCATCCTCATCATCATCATCATCATCATCATCATCATCATCATCACACACTACCTATGGTCCTTCTGGATGGGTATCCGTGGGGGTTAAAGATGATGTCTGGAGTCATTCCACTCTCAGTGAATGGCATGTTCTTAACTGGCCACATCATGCTGAAAACAGACCCAGGTTAAAATCTCTTGAATATTATCATTACCATTAACAATAATATTTATAACCATTATTATCAACTCCTTATAACCATATTGTTGAATTTCTTGAGTTCAAAGTAACACATATTTGTAAGCTATAAATAAACTTCATGATTTGTTATGTACATTTACTTATCATTTTTCGGCAATAAAATCTAGGTAGTGATACATTCAAAAGTTGTCTGCCCTTACCTACAGACACCTTTCTGGCCATGGCGACTGGCAAACTTGTCTCCGATGATGGGGTTCCTCTGAAAACAACAGAAACACATCACATTAAATACTTCACCAAGTTTCAAGATCATAATTAACATTATCAAGATTAAAGGGACTGAGGTCTGATCGTGTAACACACATAAAAAGAATTTTTTCGAAAACCTTGTTTTTCTTGTTGTCAATGTGTGAAGGACATAAAAGTCTATCTTGTGGTACCTTAATATGTCAGTTGGCATTTCATTTGAAACTTGTATTAAATCTGTTGATCTCGGAAAAGCATTTAAACACACCCTATTATATTTTACCTGTAAATATATGTCCTCTGATGTGGACAATTGTGTTCAACTGGTCCAAGTGGCACTTGTAAACGATACACATATTTTTATCCTTAGGAATATATTTGCCAGATTTTAATCATTTCTTTTGTGTGAATGCCAGAGTATTTGCAGTTATCGAGACAAACCATATTGTGTATATTATGGCCACACAGTTTAATGTTGACCTCAGACAAGTCAACCTTTCTGTATTTGTCACACAGTAAACACTTTTAAGTAAGGAATATTATTTTTTATGTTTTTCTTCCATGTAGCCTTGTCATCTAATGAACATGTTAAAGAGTTTTTCATTCAAACATAATGGCCACACAGTTTCGTGTTGACCATAGGCTTGTCTCTCTCTCTCTCTGTATTAGCCCCATAAGTCAACACTTTTGGTAATGAATATCACTTTTTTCAATACTTTTTCTATGTGCAAAGCCTAATTACCTTATAAACATGTTATAGAATATTGCATTCAAACTGCCTAAACCATTTCACAAAATGTCCTCTAACTCCTGTCAAGTCTTTCATATTTTTATAAGCTCATCCTAAACAGGAATAATGTGTTATTTTGGAACACCTAATGATTACTGCCTTTTTGTCTGATTTATGGATTAAAATATTTTGTTTTAATTAGCAAAAGTTGTTGTCATTCACACTTTGTGTTATATTCACACAATCATTATATACAACCGCTTATCCATTTACACAAAGTATTTTATTACATAATCACCACCATTGAATTATTATAATGTTCACTAAATTGTATCACAATTTTGTGATATTGTTCTAATTTATATATGATGTCGACACTGAAACACTCAGTTCTTCATATTGTACAAATGACAAGTTTATTTTTACTAGCTAAGTCTATTAAATGAAGTCATAATTTATTCATTCATTCACGTGTTACAGGAAGTCTATGGTGGTTTCATACTCTGCTCCTGTTTCCTCTATCAACATTTTCATCGTAAATTCGGTTTCTCCCACCACCAATGAATCTACAATATTCACCTCATCCGGCCATCCTCCAGGAGGAGCTGCCACTACTATCCTCCCCACCTCCTCACACTGGTCCTCCTCCAGGAGGCAGTTGGTGGGGCTCTTCAATGGGGATCTCCATAATTGGATGCACACTGGTTTGTGTTTCCTCTCAGGATCTCTAAATGTGTTATAACCCTCCATGGAGAACTGCTGCCCCTGCTGCACCACCTGCCCGGCCTCTATCAGCTTGTGAAACACACCTTTACACTTTGCCTTACCATCCTGGTAGATCTTGAACTGTGGTGGATGTACACCTTCTATGAACTTATGCCTTTTTGAAAACCCATATGTGAATCTAGACCTCCGCTCAATGATGCTTGATTGCTTTGTTGCCATCATCACTGCACCCTTGACAACAGCTAGCCTGCCATCTTCAACTTTTATGATTTCTATGTTTGGAAGGCTGCTCTGTATTGAGTCTCTGACATAGTCTGATGCAGAATATCCTCCAACTAATAGCAGTGTCGTGATGTTGTCATGGGCACATTCTGACAAAATATTCCTTAGGCATTGGATAATGGTTTCTACTGATGGTTGGAAGATTGTTTTGACCACTGATTTGTCTATTTTGAGAAGATTGCCCTGCCTCCTGTAGCTTACTGCATTTCCAAATGATGATCGAGAAATCATGGCTTCAAATGAGTCAGGTTTCCTGCTTACACTTTCTGCAATGGAAATCAGATCCTTGTCAAGATTCAATGTAACTGCTTCTGAATCATTGGTGAACTTGCATTTCTTGTCTTCTATTTTATTCTGAAGCTCCTGAAAGGCATGAGAAAAGTCTCTTTCAAAGATTTCCAATGCT
>Ga0224511_10004953_pt1 | contig 10287 bp, 2 predicted proteins | sample SF_May12_sed_USG_2_FD_169988 | JGI IMG/M metagenome (GOLD analysis project Ga0224511, IMG submission 169988) | Sediment microbial communities from San Francisco Bay, California, United States - SF_May12_sed_USGS_8_1 | ecosystem: Environmental > Aquatic > Marine > Sediment | place: USA... | reverse complement strand
AGAGTTATTTGACTTTGTATGTCATGTGTGTTGTGTTTTTGATGAAAATTGGACCTTTTTAATGTAAAAATTGATGTCTGCGTACGATATAACAGAATTTCTGCGTACTGCGTACAGACCCTTTGCGTACTGCGTACCGTCTAAATCCCCCTTGAATACCGCGTACCAAAAGGGGGGGTGTCACCCTCATATATGTGATTATGTTTAAGTACCATGAAATGTTGCATAAAAATAGAGAAAGCTGATAAAATAATAAGACATCAAAAATATTTCAACTGTTGACATTCAACACACAACATGACATGTTTTTTCCATACATATTAATTAATACTGCCTAGCATAACCAAATAAATGTACTTTGATATAAAATCTATGACATGTATTAATTTTTAACTGGAATTTGAAAACAACAACAGCAATACCCCTGCATTACTAAATAATGAGCATGAAATGTTTTTAATAAAATAAAGCCACATGATTTTTTGAAAATGAAAAAATTATTGGTTTCAGCTAAGAGTTGGTGATGTGCCAGGTTCGACCCTTCCTCGCAGTCCAGAAAAGTGCAGAGTTAATGAGCTGAAGGCCTGGTTGCAATGTAGAGGTCAACGAGTGAAATCAAAGGAAACTAAAGCAGAACTGTGTGTGAGGTATGATTTAACATGAGTAGAATGAAATGAATACACTTTCTCTAAAAGCACATATTCTTTCAACTATTTGTACAAATTCACCGAAACAAAAACTCCATTGGGCACATGCTTAAGCCAGCAGAGACATCTGTGCACTTTATGTTAACAGCAAAAACAAGTTGGTAATTAAAGATGCTTTCATCATTTTTTTATATCTGATGAATACTAAATAAATTTGTTTTTACTTACTAATAGCTTCATTTTTTCCAAACAAATGGTGCAAGAAAAAGCTTTTAAATATATTTGTGTCTTATCTGACCTGTTTACTTAAAACTGTCCCATGGACTATAATCTTAACATGTTTAGTACATTTTTTCAGAGTTCATAAGTGCAAGGAAGATGCCGAGAACATTTCCTTACAAGACCCTTTTCATGCAAACCCATTTTCTAGAAGGAAGAAGGAAATATGCCCCAAATGTACTCAGAAAGACAAAGACAATGAAGAAACTCTATCTGAACAGGTATGGACAAAATGTACGAAAAGGATTCCAAAAAGCTTCTCATACATGGATATTCTGAAGTTCAGTGAAACCTCAGGTCGATCTTCATCAGTAGAAAAACCGATGGACAGGGGTTACAGGTTCTTCTTTGATGGCTATGTTTTCGATGAAGAAGTGTCATCTGTTAAGGATAAAGTAACAGTTAAATGCTGTTGTTTTAGGTCTATGAAGAAAAATGAGCCACCCCATAGACTACATGTAGTTTTAGATACAGATGGAAAAGTAATTAGTGGAAAATGTTCATGTGTGGCAGGGGTCGCTGGCCAATGCAACCATGTCTATGCCCTCCTGTACAAAGTCGAACATGTTGTAAAAATAAAGGCGACGAGTTTTGAAAGAAGGAAGACGTGCACAGAAAAGGCATCAGAGTGGCAGAAATCAAGGACAGATGGAATCAGGTCTGACCCAGTCGTGATGAGTCATGTTGTGAAACCCAAATTTGGTTCTGAGCCAAGTGGAATTAAACCAACACTTTATGAGGCTCGTGCTGGTAATGCATTGGGTAATTTGAACATTGCAGGGCATTTAGCTAAACTACAACAAATCAACCCTTTATTTGGTGTGTGTCAGACTGTGGGCGCCATGTCATCACAAGTTAAAACTAGAAATGGTTTGACTGTGCCAAAAGGATCTCCATTGTCCTATCATCTTTCTGTTACTGAGGGTAATTTCAAAGTGTCTGACAATGTCATTCCTGTTGTTGGAAAGTTATGCAGCCTTGATGATGAGCCACCACCTTTCCCTTGGGGAGATACGGTAATTGAACCTATCAATACAGATTTGCTTAGATATGCAGGCGTTCTGTTAGATGACCTTGAAGCATCAGAGGTATGTAAAACCACTGTAAGTCAGTCAGACTGTGAAGCCTGGTTTGAAGCAAGAAAAAACAGACTTACTGCTAGCAGATTTGGGCTGATTGTGAAAAGGAAGAAGGACAAGCAGTCTTTTATCAGAACAACATTACTAGGGAAACAAGACCTTTCAAATGTTCCAGCTGTAAAATATGGCAAACAAAAAGAAAGTACAGCAGTAACACACTATTTAGAGTACATTAAAACAACATCAAAAGCTGTTAAGGTATATGAATGTGGCTGTGTTATTAATTCTAAGTTTCCATGGTTAGCAGCTAGTCCATACATAATAGTCTTTCATGAGGGAGCAGGATTTGGATTAATGGAAGTTAAATGTAGCTACTCAAAAAGAAATATAACTCCAGAAGAGGCATGCTTTGATCCGGGTTTCTACTGTGAGATGTTTGATGGAAAGTTTACATTAAAAAAGAATCATGAATATTACGCACAGGTACAAAAACAGCTAGGTGTGTGTGGGGCTCAGTATTGTGACTTTGTGGTTTTCACGGAAAAGGGTATAGGAATACAGAGGATCACATTCAATGAGCTATTCTGGACCAGCATGACTAAAAAATTGAGGTTATTTTATTTGCAAGAGTTCATTCCAGTTGTTTCAAGTTGTCAGGAAAATAAATGACAAAAAAGTGTCAAAATAACTGAATGATGCCTGAATGTTTAAATGTTCAGTAAATGAAAAAAGCAACAACAAACATATCGGGCATAATCTAGAAATGAAAGAAAAAATATACAAAATGTGCATACTGCCAAATGTGTTCTACTATGTGTTTACTTAATTTACATACCTAGTCAAAAGGGTTATTGTTTACACATTAAGTTTAAGTAGACTGAAAACTAACAGTTGTTATCCCATTTTTATAATCTCAAACAATTGTGTTTCTATAAGTTAATAATGTTATAAGTATGGCTTTTAGCACTAGTAATGTATTATAGCTTTGTTAAAGATGCCTAGTCTTGTTTTGTGTTAATGGATAGTTCCACAATTTCTTAATCTCCGCCCAAAAATGGCGAAATCTATTGTATATGTGATAACGCTTATCACAAACAAGAACCATGCTTTCCATTGTTTAAAGTAGGTCAGATTGTCATTTTACCTTAAACCTATCAGCCATTGGATTAAAATTGACCATGTACCGTTATAATTTATCCTGATTGACAGTTGTGGAACTATCCATTGGTCAATGTGAGAAATGAAAATAACAATCCAGAGTTGTACCCAATTAATAGATCCATAACCCTGACCATTAATATGAATAACAATAGATTTAACCACAAACATTGACATGTGCCCTATTGATAGCAACTAGCTTGTGGTTAAATTCTTACTGTACTCTTTTTGTTAAGATAACAGATTATAGGGATTATGGATCTATGCATTATTGTTCTATCCAATCCTGTGTGATATAATCTCAAAACAGTATTTCATAGTACATGTACCACTTTTAATGGTTGTATGACTATGTGCTTTTGTATATACATGTACATGTCTGTTAAAAACTTGTTTTGCTAAAGTGATCATAAAAGTTTTTTCATGCAAGTGCTTGTGTTGCTACATATAAGCAATTTAACAAAGGTTAAGTGGTCAAAGGTCTGACAACCAGGATAAAAAATTCAAGCACGAAATTTTAACTATAATGACTAAATTTCCTAATTTGCAATTTAATATAAACACAGACACATGAAACTTAAACAAGTGTTGGTGTTGAGACTGCTGTCTATGATAACTCTGTGTTTTTCTTGTTTGAGCCAACACAAATTTGTGTTAGTCAAATATATAAAAAGCTTCTTCCGAGTCAGTACATTCTGTTTTTAGTATTTATCAGTTATATGCTCTGTACATTTGAAAAAAATGTTATGCTCTCTCTTTTGGTCGACTAATAAGACAGGATTGACCAAGATTTGTTTGTTTGTAAAATACTTCTTTAAATAGTGCTCTTATGAAATAATGTTCGTTATAGGCTGCTCTTGTGATACTGTTATTTCATACTTGTACATTTTTACAATGCTTGAGATTGTGTTTGTTTTTAAAATAAAGTTCTTACTGTTATATTTATTATTTGTCGTGTCTTTAATCTTAATAGAACTCTCTTACAAAGTTTATTGTTTCCAGTAACATGGTGAAAAGATACTTGGTTGGCTTGGAGGCACAATTCACAGTACAGCAAAAATTTAAAAGTAGTAAAAGCATACAGTTTTTAACACTCTGGACAGACAAAAAATCATGTACTGGAAACAGAAAACTTTTTATATTGCTAAAAGGAAAACCAAATAACATGCGAAGATACAGCACAAGATTTTAATTCATATATCACAAACAGTCAACATTCATCTTTTTCACACTTTGATTGAACATATCAGATTAGGATGCCTTTATGTATTTTTTTCTAATCCAAGGCATGATATAATTGGGTCATGGAATAATGTCATTAATGCACATACTGTCCAAATCTGATTTATGGAGCCAAACAGTGTCACTGGTATAATCTGGTCAAATATATGAAAGTTTTTTTATTTTATTTATAGCCCTTTCTACATGAATTCTTTCCGCAGCTATGCTTTGCGTTAATTTTACTTCATTTGCGGTCATTTGTCCGTACTGACCTAAATAAGGCGGGATATTTAACTTCAGACTTTTTTTGTCCAGAAGATCTTGAATAGTGTTAGCAAAACGTATTTTTTTTTCTTATTAAGATACTACTGAGAGTATTCTTTTTTTTAAATCCAAACATTGACTCCTTACTGTTTGTTTTTTTGTTCATTATGATTGTCAATATATATATTTGAAGTATATTGAATAATAAAATTTTTTTTTACTTCATTTGCGGTCATTTGTCCGTACTGACCTAAATAAGGCGGGATATTTAACTTCACACTTTTTTTGTCCAGAAGATCTTGAATATCAAAGCCTTTATCGGCCATCACACGGTCACCTTTTTCAAAATCTAAATCAAGAAACCCACTACGAATCGTGATTTTTCTATCAGAAATGTTGCCATGATACAGCTGACTGACAAAAGTTAAGCTTCCACACGGAGCAATGCCTATGAGACTTTTTAATGTGTTGGTTCCTTTGTAATTGCTGTAAGTTTGACTTTTAAGCAACAGTGAAGATGGCATTTCCACTTTAATTTCTGTACAGTCAATTACTACCCGTGTTGTAGGATATTTTTCTTTGAATGAGTTAGGCATTGATGTGTTAACCATTTCTCCTGAAGGCCATATATTCATAGATCCTAGTCTCAGGTGCATCGCAGAATAAAAGCTACGTGATAAATCCAGAGTCGCGAAAACATATTACAATTCGGTAAACAGCTATCGAACTCTGTCAGTTCAAGTGATACAATCGATAAATCAATTGAAATTATTACAAATTTGCTAGAAATGATTTTATTTCATACTGAAATCGCCGAGTATTGCCTTGAACAGAACACAATGATAAAAATCCTGTAGGCCCTAGTTGCCATTCGGTTCGACGGAAAAAAGTCAATCCTCACTAAAGGGAGACAACCCGAAATGAGCAATAACTGAAAAGGTGTATAAATCGGGAAATCCTTCCAGGACCAGAGGACGCGCGTATTTGTTTCACGTTTTTTTAACGACAACGAGAAATTTCAATGGAATTCAAAGAAGTATACTATTGATAATGATAATCTGTGAAATACTTATGTTTATTTTTATTTGTTTTGATTTTGGGAATTAAAATCAACCAAGACTGGGATAGGAGCTTTAAGGTATGTATTCATCATTTAGCTCAACGGCAAGAGGTTCAATATAAATGGAAGAGATGTTCAAAGAAAAAATGTTGTAAACAATGTAGACAAGTCAAGTTTATGGGCACCATGACATAATGGCCCGTACAAAAACACACAGAACATCACAAAACATGGAGTATACAAAGACGCAACAGACATTAAGAAATAACTATTTTTGTGTTTTTCGGATTTTTCTGTTTTATTTTTATTTTTAATTTTCAATTACTTAAAGGACTTCTCCAAAAAATGTTGAATTACCGCCTTGGTACGGTCAATGAAAAACATTGGGGGTTTAAGCCCCACTATTAAAAGAAACAAGTTATCTCACTGATGATTGACACTAGACAGTACATTTTCCATTTGCAGATGCAGTGAGGAAAACGGCCCATACATCGAGGTCCGAGTTTTGATCAACAGTGAACAGATTCCAAGGTGTGACGGCACCTCCTTGGACTTCGATCGTGGCTTTATTCCTAGCAGTCATTCATTTGAGCTAACAATAAATATGATTGCAATGTTAATAATGAAATACATGTCAAATATAAATTCTTATTTTTCATGTATATCATATATGTTTCTTTGTTTGAACATCTCTTCAATTTATATTATCAATATTACTGGAAATTGTCTACAATGAATAAATATCTCTGCAGAGCATAGCAGCAGTTTTAAAATTCAGTTTAACTGCAGTTCTCATTTGTTTTAGTTTTTATACAGAATATAAAATTTTCGTTAATGTTACAGACATGCCACTAATGTACATCAGTGAGAAACAGGCAGACGAGGCAACCAGACAGGGAACAAGTGTCACAGTGCTTCAAATTGTCACCCACAAGCTTCACTACATAATACGACATCAACAGTACATCAGGAAGATAATGGCCTATGCCTTCTTTAGTTACAGGTGAATCTCTGGCAGCTACAAAATGCTAACATGGACACTGGATCAGGGCAGGTAATCGCGCTGTTCCCGACATTTAATTTGTAAACAAATATCCGCCATCTTGGATGAAAAAGGTAGGTTTCTCCCAGTTTTCTTCGATCTTGTTGATGCTGCCATTAAAATTTATAGTAATGAACACGCTCCACAGTTTTCTTGATCCAACGGTATATTTGTTGTGCCGCAAGGTTTGCGAATATAAAAGTTACACGGGAATGAAAAATCGAAGCGTGAGAAAATTCCCGTGCAGGGTGCAGAGTAAAATCCACTTTTTTTGCAATTTGGTTATGAAAATTGCGTATTATCAAGAAAACCAAGCTGCTTTAGTCGTAGAATACATTAAACGTCTTATACAAAAGTTGTGGACAGCCTTATTAATGCCAAAATGAAAATGTCAATGTTTTGATCGAATTGCTATGGAGCTGAGTAATATGGTAAAGTTTGTATGGAGCAGAGCAAAACGCTCAATTACACAGACCCGTTTAAAATTGACAGATAACCCTGCACGAGGTTTGTCTCTCGCTTCAGAGTTTTATTTTAAGGTAACTTTTATCTTCGCAAATAATCGCTTAACTATTGTATACATTAATTTAATATGAAACTGAAGCTATTCAGAGTATGAATACATGTACACTGTTTTATATTCCTGTCGAGACGCGTACTATACAAAATGTTTGAGAAGACGTAATATATATTTGGTAAACAAAGTTACATTTAAATCTTTTTAGAAATCATAATTTTGATACAAGACAGAGAATCAGACTGGCTGGAAGATGAAAATATGACCGCGTCTCCTCAGACAGAAAGGCAATCCATCATGGTTTTTTTTTTTGGGGGGGGTCGTTGGAAAAGGTCGAGATGTTATATTACAAAGATGCTCCCTTGCCGGCGAATTGGCATTTCAGATGACAATAATTAAATTAATCCTCAAACATAAGAATATACATTATATTCTTCCCAAATGTTGTTTGTTTGTTTATTTAAACTGATGAAAGGGAAAGCCCTCAGAAAGCATAGCCTGCACGAGAAAACAACAGCCTCGGTTTTATTGAAGCTGATTTTCAACACTGATGATGGCGTATCAAGTGATTTCTTTACACTAGTTGGTACTAGACAAGAAAAGGAAGAAGTATAAGTCTGGCGACCCTGGTATATGCTTGGGGTGGACTGACCGCCTTGATATGACGTGCAATACTGTTGAAAATGGTGTTGTTGTTTTCAAATGAAAAATGACTGTATATATTTTCTTGGCAAAATATTTATATTGACAAAGTGATTTATTCAGGAAATCTGTTTTGGCCAGTAACAGTTAATTGTTCTACTTGATTCTGATATTTATATACGATGTGCCGCGCGCAACATTTGGGTTGCTACCTTGAAGGTCATGGTCACGGGTGGACGGGGTAAAGAGTTTTGCACATAACGATGTGTCGCACACTGTGTAATTGTCCAGCTGTCATTTCCAAATTGAGACGATGTGTCGCACACTGTGTAATTGTCCAGCTGTAAGTTTCCAAATTGATACGATGTGTCGCACACTGTTTAATTGCCAGCTGTAAGTTTCCAAATTGATATGATTTGTCGCCCACTTGTTCCAAGTCCGTAGCTAATTTCCTGCATAATCACCAGCTGCGGTGATTCTCGAGTTATTGACAATATGTGAAACAAATATTATCTGCAGTATCTTATGTACAGTCACCATACTTTAGTATCTGATATCGGTTAACACTGTTTCTGAATTGATATTGGGTTTGTAATGTAACTGCAAAAGTTGTTCATTTTCGTTGGTCTTGAACCGGTTTCATTATACGACTGCTCATGTATGTTTTAGTATTGGGTTGTATCAATGCTGTCAGTTTACAAGGGTTCCTGGGTTAACATAAACAAGCCTGTTTTTTCTTAAGCTTTAGCTCTAGCTTAAGCTTTATTAACTTCGCAAATGTCTAGTATCAATAACCGTGTTGAATCTTTGCTTGACAGGGTAGCGGTCACACCCGGAGGTTTGGATTCTGAGTCAAGTGCTCTACTAATCAAGCTAATTGAGAAGGCACAACACGAATATCGGGCCTGCCATGATGGTGTTAAAATATACACTTAAATTAACTTTAACTGGTCATTTTGTCATCATACGCGTACACTTGACCCTGGCTGCTTTGTCTGCAAGGTTTCGCTGAACACTCTTCAATAATTTAAATTAGCAAAAGGTACATTGAATACATGTACCAGAACTTGGTCTGGTGTGAAAACAACAACAATAACCTGAATATGTGTCAGTAATTTAAATTGATGTCATAATTTTTCAAGAAAGATGTAAGAGAAACTAAATACATTTTTGCAACACATATTGTATGATGTATGTGATAAAGACCTGATTTTTATTCAGTGCTAACCTGCTCAACATTAAATCAACATTGGTAAATATACCCCTCACAATAATTTAAGGACAACAAAATAAACGGGCTACAACTTCATCAATTTTATTATTACAAACAAAATAATTCATTTCGGAACTACATATATCTGAAGTTAACAAATGTAAAATATAGCAAGTAAAAATGGTAAACATCATGTGAGATCAGAAAAAGTCGGGAATGATGAGATGATGTGCAGTGCCTATGTTTGACCAATGTCTGTTTAAGGTCAAGGTCACAGTTTAAGATTCAACATTGTATGACTGTATTTGAGTCCGCTCTTTATCTTTTGAACCCCTGGTGGGATTTACAAATAACTTTCCTAAAATGTTCGCTATGATGAGACGATGTGCACTGCCTATGTTTGATCAAGGTCGGTTCAAGGTGAAGGTAAAAATTAACCCTCTTTCCCATGTTGCACATGGGGTATTCATCACCTTCTGTAATAGCTCTTGTTTACAATTTCTCCTTCCTCTATAAAACAAGAGGGCCCAAAGGACCCTGGATCGCTCACCTGAGGAAAAGGTCAAAGTTCACAGTGGAGCCATTTACAGAGGACCACTAATGCTGTCCACCAAATATTGGTAGAAGACCTCTAGATGATTTAATACATCAAATATAAAAACTCTGGGCCTTGTAGTTTCAGACAAGAAGATTTTTAAAAGTTTGTCTGAGAAGTTGAACTGCTTTATGGCATGACCTTTGGCACAAATAATAAAATAACCAACCTTATTTTAACTCATCTGTGTGCAAACACACAACGAAATGACATTAATATGACTTCATGGTTTACATTTTTAACGTTTGTTCACTAAAACTAAGCACGTAACAGGACGGACATTTCATAGCATAGAATCCATAAACAGACATTGTACTGTTATGCAGTGTGCTGTACTGAAACAGAAATTGTACTGACTATATAGTATTTTTTCCAAAGAAAACTAAAATACAATCAGTTTTTATAACATGCATATATATAAACATGTACATAACATGCTGCAGTGGAAAAACAGTGCTTCTATATCTGGGATTGCTATCTTCTTTTATTTTACAATAAAACATGTGTTATAAAAAATGGAATGGAAAAGAACTTTTTATTCTTAATAATGTTTTAAAATATACCTTTACC
>Ga0224511_10004952_pt1 | contig 10288 bp, 2 predicted proteins | sample SF_May12_sed_USG_2_FD_169988 | JGI IMG/M metagenome (GOLD analysis project Ga0224511, IMG submission 169988) | Sediment microbial communities from San Francisco Bay, California, United States - SF_May12_sed_USGS_8_1 | ecosystem: Environmental > Aquatic > Marine > Sediment | place: USA... | reverse complement strand
CCCCTACTCCTAGTCCTAGTGGCTAATCCTACCCCTCCTAGGCAAGTGTAGCCTATGTAGTACTAGTAGTATTTGACCGGCCTAATGTAGTAGCCTGGTAGTTACTAAAAGTAATACTGACACTTGATCCATTGTCGCATGAGATGGCAAAAGCATAGCTCCATTGAACTTGAACAGTTGAAGTTGATTGCCAACGGCCAACGCGGAATGGTTCTGTTTCGAGAGTTGAGAGCCGATCCCTCGGTCTTATACATAAAAGCATAGTCAATTAGTCACTGACAGTCAGTACCATGACAAAATGTGTTTTACCCGAGGATGGGTGACCAAACATGTTTCTTGTAGGTAAAAGGTGATTTTGAAGGCAAGGCCAACAGACAGTTTGCAGATTTCACAGTAGTTGGTTACAAGAGTCAAGTTGTTGCTGGGACAAATCACTTTGTCAAGGTCTGTACTCCAACTAATACTCAGCATATCCGCCTTTATGCTCTAAAAACAAGTTTATCGTGATTAGTTATTAGAAAGTGCTAGACTGGTATATATCATTCTAGGTACTAGCTTTTGTTTCTCTCTTATGGGGCTTCACCGTTATGGTAAAGCCACTGGGTTTGTCCATACAAACTTGTTTCTCACCAGTTAAGGCCTAGCTTGGAGCATCACTAGTGGGTCGGTATCAATTCTTCACTTTTTAGTGAGGTTTGTTTTTATTTTGGGCTATGATTGAAGTCAGGGGCTGATACTCAAAGTGAGAGCCCACCGTAACCAGGATTCAGACCTAGGTTCTCATGGTTGCTAGCCCAGCTCTACCAAATCATTCATCCCCAACCGACTTTGACTTCAGATCAATCGGTGGTCATGTCTTGTGCTGATAGGAGAGTGTGTAGCTACTAGCCCAAGTTAACTGAACTAGGTCAATCAAGTACTGATAAAAACAATGATGGAGCGGAATGGTTCATTTATCTGTGGCCTATAGGACAACCTGAACTATGCAGCTGGCTATTGGTCTTATCAGTATTACTATGGCTTTACATACCTAAATGAACAGGTCATCATAGATAGGGCTAGTCTGAGCCAGACAGTATTTCGACAAAATTCCATGCTACCTATGTGGTAATTGGGAGCAAAGTCCTGTGCCAAGAAGTTCATTGATGCTGCTCGTCCAGTGTTGCAGCTTCCTAAAATTTTATCAGAATGTGGTAACAGCTTGCAGTTATGCCGCTGTAACCTAACCTTGTAAGTGGGTGTTTGAAGCTGGCTGGCTTTTGGCGGTTTCAAATGGCCGAGGTTTGAACCTGAGCTTTTCGTGTTAGGCCATGCCAACATCAACGGCGGCCTGGCACGTCATGATTGATAGTGTAGGTGGGGCCAGTTGAGCTTCAGCCCGGGCGTAGCCTAGGCTGCAAGCTTGGCCGTTTGAAACCGAAATTAATCAGGCAGCCGTGAATCAAAACGTGCAATAGAAAATTATCAATTTGGTCTAACATAGGGATATAAAAGGTCTATCATACACAATTCAGCAGGTAGCCTAATCCAAAAAGCTAGGGTTTTTCTGCTCAAGCTAAACATTTAGGAGTTATCCCCCATGAATGGCTCAGCTATTATAAAACACGCCTCAACCACACGTCTAGTGAATAGCAGATTGGTGAGTTTACCTACTATTCAGGTTGAGATTCCACAGATTTGCTGAAGGAACTTTGTATTAGAAGGCTGAAAAACTTACCATACTAACAGAGCTCACTGGGCAACAATGCTTACTGATGTTTCAAATGTTTGTCATTATGTTCTCTCCACGGGTTTAAAAAGTTTTTGCGGTACTTAGGGTGCTTGGCCATTCTATATAACAGACTTCCCAGGCCTGAGGCTTGCTGGATCGGTAGGGGTTAGGAATTATGTGAGGAGCTCGTACTCACACAGGACCCATCCGTGTTTGTGCTGGAAAATCGCTTAGTAACAACTATGCTGGTTGTTGAAAACAACATCTATGACCCCTTGTTTTCAGTATGGTCTATGGAGATGGTCACTTCATGGGTAAACCTCTATTAATGCTACCAACAAGGGCAAAAGTGTAAAATGGAGTTGACTTAGGAAATATTTGGGCCTCGACCCAGTGAGTTACCCCGTAATATGCCATGCGTTGGTGCGGCGGTAAATGAAGGTCTACCCATAGAGTTATCTTTTCTATGGAGCACACGGGTATAAGCAGAAAGTCCTCTAATGCCCCCCCCTCCCCGCGTTTAATGGAATTCACCACTCCTGACAACGATTACATCATGGAGACACAAGTGTATTTCATTTTGTTTTTACTTCTAGGTCCGAACAGGTGATGGCCAGTTCGCTCATTTGAGAATCTTTGTCCCACTTCCACATACCAACGAAGGCCCGCAGGCAGTGGACATTCAACTGGACAAAGCTGAGGCGGATGAGCTGTCTTATTTCTAACTAGTCCACACACTTCATCTACACCGTATATTGAGCATGAAATGATGGGCCTTGAGCTACGTTTGTATTTATTAAAATAGTAACCAACAGCCTAGAATCACATATCAACTGTGTTAAATACGTGCCAGTAAACCCCGACATACCGGCGATTGTGACGCTGACTGTCCACCGTGTGATTTCAAGTCAGCATCTGCAGGTGTAACGATGCCTCCTCTGAATGTACCAGTTTGTTGTTATAAAAGTCTAATTCTGATTCTAAAAAAGGTTTTATTAGATCTGCGTATCTAATTTATAGCTCCTTGTTACAGCTGATGTAGAAATTTTTTATTTCTTTCAAATAAAGTGTGTTCTATAGCGCCATTGGATTACATAATTTGTGATATTTTGCCGTTCCTAACGAAGTAGTTCATTGGAATTTATCCTGCTTAGTAAAGTATTTCCTATTGGCCACTAACTATATGTATATAATTGTGTGGCCGCAACCCGAGATAGCAGGGTTCGACACGGTCGATGGTAGATGTGCTTTTGGAGTTGTGTTTCCCATTCATAAAGGGAGACTCCGCGTTCATTGCAGCGATAGCGAATAGTCTTTTTCCACAAAATGGATATCGGTCACTCGAATAACTACGGCCCGAATGGACCAAATAAAAATGAAATGGGATCTAATTACTGAAATTTATTAACCTAATGGTCCTTACCCCTCATAAAATCGAGTAGAACTAAAAATTGAACGTAATACTGGAACAAACTTAAGTTACAAGTGCTTTGCCGGTTTTGTCCTAGCCCCAAATAGAGGCTGTTGCGTTCGGGCCTCTATCATTCTGCAATAATGGCACTAATGCTCATTGACAGAGGTGAAAACTATACTCAGAAACCCTATTTCTATATTTTTCTTGAACATTTCCTCTATATAGACTTGTGTACCTACAAGTCTAGTATACACCTGCAGGAGGATTTTCCAAACATCAGCGCATAAGCCGAGAAATCAATGCAAACACCAACAGCTCTGTGTTAATTTCTTATCTCAGGGTCAATTCTGTTGCATCGAGAGGGTCTAAAAAGCGCGTCGCCAAGGGCTCTAATTATGAGCATTGAATAGGGCTATATCTAAGCTTCCGTTTGAGCTGGGTATTGGGCCCATTTGTTCATGGTAGGCTTCAGAATCTGCAAACAAGTGAAGGCACTTTTGACTATGACATAGACTCTCTAAGTAATCCTTGGCATAATCCAGATGGGGGTCAATTCCTGAAAATTTGCACCGGACGCAAGTGTAAGTGATTTCACTATTTAGGCTCTTGAAAATAAGTTTTCCGCAGAACTGCGATGCTGGTAGCAATAAATACTTTCCTAAGAGTTTGAGGGTATTCCTGTGAGCAGAACACTTAAAACTGTGGTCATTTAGTTACTGCTCTCACGTGTGGTTATATAATAACTTAAGTCCAGGGACTGAGGTCACAATGTGAAGTCACAGCTAATTGTTTTATGATGATTTGCCTCATCTGATGCCACATCAGTCATTTATAATTGTTGGTACATTCCGACACAACTCTTGAGCAATTGAGCATTATAATATGGCTATGGTGCTGGGCTCAAATATTAATATAGTCCACTTTTAAACAATCACCTTTGAGCTAACGTGTTATCCTAAATTGTTGGTCTCTTTGAGTTCAATATAGAAGACTCAACTAATTCTGCAGAGTCCGAGTTCATGTAAAGATAAAAGTCGCGAGATGATGTTGCCATACCTTATTCTGCAAGCGTGTTAAATGTCATATTGGGACCCCTCTGTGTCGACAGAAGCATTGTTGGTCGCAGTTCACTGGTGAACCTTTCTTTCAAAGAAGAGACAGCAGCAACCATATTTCTCATATGACACCCTTACCTTTGTCGTAAAGCTGCTGGGTAAGATACTTATTTTTCACCAGTAACAGCTTAGCATGAAACGCTATGAGCGCAAGTCAGTATCAGCGCTCCTACCCATTGTGGAGCTAGAGTTTTAAGCGGGCTAATGTGGCGAGCTCATACTCGCAACTGAAGCCCCCATGACCGAGCTTTGAAACCAATCTCTCACGGTTGCGAGCCCTGTGCTGTACCAGTGAGTTATCCAACCATACCAGTATTCGGTCATAGCATTTGAGGTGAAAGTTTAGAAGCTTTGCGTGAGTCTATAGATACTAATAGTACCGTTCGCGGCGACAATTGGGCCATAACATGGATATAATAGTAAAGCGAGGGGATGCGACATTTATATACACGTACATACTAGCAATATTTTTAGTAGTTTACTGTCAAACGTTTGAATGCTCACATACACGAAGGACGACAAAGGAAAAATATATACGTGTTATCCATGGGCTTTGGTTTACATCAGGGCTACTTTACTAGACAGTGATATCTGTACATATATAACTCAACACATCCTCTCAGTTCACAAATTGCACCTGATTTAAAGGGCTTTAGGCTTTTGTAGGGACCTTGACCATTGTATCATACCCACCTTATCACTTTAATGAGTGAAAATATTTCATGGCTTAAGATCAGCAAATTCACCATCGGGTGACGGGCTCTCTTATTCCAAAAAACCTTAGTAGAGACGATTCCTGCCAGTAAAGATTCCCGTTATATCAGCTATAAGGTGCAGCTAACCTCACATAGAGAAACATGGAGGTTTAGGACCGGGTCCATAGTCCCACCTTTCCGAGACTCAGAAAACACAATATGAGACAACAATTTTGATGCGTCTCAGCCCAAGCACTAATAGACCATGTAATCTTGTATTCAAAAGTTGCACAAAACATGTCATTATATAGTCATATATGTGATTAGTTGGAATTTCATGCTCATTTGTTTTTTGCCTTTAACTCCACAACTTTTTGACCTGAAGGAAACCAGCCAATACGTGTAATATGTTTTCAATATTTGTAGCCAAATTCAGTAGGTGCATCTAATTGTACAGCTATAGTGTGCCATATTTGTTCAAGGGACACTCTGAATTCTTGCACCTTAGAAGACAATTGATTGCACTGTTTTACTGCGAGGCCACCACAAGAGATTCCTAGATCTACAAAAAGCTAGAAGGCGAACTAGTAGGTTGAGAAATAAAGTTTATGCGATGTACGAGAAGGGCTCTAACTTTGAGCATGAATGAAGTGATTTATAGACAATAGCAGTGAGGGCGAGCTCTCACAATGCATCACTGTGTTGTTAGCATAGGGATATACGACAACACTGGGCAACCGCCTGCACCTAGAGCTCGACGCGGAAGATCTAAACGACATGCACTCCTTAGTAGGAAGGGGACCGAGGTCTGAGGGCTCTCAAATAAATCACTGACCCAATAACACTCGGTTTTAGGTTTGATGTCGATATGTTCTCATTTGCGGGGCAGCTCAGAGGCAGAGAACCTGGATTTAGATACCAGGGACTGTGGTATCTCGCTGTGAGGATGGGGTGTGCTCATGACACGATATGACATGTGACGAGTAAGACTTAGTATGTTACTGCTTTAATCCGAGCTCAAATTAAGAGTGAGCCTTTTTATGAGGTGGAGCATTGACACTGACCTGCTCGTTATGCTCCATGCTAAGCTTAATTTGCCGAAAAAACAAGCATCAACCCGGCAGGTTCATTGTTTCAGTGAAAATGAACTATATATATAAATATATTTAAAACCTATAAAAATTTAAACATTGTGCTTCTGAGCTAGCATATTGGGATTGAGAAGATTGAAAAAGTTCTCGTTCAATTCGATTATGAGTATGAGATTCTCACATAAACCCAAGCTCCTACCACTCTAATGTAATCAGTAACAAAAGGATTCTCGCGTCAAAAATTGATCGGCATGAATAAAGAGGAAAGCGGGTTAGTATCTACGCGATCTATACTACTCAATCATTTATCTAAAATTAAGCGTAGATTTCGGCAAAGGTTATAATTAGCACCTGACCATTTGTATCTGTGACATCATGTTTTTGCTAATTGTGACAATGTTTTTCAATTGTGCCGTAAAGGCGTTTCTAACGAGTGATGATGCAAGGAAACTCCCAATCAGGGAATGACATGGCCGCAGGAATTTCCATGTACCCGCGGAAGCGAAAGACATTTTAGTGCAGAGACCCTTCAACTCATTATGACCAGAAATTAGAGCCCTAGGGCTCTACACACTCAACACAAAACATCACGTATTACAGGTGCCATGTGAAATACATGTTCGGAACTCTAAAAGCAGTGCTGTTGGGAAGGAAATATCTGGAGTGGACCATGCGGCTGAGACGCGACTGAAAATGGGTGCGTCAACACATTCCAAGAAAGAAAAGCAATATTCGATAAATTCGTGCACCTGTTTTTTGGAAGGGATAAGCGGTGAAGGAAGGTGCAAATGAAGGCTACTTCGGACGTTACGGAAAAACGTGGTTTTCTGTCTGGCAATCGTATTGATGAAATAATTTTTCTGTTTGTCATGATTGGCTATTTTATCGGGGCTGACCTCCACGTAGCGATCTAAAAGCGGAGTGAGGCCCCCAAGCTGTCGTTGGAAGTTGTTGTTGGAAGCTGTTGTTGGAAGCTGTTGTTGGAAGCTGTTGTTGAGAAGTTGTTGTTGCTGTTATCATACCAACTGTTTTGGCGAGGTTTTTTCCACATTAAAGTCTATTCGCACTTGATTATTCAACCTAGACTACTTGTGATTCTCTGACAACCTACACTCCATCACCCGGTGAGAGCCGTTCTAGCTTAGGTCATGTAGTTGTATCTACACATGCACTCAGGGCACATCAGACAGGTGCGGAGTTAGAGAGATTTAAATAAGTTGTGAGCATGCCTTCCATCTCCGCCTGGGTGTGGTAAAGGACCGCCGGGACTCCCCGCGTGCGCAGTTAAAAACTTGGACAGTGTTATGTTAGAGTAGGGAAAGTTCGAGACTGTTGAACATGTGGCAGTGCATGAAGTTAGGCCCGGCTTGGCCGAAGAGCCAATCATGTAGTAGTAATATCAAGAAAAAATACTTAAAAATATTCACTACAATGCATTGAAAGTTTTATCAGACATGTATGGAATACTGTGAGAACTTCAGTAAGTTAGATGTTCATCAGTGAGTTGTGTGACCGTAGGTACCCTAGCCGAGTAGCTCCCATATGTGTGCGCACATGGTTAACCATCCTACAAATTGACCCAGATTATTCGTACCATGTAGTGACATCAATAAATTAAAGCATAAAACATTAATGCCAAATCCAAATTACTTGCTGGCAGCATTTCAACAGGAACACATTAACTTTCTGTCAGCCTCATTAGGCGCTCTGGGTGAGTTTAGCGCCAACACCCAACATTACTCCATGAAGCCATTTACCACTCTGGTATAAAAGAGTGCACCATACATAGTGCTCCTCACAGCGACTCAGTCATGGCACAGCGACTGACTTACCTCCTCTACTTTGGTAAGTTTAAATTTATTCCTGCCACAGGGACTTTGTTCTTCTGTTTTGAGAGGTATAAATAAAAGTTACACTTTGTTCAGGTTTTTTTAAAACTATTTTTAGTTCAGCCTAAATTTGTTTTGAACGATGTTATTAAAACATGTAAGCAAATTTTATTCAAAGGAATTTTTTAAATGACATGTTCACTGTGATGGTGCAACTATAGTGAATTAGATATTTGCTGTTTCCAATCAGTTACAACTTTTCACGAACTTTCACAGGCTATTCCGTAACGATTCTCCACCTCAAAATGTTGTATGGCTTTTTTCCGGGCTTGGTTGGATGCGAACAACTTCTACTCACCATGAATAGGATTCGCACCCATATTCTTACGGTTGCAAGTCTAGCGCTTTCCCACTGTCACCCACTATATAACTACATGTATTCCCTTTGTTGTAGTAGTGTGTGCATTGCTTTTTGTTTCTGGTATCCAGGCGGGTAAGTTATTGCACTCTCTTGCTGTTAAATGATACTCCAGATGTTTTGATAGTCCACTTTGCATCTGGATTGGATGCTGGTCAAGTCTGGTTGAACGCCTGATCCCAGATTCCTTTGAAGCCTATGAATAGTGCTGAATTTGTGTTATGAGAAACTGTATCATTTTTGCTCACAAGTTCAGAGGATGATTATTCCACTAAATAATTCTGTCACTGCAAGTGGCCTCTATTCCCAGTGCACCTTTTTGTTGCTCTTTGAGTGAGAACTACCCAATTTTTGCTCTGTGAGACAGCTCAGAATTTTACACGGGGTAAAGCGATGAATAGGGTACGGGTCTTCGATCTGGGGTCCCTGGTAATTTGGGCAAAAAACTTAGTATTCCACAATATCCTCTTTGGTCTTGGAGCTCGATAGGCCTTCCCAAAAAGTTACCTTTTCTATGAGGCATGCAGGTGCTCGCAGAAAGTCTCCCAACCATGCATGCACCCTGGGGAACTTTAAATCTCAATATTTCAATTTCCGTATACCCTTGACACTGGCAAGGATACAAAGAAAGCAGAGATAGATCAGTTCAATTAAAAAAAAATCTTGATCAATCAGCATCGCTATTAGCCAGGCAATGTACTTAAGTGGAGAGATTCAACCAGATTGTTTCCGGGTTGGGTGAGAACTGTACGGTACCGCCATTGATACCATATATGTGTTATAGATCGGCAATTGCTGATCTCAAGGTCGCACGAACTCGCTTCTTTATTACTGCATTAATAGAAGACATGGAATTCTATGATAGAAGCAAACCAAGAAGGAATCGTTGCAATTATATCAGAAGTGTCTGTTCTTTATATCGAAGAGCAGACAACTCAAAATAAACGCCCATTAGTGTTTTGGAGTTGTCTATTCTTTTCATGAAATTTCCGAGCGAGTTCAACGTAACTGTTTCAGTTTGATAACAACGGGCGCAGCTTAGCTGCTAGTTCCGACACAAATCGGAAAGTGTGAATTCATTTTTTGCAAAGTTTTGTAATAATGGAAAGCTCATCAGCCATTCCTGATTTTCAGTCATAAACATGATCCAAGTGCCGTATAGGTATGTGTCACACTTTCTGTACAGGTGAGCACGCAGCTAATAGCGAATAAAACCATATGAAGAATTACTCCATGAAAATTTTCATTGCAGAAGAAATAATCGATTTCAGATGGCTTTTCTTTTTTGCACTGTGAAACTGGTGAGCATATTACAGAGGACAAATATCATCAGTACTATAATAGTTTTTCTCTGCAGGTGCCCTCAATGATTGTGAGGACATAAAAGAATGTATACTATGGACCGAGGGAGAATGCACAGCCGATGGAAGTCGCGAGGTCTGCTTCATCACAGGAAATGATGGCATAACAGGACTAGAAGACTGCAAAAAAGGCAATACTCATTGGGTAGATGGAGTCTGCTTTGTTGCTGATCCTGAAAATCCTGGAGGTAAGTCTTTTAGGTTCTGATACTCTACTAGTTACTAGTGACTCAGTAAATAGTAAGGATAATAACCGCGATTGCTTTGGAGTACTACTGCTGTTTGTACTAAATTTAGACAACTGTACGTGGACCAATAGTCACCTCAAAGTTATAGGGAGAGTAATAAAATATCCTCAAGGCTCTTCAAAACTTCACAAAATAGGGGTTCCGGTTCCTGCCAGAATCTGTAGTTGTTTGAAGAGTTTTAGACTAAAGGAAGCTGTAGAGTTTTGGTTTCCCTGAGGAAATTTTCTACATTCAACCCATTCACCTTCAATTTGTTTGCAGACACTTCAGCTAATAGCCCAACACATACACTTGACTCAGCGTCCAACATATGCAAAACCGCAGTGGGTGGCTCAACGGTGGTAATTGGTCTGATGGATTCCAGTAAGTAATATAACATACAGGCTCCTGTGTCATCAATCAATAT
>Ga0224511_10004951_pt1 | contig 10288 bp, 2 predicted proteins | sample SF_May12_sed_USG_2_FD_169988 | JGI IMG/M metagenome (GOLD analysis project Ga0224511, IMG submission 169988) | Sediment microbial communities from San Francisco Bay, California, United States - SF_May12_sed_USGS_8_1 | ecosystem: Environmental > Aquatic > Marine > Sediment | place: USA... | reverse complement strand
GGGTTTCCTAATTAAAGATGACAGTGATTCTAGGGAATGTGATATTCGTGGCGTGTGTCTTCTGGGATCCGGTCAGCTAGTCATTGTTGACTATAACAACAGAAAGGTGAAACTACTGAACGCTGAAATGCAATTGACGTCAACGTCAACGTTCAAGAACCACCCTCATGACGTCTGTATGATCGCGAATGACACGATAGCAGTAACTGTCGCCGAGTGGGACAACCCAGGAGAAATCCACTTGTTCAAAGTCACTGGAGACTCTTTTCAAGCATTAAAAGTTCTACCACTTGATCACTACTGCAATGGTATATCGAGTATCAATGGACAACTAATTGTTAGATCAAATACAGCATTGTTATTATACAGTACTGAAGGCGAGCTAATCAAACAACTGTTTGTTGAAGAGAATACCACGGAGTATGGTCATACTACTGAGTACAGTATTGATAGTAGTTCAGACGGGCAGTATATTTACATGGCCGACTTTCCGAATGACCAAATACTGACCCTGGACAAAGATGGAAATCTACTAGCTACCTACCAGGATGAGAAAGCTTTAGAATACATTTCCGGTGTTTGCTCGGCTGAATGCGGTGCCGTATTTGTCAGCGAGACCGGGGCACACTCGATTATGCAAATAAAGAAAGATGGAACACAAAGATTGGCGTTTCTGGCGAAGAACAATCATGGAGTCTACATACCGAGGGCCCTGCATTTCGACAACAAAACCAAGCGGTTGTTTGTTGGCCAACTGGACGATGATATTCTGGTGTTACATCTGAAATAATCATAAACTTGTGTGTTTATGATGTCTTTCTTTCAAAGCTTCTTGTATGTGATGCGAAGCGATAGCATTGTACATGCATAACGGAATGATGTAGTACCTTATATATTACCGATTTATGATGTAGTAAAGTAAAAGAAACCAGCCCCACACCGTACACACCGGCTTGATAAACAACTCAAGTGAAGACAAGTTTATGGCAGCTGTCAATTTTAGCATATGGTAAAATGGTTAACGTTTGTAACGGTAGTAAGACAGGAAATAAAAGTATGAACAAAGGGTGTTTTTGTCAATAATATATTTATACATGATGTGTATTGTATAGATTCCTTGACGTTATAACTAAGCTACTTTATAACGGGAATCGATTTGTTTTAAGTTTACTGTCGTGGACTTGACATAATATTTTATTTCTGAAAACAAATGTACAAATGTACACAATGAAATTTAAGTATTTTTATCATTTTTTGTGTTTTTGTGTCGGCATCACACGTACCGAAAAGATGTTACTTAAAACTGATAATATCAAAATGATTTAATAATGATAATAATAATAATAAAAATTAATAATAATAATAATTATAAAAAAATATAATAACATTTTTATATGTATAACTTCGTTGTTAAATATAAACTGATCTTTAAATGTACGTACATTATTGTATCATATATAGTTCGTGGGTTATTAATCAAACACTAAGCGAATGTATAACATTAGCGACCTTAAATAAACTCGTTTTGGGATAATTTAGTTCTCGCACATAAAACACTTTCTTAATATAGTTATTGATTACGCTGTACACCGTGTATATAAAAAGCAATTATAGGCAGCCTTAACCACCAATCCATTATTAATTATCCCTATATATAACATATTCCCCATATATATATATTCCCTTTCATCAGTTTAATAGCACAGAGGGCTACTGGTGCTAAGCAGATAGGGTCTGTTATCTGATGTACAGAATGTCTTTTCATATAGACATCATATTTGGCCTATATTGATGAAAAAGCAACAAAACAATTGGCGAAAATCGTATTAGATGTAATTGTAGATAATTGTATACGTCGTTATTATTGACAATATTTATGACAGATAAATGTGCACAGTACATCTTTGATACACTACGCTGGCCTAGTGGAGAGGCTTTTACTGGTGAACCCGGGAACGCTGACCAAAAACACCCCACAAACAGACAATCTGCAAATAAATATATGTCCACTAATAACAAGATAAAGAGTAAGTTAATGTATTTGATAAATATTTTATTAAGTACTTTGCAACTGGAAAAAGCTTTAAACGTATAAATTATAATGATATCAGTTGGATTGCAATATATTTTATGAGTGTATTGCATAAATCAAATGCATTAAGTGCAAAATTATTACATTGACATTGAAATGTAATGTGGTATCAACACTATCTTACTGAAAGTTCATCCCGGTACAAAATAGGTTTAAGTATATATGCAATACGCCAATAGTTGTAGTCTTAGGATTGCAGAGCACCTTGCGTGATTAATAATCTTATACATTTTCTCCATTGTGAAACATATGGTGATTTGCGATAAGTTATCCTTCATACCAGACTCATGTGAGAATGTAGAAGCCTACATGTACCTGTCTTCAAGATGTATTAGTTAGGTTTAACCCTAGATTGGTCTAGAATATACCCGAAGTTATTATACATGTATAATGCAAAACAGCAATTAACGTAATAGTAACAAACCTTGTCAGGTAATACATTATTTCAATCATTTCCAACAGGTAAATGTGCTGGGGTTGATGACTTGTTCCCGAGAGGCATTTAAATCCATGCAAGAACGCGGCGTGAATGATGGGCACATTTTTCTGATTGGAAGGCAAGTCGCCTTACTTTGCCAACAGCATCTGATATAATATTTTCAAAAACGTTTTCTGTGACAACTTTAGATCAATGTACAGGCGTTGTTACACATCATTAGAAATAATTTGTATAACTCGACTTTACAACTCTCATTAAGACGTGTGTTATATTAACAATATACTTATACTGCAGCAGAAGCAATAATTACTCCTTCAAAGATCAAACTAAACTGACTGAATCTCGTATAAACGAATCTCCCATTTCTGTTTAAAACATACAATCATAAATTAGAATTGTTTAAGTCAGTATTGAAATCTAAATTCAATATAATACTACATTTGGTGGGTATTTCAGCATGTCTGGTCACCGTCTGGTTCCCGATGCCCCTGGCTTTCACTGCTACGCAGCCACCAAATACGCAGTCCGCGCTATAGCTGAGGGACTGAGGAACGAACTACACGCTGCCAATACACGCATTAGAGTCACGGTATGTTTAATTATAACAAAAAGGCTATTACTACTATTGCTGAATAATTTTATAGTCGCATTACTTTATTTGTAATAAGAAAATGGCATTTTCACAAAATTTTGTATGTGGGCGATAATGCGTTACTATAGTTATTGAAAATGATACTTTTTCAAGATAGTTTTGTCATATATCTATAAAATTTGGACAAATAGTAGGAAATAAGTAATATTTTACTTTAATACTTAATTTCATTCGAATATGAGGCAAATACAATAACCCATAAGCATAGTCTCATTATGGATTAAACAGCTCTCGTACTGCATGTATGTTTTGCTCCACAGCATATTAGTCCAGGCTTAGCAAGAACTGAGTTTATGCAGCGTGTGAGCAAAGGCAACGAGGAAGCTGCAGAAAAACGATTTGTAGGACTGGAAGTGAGTTTGTTTTTATCACATTGGCTCTGCAGAATAATATGTAAATTTAAAATTACTTGTAGATATTACTGCCGTTAAGACTTATTGATTGTTGGCGTGGTAAACCGACTATAAATAGGGATGATCTTTTCTTTGAGTATCTTAAAACTTTACAGTAAACGTGCGTGATCGATTTGATAGCACACGATTAAATGCAGCACACGGGGCATGGATTCGGCCTACATTTCTGTATGAATTCGTGAGATGTATCTATAAAGTATGATTTTCGTATACAAATGTCGGAACCTGTTTGCAGCCACTGACTGCAGACGATATAACAGATACAGTTATTTATGCGTTGGCAGCCCCACAACGAGTTCAGGTAGGTTAAAATAAATGCCATTTGTTATGATAACGAATCCAATATGCATCGTATGGAACTTAGCATTCAATGATTAAAACTCATGCTCGTTAGGCTTGTATAACACACACCGTGATACGCGATACGAGTCTATGACGTGTCCGCGTTGCATATGTTGGTAGTTATTACAAAGCTTCGGGACAGGTCCGTGTATTTTCATAGGCTCCGTTAACCGATGATGAATTTTGTCGAATTATTTGCTATTGAGTATTATTCTAAGGAAACGTTGATCGAAATATCTCTATAAAAAGAAAACACACACAAGCTAGTATTCCACTTTTTAAATATATTTTGTCTGCAACTAAAGTACTGTTATTTTTATGACTGCTGAATATTTCTGCTGTGCAAGAGCTGGGTCACCACAAGGGGTTTTAACGCTATAATTATGTCGTCTTGTTTCAATGATTGCGACGCTTTATTTCAAGTTAAGCACCTTTTTAGTCAAAGCCTCTCCATGGTGCACCCAGTGTCTGTAAAAAATTGCTCACCAAGCGAAACGTGGCGGACACTGTCCCTGATCTACAAATATAGATGAGTCACAAACTTTGAACTATATAGTGCAGGCGCTAAAATTGACCAGTAAACAGTAAACATTACAAAAAAATCTAGTGGTGACAAGAAATAGGGGGAACGGGTCCATAATTATACTGACACAAAAAAAGTTTAGTCAGTCAACATCTCATGATGGGTGTTGTTTTTGATAATTAAAATGATGGAACGCAGTTACATACAACAATCTGAATTTTGATTTCAACACTATTCGAGACAGAACATAGATATTTTATTCATGTTTTCAAACTTTTAATGTTTTTCATGGGGGCAGTTAAAGCTCCTATTCCACCCATGTTGGATTAATTCCCAAAAATAAAACAAATCAAAACAAACAGCATTGTTTCACAGATAATCATTTTCAGTAGAATACTTCTTTGAATTTCACTGAAATCCCACTTTGTCGTAAAAATGTGAAAAAAATATGCGCGTCCACTGGACCTGGAAAGAATTCCCGTTTTATAAATATACTACGGAATTCCCTTCGCCGCGCACCTTCCTCGAGTCATAAAAATGCCGCACATTGATGGTTCACTCTAAATTTAGAATAAAATTTCCTTTTAAAAGGATTAGCTTGCCATGTTGTAAAGATGCGATACTGATAATTATTCCGTATGTGGCACTCAGGTATTAAAACCATAAGGTCCGTGCATAGGAAACATTTTATTTGAAGTTAAAGTAACATTGATGTCGGTAGTTATTTATAAACATTCCGCTAAAAATAGCATTACATCATCATAATCGCAACAACTCGGCCATTACCGTCTAGCAAATGTTCAGTAGTTTACGTAATAATATCGGAATAGCCCGAAACTCGACTGGTTCCCATCTCCATTCGGGCAATTAGCATGCATACAATAGAAAGCAGGGAAATTTCAAAGCGGACATACCTTTGCAAAACAATACTGGCTTGCCGTGAACGGCAAGCCAATAATGTGTACAAAAAGCGTTGGAACGGTTTAACTTTATTGCAAAATAAATGTGCTGTGACATTTTTGTTTGAGTGAAAAAAACGTATCAATAATCTAGTTTAATGTATTTTTATATACCTGTTATGTTTTTATCCATTGATGACATTTTATTTTAAAATGTTCATTTCAGTTTGTGTGGGATTGGAGCTTTAATAAAGAAAATTTCAGTATCTAGACGTCACAGAGGCACGTTTAGACAAGACGATTCCTAGCCATTTCAGAACAAGTTTTGGTTCTAGATAAATCACGCAAACGGCAAACTTATTTTCTATCTTTTACGACGTGATGACGTCATAAATATCAGTATTTATGTGGTGACATTTTACGGGCCCAACCTGAACGTTGCCTGTTTCTTAAACTCCCAGTTTTTTTAAAAAATGATTCTGGAACCGATACATTGTCATTTTCTGTACTTCTTATTGTTTTGGATGTTCACATCTGTTTATTTTGTCGTCAATCATACCCAATGCTTTTTGCCGATCACATAACGGCAAATGTTAAAGACATACATTCGAGATAAAATGAATTATGACTTATTAAAGTGAAGACCTTTTGTTCATAGGTACATGTGTCTTAGGTTGTGACATTTTACTTGATTTGACAAACCATGTATTGCAAATGCCTTTTATAAAAAATTAAATGTCGCATGAATTTCGAAATGTATATCTCTGTTTACGATTCATCAAAAACAGTGGTTAGACACATATTTATGAAGATATTTTTCATGTAACTTGATGTGTAGGTATAAAATTCGAAATATCAAAATACTGACTGAACTTTTTTGTTTAAGTATATAAACCTATCTAGCGTGCATACAATGACACTGTAGTTATTTCGGCAACTGCATTATTGCCTTCGTTCAGTCATCGCGTAAATCTGATAGCGAAATGCTGTACAGTGCAGCATGCAGTAGGGCTCCTATACCAGAGTCAGATATCTGCTTGCAATCTAGCATAACTGGTTTGACAAGTTTTCTGTTCTGCATGATTTTTATGTCTGTCGTTTTTTGGTTATAAATAAACTACATTTCCTATTTTTGATAAAACATGTAACACACATCCTTCAAATATTGACCCAATGTCAATAATTATAATTATCTAACAGGTAATCTGTGTTTTGAGAATTTAAATTATACATCGATATTTCTTTAGTTACATGCGTATTTAATAAATATATCAATCGCCAATGATTAACAAGCCATATACAAAAACTTATAAACACTGGCTGTTGAAAGTCATCCTCGGATACACAGGGGTGATTCCGCTCCAGGTATCCGAGGATGGTTGCAAGTAAAACAACGATTATTTAAACGTAGCTGCAGTTGTATACTCTCAACATAAATCCGGTCAACTTAGCCTACATTTTTATACACGTGTTTCCATGTAATGGATCCACTCCAATATCCCGATCGATGTATACCCACCAAAACTTTGTTGACCGAAACATCACAGATCTCAAATCGATAACCCGGACCACTAGTCATTGTCAAATTCAGCGCAAAACAATCGTAGGCAAAGTATATTGATACAAATTGCATTTTAAAATCCAAAATGTTGTAAATATTACATTATAACCTGAGATATATTCTATTACCTATGCGTTTGAGTCCAAAATATTGTAATAACGTAATGAAATAAAATTATTTAAATGGAAACACTTTTTAAGGCCATAATTTTTATGTTGCAGATGCACGATTTCCTTATTCGTCCCACTGACTGCAAGTATTGAACAACACCACACCCGACGACGACATCAACACACCATTTTTGGCGTCATCATTGATATTAACAATAGCAGCAGCACACTGTCACACTGACTGCAAGTATTGAACAACACCACACCCGACGACAACAACACACCATTTTTGGCGTCATCATTGATATTAACAATAGCAGCAACACAAACAGTATTGGTTGCAGCAATGCTACTTCAGGTTCATAAATAAATAGTTAAACTGTAGTTCACGGTATGCTTCAGTGTTATAATAATCAACAATACATGTATTTGTTATTGGTGTAACATATCACTGTTATCAAACTAAGAGAAAATAAATACATGCAAAACCCTTGCAAAGCGTTGCTTAAAAAAGTCGGAAAAAGCTTATGACTGCTGCTAAACCGACCAAAAGAAAGGTTGGTTTTAAACCCAGTATGCGTTATCCGAAGTTAAACTACATTTACAAATTTCGCTATTAATGTCAACAGTTATGTTTAATGACTAAATCGCATACACGTAAAGTTAACTCTAATACCATTTTCGTAAAATGTATATTTTGAACTGATTTGCATGTTTAGCTTTTATTTCTATCAAACACAAAATACTATTGATTGAACTTAATTTGAAAGCTGAGGTAGCTGGAACGAAACTCTTTATGAAATTATTTTGTTATGCGTGTTAGTTAAATAACCGCAGATAAACCACTTAACATTAGAACACATAGATGACATTCTTCATACTGTTTTCGTTTCAGTTAATAATAAAATTTGTATCTAACCGTGTTGATGTCTTCTTCCAGACAAATGATTTGCGTAGTTACGTAAATATTGTCTACTTCTGCTTGTAAATGGCACTTAACATAATGATCGCGCTATATTTATTATTAGATAGTGATGTTATTATATACTGGCATTAGAGTGTTAAGCATACTATTTTGTGACAAAAGTTTTTATCGCTTATACCAAACGTGTTAGATATATGGAAGACGAAGAATGGGTGTTTTACTTAACACTCCATACAGACAAGAAAATAATGTTTACACTTAATAGAAAGAAATGAACACAATGGTGTATCTGTATCGTATTTTTCGCTCAATACAGATGCAAACCAATATAAGACATTGTTTGTTTGTTGTATTTCTCCACAATTATCAACACTTATTAGATAATAAGTATTAACTTAACAATTTAATTCTTTATAAACTAGGCCCTTCTGCCTCGGACCAGTAATGTTTTTATACACAGACTGATTCTGTTGTTTTCGTATTTTAGAGGATACTTTCCTATCATTCTGTTCATGTTGTAAGTGGTCTGAGTAGAGAGAAAGTAAATGCATTTTCATCCCCAATAAATGTTAAGTAAGTGTGAGGTCTACAGCTGTGAAAAATTGGTTTAAACCCAAATGGAAATCATTGACCGTACCAAGGCAAATCATTGACCGTACCAAAGCGGTACCTCAATATTAGTAGGAGCATTTAATTTAAAACAGAAAAAGACATAACACTCAGATAATCCTGTTGAATGCTCGTCTACGTCTATTTTTGCCTGTGCTAACTTTTTTGTAGGTGTCATCTTGTCATGGTACCCTTAAACTTGACACTATCGGCTTCGTCTGCAACGTTCTTTCTCTGAACATGTCTTTAATTTATACCACAGGGGTTAGGTACCCCGTTTGTAATTTCAATTGGACACTTAAGCGACCTTAGTGTAATCATTCTCGAATGAACATACGTATGCATTTAACTTACAATCGTCCGACCTTATTCAGAGATAGAGGACGCAGATCATGACAGTTCCCACAACTGCGAGTACCGAGTTTGATTAAACACAAACCCATGCGAAAGCAGTTTGATGCACGTTGGTAGGTTGTCATTGGTCCTAATAGTGTTATGAAAATTGTACAAATAATTAAACTTCAATATGTAGTTACGACCCGTTTTTCTGAACTTAACATTGTGATCAAAATCAAATGATGATTGCGTTCGTGACGTATTAAACGTCATAATGTAAGCGACACATTATTACCAGGTAAGACTCATTTTTGTGTACAATAGGCAAATAATTATTACAACTTTATGTGTATGTTTTTGTTTATAACACAATCAGAGTAACAACTGTATAATATGAATTGAAGAGATGTTCAAACAAAGAATGTTGTAAACAATGTAGATATGTCATGTTTAAGGGCACCATGGCAAATTGGCCTGTACAAAAACTAACACGAGGAACGACACAAAACTCTTACAACATCATTACGCAACAGACAGTTAGACAAACTATATTTTTTTTGTTTTTCGGATTTTTATTTTTTTATTTTCTAAAACATAACACTAAAACTAAAACTTTTTATAAAACATTACAGACATATATATGAACTATCATTTAATAATCACGTCCTGTGATTGAACTAGCTTTTAACTCCATGTATACAAAATTCATACCCATGACTGTTACAAGCAACATTTAAATATAAACGCCGTATTGCATTCATATACATATTTACACGGTCAGTTCAGAATGTATAAATTATGCATACGATTTGAATTAATTTAACATTTTATAATACACGGAACTCATTGTTACAAATAGTAGTTTCGGACGCTTGTCTTTTTTTATTAAATGTGTATATCGGATTTAGTGTTCTATTAAGGTGCTAACTGTGTAGATCTAAATCGTTAAACAATGCAGCGTTGGGCAGGTCGAGTAGCCCTGGTAACGGGTGCTTCAGCAGGGTTCGGTGAATCGATCGCGAAACGCCTCGTGGAGCATGGAATGAAGGTTGTAGGATGTGCAAGGAACACAGAGAAAATCCAGGTTCGATGCTGCTATAACACATATCTTTTAAAGCTGCTGTAGCGAGATTTAAGCTAAAATATTTACATTTTTTATGAAGATTGAAACTTTCTAAACTATATAACTTAGGTAACTAAAACCTTGATAAAACATACTTGGCTTCGTGCCTGGCTTGAGCCCGCGACTTCGTCAAAACTAGATGAATAATGATATTGTGCACGAATGGTTATAGAGGAAATTGAACTTACAAATATTACCGATGTAATAACCTTAAAACACTGGTAGCCACCTTATAAGAACTATATCCAATCTAAATGACTTTAG
>Ga0224511_10004950_pt1 | contig 10289 bp, 5 predicted proteins | sample SF_May12_sed_USG_2_FD_169988 | JGI IMG/M metagenome (GOLD analysis project Ga0224511, IMG submission 169988) | Sediment microbial communities from San Francisco Bay, California, United States - SF_May12_sed_USGS_8_1 | ecosystem: Environmental > Aquatic > Marine > Sediment | place: USA... | reverse complement strand
GAAATAATCAGATACAGGAAGTGGTGGATTTCTTTTCTAAAATTGTATGATGTCCTCACTGTTATGATGAAGCTACCAAATTGGCTACTTATCTTTTCATCAGTATGGCCTATCATGGAGCCCCATGAGTGAGTCAGCATTAATGCGATGGGCGCATACTCATAACGGGATTTGAACCCGGGTGCTCAACCGCTGAGCTATCCCGTCATCCCAAAGTGGAAGATATGGGTTGGTACGGCGTAGTATGGGGCGGACCAATGATCATATTTCTAAAACTAGTGATATGGTACTGCCACTGGGGCAATTTTTGGACCATCACTTGATAACGGAACCCAAAACGAAATAACGGCCAAACTGCCTAGACTCTAGAGGGTTGAAGTGCAATCATGTACTGCAGTTATCTTCTCTCATTCTGCAAAAGTGTTTGTGATGCTTGCGGTCCTGACCTGACCTGGCAAAACTGTAATCATCAACATGGTTTCTTAAAATGAAGTGAGGTTGTGCAGCACCATATCCGGGTGATGTCATAAAGGGAAACAATGCAGCATTCCTGTGATGTCATTAAAATGTGGTGACCGGCGTCTTGCTTCTGTGTAAATGGCTTCATTCCAAAAACTCTTTTCTACACCCATAGACTACTACATTGGTTTTCATAGATTTATTTGCTCATGGTGCACGCTATGTAAACCTTTTAGTGCGTATAATCTTGCGATGGTCAATCAATCAAGGTAAACTGCCAAAGTAAGGCCTTCCATTTTTGATATGATCTACTGTCTTGATTCCTTTCTGTCCTCCGGGCTGCTTTCCTTCCATCCTACCTTACAGATTAGTTTGGAACAGGTTCTAGTGTGTATAATGTTTTTGCAGCGGTACCCTCATTACTATGATAGTTCAGTGCCCATACCGGAATCAAGTGCTAAGACAGCTTAAAGTTAAATGCTATTAGATCATATTTATTTCATGATACTTAGTGTTCAATGAATAATAAAATGGCTAAGTTTATCAACTGAGCGTTGGCATAGCACAAAATGTCCAAATGCCAACTGTAACAAGTTTAAGATTAACAACCAACAAGTTTTGTCAAGCCACGCCTACGAAAATTTGCTGGAAAAAGCTATAGACATAAATGATACAATTCTGCAAAAAAGTGTTTGTGAAACTTGATGATGATAAAAAAGTAGACAGTTGGGACTCGACCATAATGATAGCCTGATATGTGCCTAGTGCGAATGTTAGAAAAAGAGTTCTAGGATAATGGTGCATAGAGTCAGCATAACAGCACCATTTATACCAAAGTAAGCTAGGAGTGTTCATGTCTCCTTTTACAACCATGAAACTTAGAAAGGATAACTTTCATTGACTAACTCACTGATTGTGAACGAGCTCCATTGTGAGTCAGTGGTCTAGCAGCTCAGTGGTTAAGCCGAGCGAGTGTTACAACGTAACGACGGCGCTATCCGATTCGCTGACGCGGCTGGCTGATGTGTCTTTGGCAGCCGCTTCTGCCGTATGATCGCGAACCTCGTCGTCATCGTCGTCTTTGAGCATCATGTCCTTGACCTCGTCACTGTCAATGCTGAGCGCTGATTGGTTGGAACCGACGGAAACGCCGGATCGCCGATTGGGATGATGTCGAGCTGAATGTTGTGTAGCCAGAGTGTTGTTCTGGTTGACTGGCTTTACCGTGATAATGAGATTGGTGCTGTTGGCCACCATCATATCGGTGACTTGATCTAAAGATTTACCAGTCACTTCTATACCGTTTACTTCGAGCACCTCATCATTGACCGCGACTAAACCAGTACTCTCAGCTAATCCTCCGGGAACCAAACGAGAGATAAATATACCCGGCACCTACAGAGAAAGAGGAATGCTATAAGCTACTACTGATCTGGTGTGATCCAAACTGCCTTCGTGGTAAGCTGGAAAAAGCTTTACATGTGTCAAAGCACAAGCGAATTAGAAAAACCCATACGATACTATGCAGCGTCTTTCTAAAGGGGTTGAATATGCTTAGATGAGAGAATACAATTTTCTTTCATTTGGATAATATCACTGAGCTAATGGGTTGTATCCAGGATAGTCCATGGCGCATCCCATAGAGAAGGTTTCTCTAGGGAGTGGCTCCTTGTTTAGCATCACGATCTAAATCCGAAGGGGGTGAAAAGGTAAAATGGTGCCCCCAATTTTAGACTCCATGTCCTATCCATACTAAACCATCTCTCTTCCCTGAGGAGTTTCGCTGGATTTTTAGAACGACTTATACGGAAATATTTATAGAGTTTCTGATTTATGACATGCCCAAGAAATCTGAGGCATTATAAATTGAATGATAACAAGATTGAAAGTTGCCACAATTGGTCATCACGCTAAAGTTTGGCCATGTAGTAATAACATACCATCGCGGATAATCATGTGTTAAGATCCCGGGAGCTGGGAGTTACTGATTATTATGATTCATGAGACTCGTGGGAGATAAGTCTGAATGTGAGGGCTGGTGTGTCGCTCTAGTGGTCATCTCCAGGCCAAAATTTGCTCGGGTGGGTTGACAGATGAATAATGGCAAACAAATTGTCATGGTGGTGGCGTTGAAGAGCTTATTGTGTCTGGCGTGACTGTCCTGGAATATCCAGGGTGAAGTCATTTTGGTTTACTAGTTCAATACTATAATCTACTGGTTCCTGCACCGGATATCATGATAGTGAGGAAATGCGGTAATTGAAATCAGTCTGGCCTTTGCCTTGGTAGTTATGCCACTGGCTATATCCTTCTTTACAGATTGAATCAAATGTGAATATGATTTACATGGATAAATTTTTCAACTTTTAACTATGTGATGAATTCCATGGGAGTGTCAACAAAGTAACAGCATTCACCAACTATTAGGCATGGTGCATGTTGTATGCAACCATGATAAGGCGTTTTATTTCAGTACAATCAGGAAATCGGGGTACTAGGATCCAAGGATTCGAAGGCTGGTCGCAATCATTCGTCTTCATCTGTTTGGTAGAAGCGCTTGCCTAGTGGGTAGCGCATTCGGCCATAGACCAGGTGAATTAGGTCCGATTCCAAGTTTGTGTGCTGACACATTGTCTCCCTCATCCGATCGATCGCGATATTAAACAATGGATGCCCGCCCATAGAGTATTAACTCTATGGGGAGGGGAGGGCAAACCCATTCGCTTAGTGATGCCATCCATGTAGAAAGAAGATGATCTCATGTCTAATATCACAGTAACTGTGGGTGACAATTTAAATTCAGCCCTGTTTCTTACCTTTTCCAATCCATGTGGCGTCACTCGGACGCTGACTCCATCACGAATGTAAAAACCAAGTGGCTTCTCCGTGCCATTCTTCATAAGTCTCACTCTCCGATGCGTTTCGGGGACAACGTCGACATCAATAATGGCTGACACGCGACGGAAATCCTCGGGAAAGCTTATCGCTATCTGATTCTTACGTGGTGGTGTTCTCTCATTTTGCCCTATGAATTTGGTTATCGCTGTTTTCTTCTTCCGTTGCAGTGTGCCAAATCCACACTCCGGAGTTTCGCCTGTCAAGAGAAAATAAAGGATTTTATGAGGCTGAAAACGAATGAAATGCTCATTAAATGAGAGCGAATAAGAACTACTGCTAGTAACCGGTTCATTGCTTCCTTTTACGAGAGGTTTGGAAGGATCTGGGTGCGATTAGGGCTAGAACCTATTTGGTGCTTGTACTAACTAAAACACACAAAAGAAACCGTAAACATTGTGTTGATACACTGACAAGAAGCAATCAAACAATACCAGAGAGTTGATGCGAATAGTGAAGTGAGTCATCTAGGCTCATTGCCTAGTTTATCAGCGGACTGTTGGGACATTCCTTTATCAATGGATGAATAATGTTTCACCAATGAGCTAGGCGTAGGCTAGTTATATCAACCTAGTTCTCAAAGAGGAGTGTGTTTAGCAGAGTGCTTGATCATCAGTTTAATGGCATTTGATGGCTACCAATCCGATTCATCTAAAGGGACTACTTCCAACTGGGCCCTAGAAGAGGCAGTTTGAAAGTGCTCAACTGGTACTGTTGGTGGCTATCCAGTGAATCTTCTAGTGGCTTACCAGTCTACACTGCACAAATGATGATTGAGTTAGTTGTTTAACTTCTAGTATAGCAATCAGGACACAACAACTGATTGGTGGATTGGAACGCTTTTAAGGACTTCCTAGTTCACTTAGAGTTATGTTTGATTTTTTCAAACCAGAAATGGGAGGGATGGGAGGGAAATGAGTTTGACTATTTGTCATGATTTGAGATTTTACCTCTAGATAAATACCTAAGTACCCTATGTGACCAATAATATGGCAGGACAGTAGGCACACAAGGCAAAGAAAAGTGAGGCCTTATATAGGCTATGGTGGGCAAAAGTTTTCTAACCAACTTGAACCCAAAACGAGACCATTTATGAAACTTAATCCACATTTTAGTTGTCAGGATGTGAGGCGAATTTATGGCAGAAGGTAATGGTTCCCCAGTTTCAAGAACAGGTGGTCACGCCTTGAAAATCTTATTATTATAGGCTGCGGTAGGTATTCAAATTGCTGTCAAACTAACTAAGCATTCAAATCACTGTCGAACTAGCGAGGTGAACTACTACAGACTACATACCCTTTCTTTGGATCTGTAACCTCAGACATCCTTTTACTGTATTCAAAGCTTTTAAATAGTTATCATCATTATTTATCGGTAACTGGTCTCCATATGAGTCTGTATATGTGATCAGAAACGGAATGTCCTGCAACTTGTGCAATTTATTTACTAGTTCGTAAAAGTCATCCGACTTAGTGAGTTTTGTTCGATCCACCGAGAATCTTCTGAACTCCGCGTCAAACTACAAAAGAAATTTAACAATCAGAACACTGCGGCGCTGTTGAGTTCAGTGTACCACGTTGAAGTAGAAAACTTCATAACTTCCATGAACCTACAAACCTAGTTGAGTGAGTCAGTCGGTCACTGATTCAAAGAAACAGTGAGTAGGCTTCTCATGTGTCCGTCCCGGTAATACTAAGAAAATGGGACTGTTTTGTTGATAGATACTGACAAGGACTGTCACTACAAACAGACCAAAACAAATGGCAATGATCTACACACCATTGGGCAGCATATGCTTCATCAGGTAGTCATAATGTCAGAAATCTATTACACAGGTACCTGTTGCTTGGTCAGACAATGACATATACAGTAGTCTCTAATGCAAGGCAGTAATAAGTGTACTACAAGCATAGAGTTATCCTCTAGCGTAGGGTAACTCTGACTACAAGATGATACAGACGAAACATTTAATAGTAATATCATATGTGACTGCAACACTATGCGGTCAACCGAGAAGCCTAAACGTGTCCGGCACCAACAGGTAGTCATCAAGCATTTCACTCAGTATATACAGCGCAAGTGTTACTGTAAACTTGTGTAATTAGGAAATTATTTTTTACTAACAACCAGATTAGTGAACACTCCCGTCCGGGTCCGAGTCACCCGGTCTAGACTAAACACAAGACAGCTTACACGTATCTTGGGAATGCCTCTATTTTGCTCAATGCTCGCTGCTTCGAAAGATCACCGGCTGATGCCCCTCTAAAATCACTCGCTGCTGGTTCGTTAGAGTCGCACTCCCAGTCACAGGTGACGACTGACTGAGTGAGTGCGTACAATGACCGCAGATTTTCCACGTACCTTGCTTTTCACTTCAATGAGAGGTGGTGGTGATACCGTGGTACCATTCCTGGCGTTCTTGGCCATTATACCTGTCACCGTACCATATGAAAAAGTAGTTTTTGTCGAGGAAAGAAAAGCGAAACGACGGAGTACGGACACCTGTCGAGGATGGAATAGAACTTTTCTGGTGACCTACTCCTCACCTTTCGTGACGTCACACAGGTGCCCCTCAGCAACTTAGCACCGTTCAAATAATGTATTATATTCCGATACAAAACAAAAAAACTAAATTATATATTTTAGAATAAAACATAAACAAAACTTATAAACTATTAATCCGCAGCGTGGTTCAGACACTAGCAGGAAAGAGCAACTCCCAAAAAATTTGGTTTCCAACTTAGCCAGGTTACCCACTACCCCGCCCGAAGAGCAAGCTAGCGAAGCCGTTTGGGTCTTCGGCATGCGGCAGGTGATGGGACGAATGACGCAGCCTATTGCCACGCGCCGAGGAGTCTGGCCTGTGTGCGTCCGCCATTCCAGGGCTTTTTTTCTCGAGGACACTCCCGGTTGGAGAAATTCCTCATTTCCCGGGACAAGCAAATAACTGAGAAGGGGGTTTACAGGATTGTCAGAATGGTTTGATAACTTGCTACAGTACCACAATTACTAGTACTAGCATTCAAGCATATTTCGTGAATTAATTCGAATGAAGGGTCTACAGTGTATTGGCCAGTTTTGGATTCGAAGTTTGTAGCATACAATAGCGAATTTATTGCTATATTGAATCAACAATAATGATAATACATGTCGCATTGATTCAAACATCCTTTAGACATTTTGACATACTGAAGCAAAAAGTAAGTAGTATAAGCATTCATGTTTGCACATTGACAATTGAATTAGTAGACCTGTATCAAAATTATTTCACAAACTAGAAGGCAAAATCCATGAATTTTACTGTTTTGTTGCAACATATAAAAATAAAGCGCCATTGTTATCTTGTCTTTTTTTTCACTAAAACATGTTAGGGAGTTCTTCATTGTCCTCTGTGGTAGTGGGTATGCTAGTGAATTCCGTATCTGAAACATGTCCGTCAGATTCAAGCAAATCGAACTCATTGCCAACAATCGTTGTCGTTTTAACAGTAGCTCGATTACCAGCAGTGGTTATGTGCGGTTCAGTAGCACTGGCGGTTGTAGAGGGTGTTTTTGTGTCTGCGCCTGTGTGGGGCTGGTTGGTATGTAGTGAGAACAGCTGCTCAGTCAGTGCCTTTTGATGATCTTCCAGTTGAACGAGATGTGCTGAGAACATTCCTACCTCCGATGACAGGCGATCAGTGACATCCTTGAGATCGGAGAATTTAGCATCGAAAGCCTGCTGCATGATTTGCTCTATGCCAGTAGAAATGGACAGATTCGCCACCTAAAATTTAAAATGGAGTCACATCCTCTTGAATACTAGCAGGAAAATTTTAGTTCGTCTGAGTGAAAGCAGTAGTGCAAAAAATGCCATCCTGACATCCTGGCATTCAGTGTAAATAGTGTAAATAATCAGCCATAACTGTTCGTTGACAGTCATCATTCCCAACCACGGTACTGCTCAATGATAGAGTCAAATAGGTCATTTGGGGTGCATTCGCGGAAATGGCTCAAGAGCGTGACCGAAAAGCGCGATCCAAAAAAGCATCTTTCAGTAGTTTCGGTCGCGGTCTGCGACCGAAAGCACGCGAACGTAATTCCACGACCAAAAGTAGGCGCTAGCCTAGTAGTTTAGGCAGATGTCAAGGTTACCACAAAGAGCCTTGATTACTACATTGGGATAACGAATCGTGAATGATTGTTCGGCCGTAAAAATTTCGGTCGTGAGCACGCGAATGCACCTATTATTCTTATCCTCTACTGCACAAATCCAACCTCTCTTGATAATCATTTTATTAGACAGATTGTTTTAATGTGTTTAGCCTGATGCTACCCACCTGTGATTCCGTCAGAGCAACAATTTTATCATCCAGTTTGCTGCTGACTTCTCTGACGTAGGCCTCGAGCTGGTCCACGCGGTCAGTTAGGCCCCCCTCCTCCTCCTCCTCCTCCTCCTCACCATGCAACTGAGCTGAGGCAACTGGACTGTTTGATAATGTTTCGTTCACAGAAGCTCTGATCTGAGGAAGATTGGACATAATGGACATACACTCAGAGATAAGAAATCAGTAAATTGAAGCAGAGAGTAGAAAGTACTATGACTCATGTATAGATTGAGACAGACGTTCAATACACATGCATCATTAGCTGGTTCTAAAACGGAGTTTTCCAGCAGGTATAGCTGTCGCAGGTATAGCTGTCGCAGGTATAGCTGTCGCAGGTATAGCTGTCGCAGGTATAGCTGTCGCTGGTAACTGCTTTCCACTAAGACACTAAGGCTAGCCATTTCATACGACAAGTTGGGTGGACTGTTCGACAGTCGAACTGCATTTAGAAACACTCCTTGTTGGATCGATTGATAAGCGGTATCCCGATTTTGGCAGCAATCATATATTTGAAAAGGAGATGCCAATAGAGCAACTATTTGTGTCAATTTAGAAGAATTGACAATATTACAGTCGGATCTCATTTTAATTACCAATCTAGCCAACTTTTCCGTGAAGTTTATCTAAGGGTAAGTGATACTTTTAGCAACTGCCTATCATATCAGGCCTTGATAAATGCTTTCATCAACAAAACTCAACGCGTTGGTGTAGCATCACTTCGTGCTGTACAAACCTCTTCCAAGCTGGACTGAAGATCAGTTAATGTGTGCTGAATTTCTCCAATATTGCTTGCCACGCGCTGCTTATTGGCGGTCACTGTTGAGTCAACTTTCAGAAGAAGATCATTTAATATACCAGTCTTTGAGATACAGGTCTCATTAACTGAACTTATTTGATGCTGCAGAGCGTTCAGGGCACTAACCATTGCCTCCGGGTTTCCTAAAATAACAACAACACGACTCTAAACACAGGTTGATCACATAGAGCACGGGACAGTTTATCTTGGTCGTTATGACATATCTTGGACTGCAGTCACCAGTAGCTTCAGTAAGGCCAAGCAAATCTACTAATTCCTCCTTGTCAACTTCACGATACAACCAAACACTGGGACAGCTGATAGGAGTATAATTTCTACAAAGAACTGACATGCCAATTGTAACAGTGGTAACCATCACCGGTCAATTTTATTACAGGCAGGTGTGACCCGCTAAGACACTCACTCACCTGGAGATGTGGGGTTATGTGTGACTTGCTCTCGTTGTAGCGCCGTTTCCATCATAGTCAGTCTTTGATCCACAGCACTAATTGTGGCAGCATCTGTAAGTTCTTTTTCCTTGAGTGTTGCTACTTCCCCTTTCAGTGTTTCGATTTCGCTACCAAACTGAGCGATTTGCTGCTGTTGATCCACTCCAGGATTCTTTTTTAGGGATTCTATGAGCGATTGTGTGTCTGACACTCGTGAGGTAAGCTTTCCGACTGTTTCATTGATGGAGGCTAGATGTCTGGTGAAATTGGTGAGTTGTGTCTCTAAGTTGGTATATTTCTCTATCAGCTTATCATCTTTTGACCGAATTTGCATAATGTCATTCGCCAGGGTTGTTTTCACAGTTTGTAAATTGTCAATCTGCGTTTGCATATCACCAACACTTCTCGTCAGAGTATAGCACATGATAGCTAGTCCACATACAGACGCAGCCAGCACCGTGAAACATACAACAGCGAAACAGTTGAAACATGAGCAAATGCTGCTGCCTCTAGCTGTTGTTACGAGGTCTTGAGCACGACCCTTAAGCGAATCAAAATCCTTTCTCTTTCTGCGACGCTTTGGTCGATCTTGAAGACCAGCTGTGTGAATAGGAAGTGCAAATTGTTCGACCTCGTCGCCGCTGGATACATTGTTCAGTCGGCTGTATTCTGACTTTACAGTCATTTTTTCTGTATCCATAGTTTCCCGATGGTTTCCTGTATTCACTGATCACGACCACCGGTAGTAACCTTAAATTTCAACGAATGACATTTGTAAACATCCAACCGGTGTCTAAGATGGTATTTACAGAGAGTGTCGAGTAGACTGTAGAGTGTAGACTCAGACTATATAGAAGATTACACCAGTTGTTGTTGCCGAAGTCCAACTCTTTTCACCTTGACACAATATAGGCCTTTGAGGAAAGGGGCTCAACTAAAAAGAAAGTAATACACCGCGCACGCGCGTTGCTGCCTTGGAGAAGTTTCGCTTTAGATTAGGAGTGTAGCGTAGTGACTACTACTGCTGCTACTACTACTACTAGTACTAGTACTACTACTACTAGCACAGCAGAAAGGTTGATATAAATGAGACCATCAATGACTAAGGTTTTGAGCTAACTTCGAAAGGTATTGTAGTTTGTACTTATCTCCAGATGTACGAGTTAGTTTCTGAATGAAGACCGAATGAATGATATCAATCAATCAATTGATTCAATGAAATCACGCAGAACCACATTTACTGATTACTCAGTCAGTGAGTCAGTCATTCACTCATTGCAATAATTTGTATTTCGTATGTATTGCCGTTTAATTGATTTATCAT
>Ga0224511_10004949_pt1 | contig 10290 bp, 10 predicted proteins | sample SF_May12_sed_USG_2_FD_169988 | JGI IMG/M metagenome (GOLD analysis project Ga0224511, IMG submission 169988) | Sediment microbial communities from San Francisco Bay, California, United States - SF_May12_sed_USGS_8_1 | ecosystem: Environmental > Aquatic > Marine > Sediment | place: USA... | reverse complement strand
CATATAGGAGCCACATGCATATTCTCCATATCTTACCTGTGATATGATAGTAAATGATTTGATGCAGACTATAGACATATAATACGGTTATATGCCTATGAGTCTAGTTATGCTATCTATAAGTATTATACATCTCAAGGATAGAAGCCGATAACCTAATGTCATGTTCCTCTGTATGATATTTAGAAAATCACGGTTCTATGGCAAACCAGTGTGTAAAAATGATTTCAAGATTACGCAGTAGTTGTTTTCTTGATGCCTGCATGTTGTCAGATCTAATACTCATACCCTATATCCCAAACTAAACGTCCAGTCAGCTGAAGGACAGGTCCCTAACGCGAGGTTATGGCCTAATATAAAGCCTTTACTATATCTATCAAAATTGAGCCAGGTTAGGGCCAGGGAACATGGTTCTAACGATGACCTGCCAAAATACAGTGAAGTACACATTGGTGAACAATGAAATTCTTATTATAGCAGCTGCACAGACTCTTCCAGTAGAGCTGCCTGCAGTGTTCATTCGCCTGTTTCAACATCACTGCAGAGAAGGAAGCAGGAAGCTCACAGTTTTATGATACGTTGTCTACTATGTTGTCAAATACAGTTTATGAACTCGGGTGTTTGGCGCTGATTGAGACTGATAGCAAGTATTTCACCGCTTCAAAACGACTAGTCCAATTTCTTGTATCTCTATTGTAGTTTAAAGCGAAGAAGATCCGATTTAAGCTTGTGTTCACAGTCTCTGTCATCTCCATGCTGATGCTAGCTTATTCTTCCGTCCTGTTTCCTTGGTTCCTGGGATACTACCACACCATCGTATTTCCAATTCTCTTCATCATCAGACTTATATTCTACACGTAAGTTACTGGCTTAACATTGATGGTAATTTCCCATTGAGTCGTCATTTAGGTAGTGCTCTAGAATAATTATTCATTTGTTCAAACTGCTGACAGATCTGTAAGCCATGCATGCATGGCTCAGGAACCTCTGGCAGGCTTGGGGTTATTAGCCAGCAGTCTCTATGTCACCGGCCTTTCCGGGATAAAAGCCTTTCATCAGAGTTCAGAGTTCACAACCTGACCACATTGGCACTTAGCTAAAACACATTCTAGACAGTGCACAGTTTCCTATCAACCGCTGTAAACATTTAGTGTACTGCTTTCTTCAAATCAACGTATGATCAGGTCACAGTAGTCACAAGATCTCAACATTTACCAAAGATCAAATCAAATCAAAGTCCGGCTAGTCTACAGACTCCTGTGGCTTTACTCCGTACAAAGCACTACTGGCTTTTATCCAAGTTCCAAAGTTCATGAACCATGCAGACCGGACTTTGCTATTGTACCTGAACAGATTTGATTTGTGCAAACATTATACCATCCAGCTGATTTGTTCTGTAAATGATCTGATGGTATGCTTCTGACCCATAGAGTTATCCTGTGGCAGATAACTCTATGCTTTAATTTTACATGTAAATCAAAGACATATATTAAAATCCTAGCTTAGAGTCCCTTCAATTGAATAAAATGTTATTGTAGAAAGTAGTGGGGTAGCTTGATAGCTAGAGCGCTTGGCTCGAGATGGGAAGATTCTGGGCTCAAGGCCTAGTCGTTTTGAGCGCCTGATGTAAGAATGAGCCTCTCACATAGTTCTTAGTTCCTGACGCTCCAACAAGCCTCAGGTTTATGCAGTCTGTTAATAAAGACAACCAAGTATTAGAGTAGGATTAGTTGTTTTGTGCCCTGCATGCAGATCAAAAGGTTTCCTGACCGCGATGTCTGATTTGTAGGCAATCTGACTGGCAGCTGTTTTGCTTGGATTTCTGTTACTTTGGAAATCTTGGTCTTCTCATATATATCTGGTACGTTATATATTCATCTTAGTCATGAGCTGCATAATCTCTGTTCTACCATACACATAGCTGTTCTAGGCTATGTTGATTGGTTCTCAAACTCTCAGAGTAAAATCTTCTAACTAACCTGACAAGTCAAAGTTTTGCTTGAGTTTGTGTTGTACTAATTCCAATGAAACCTTCGATCAAAATGGCTCATGTGCGTTAAATGTCTCAAGAGCCGTTTTCAGCGCATGAGATATGTTCTTCTGTAGCTGTCTGAAAATCCAATTATATTTTAACTCACATAGTCAAATTTATCTGCCATTTTGGTGCACTAAAAAGGATTGTAAGAACTCTTCAACTCTAGGCTACTCTGTGCAGGGATGGTGTATTGGCCTGCAAGTTCATGCCAAGTGACCTTGGCTATGATCATTGACTGTCTGTATTATCTGCGTTATCACCAGATGGGAGATATCTCACGACAATAGTTACATATTAACTACGCTTCCTGTGAGGCCTGAGTCTTTATAACTGATAAAAAATGATCAAACTAAACCAATAATTCCCTCTACTGGTATTGATAAAAAGGGGCAGGATTTGCTACTTCATAACCAATCGCAGTTATTGTCGGTTCCTGATACGAAGTCAAATTTGATACTCCGCCCATGTACGAAATCTATAGTTTCATTTTGATTCACCCTTTTTGATTGTGGTTCACAGTTTTGTTTTTAGGACAGAATGAAAACTCAGAAATTTGTTTTTGACAGTCTCTTCTAGTTGTATTAGAGCCATAGACTAAAGTCATATAGTTTTTTATGGGGTTATGACCAACTGGACATATGAAACAGTGGTTAGAATGGGAGACAAACTGCGCTCCTACACTCTAACGGAAGTATTTATGTCTACCATAGAGTTATCCTCTTTCTATGTTGGATGCAAACCCCACGGCTTGCACATGTATGTTTGAATGTATGTATGTATGAATGTATGTATGTATGTACATATGAACGTACGTACGTATGTATGTATGTATGTATTTGTGTATGAACGTATATATGTATGTATGTATGAATATACGTACGTACGTATGTATGTATGTATGTATGTATGTATGTATGTATGTATGTATGTATGTACATACGTATGTACGTATGCATGTATTACGTTAATTGTGTCAAGAATGTGACAAGTAAGAATGCTAGAAAGCACAGCCGCCATTTTTGGCGCCAAAAAGTATTTGAATCAGAATCTTGCCGTGTGGCTTCGCATTCCTTCCAATGAGTTTGTGACGACTTGGCGGCGTCCAGGGAATAATGAGTACAATGGGTTAAACATAAAAAAGTGTGCTCAAGATATAATATGTTTCCAACGTCTGGACGAAGTCAGTAACATTGATGATTACCCTTTGCAGGGCATATCCTCAAAGCGAAGCTGTATTTGCTGTGATGTTCGGTGCAGTAAACGGTCCAATGGCGGCTGCAGTGCTCATATTTCGAAACTCGATCGTGTTTCATGATTATGATCGTATGACTTCTGCATACATTCATCTCGTCCCTCTTCTTATGACATACTTGTAAGTGGATAATATATATTCACTATATGTATACTATACAAATAGGTACTATAGATATAGATCGTGTCTCTATAGACCTCCCTTCCTCGAACAATAGCCATAAACATAAAACATACTTGCCTATGGTACAAATGAAAGTTGCTGTACAGCTTTGCGTACCATAGATGCAAATTTTGTTTACATTCGTATTTCATGACACAAAACAACTGGATTGAACATTGGACAGATTAGTAATATTTTAAAGCAAAGCTGAAGATTTTATTGAGTACCAACAATTGTCAGTTTTTGCAATCAAACTTCATAGTTTGTTAAACAAAACTGATCCTATTTTTGTAGAATACGATGGTTTCCCAAGGAGTGTTCAGTAAACTGGTATTTTCAGCCAACTGTGCTACACGAGCAGTCTATGTATGGGAATGGTACTGATCACTACTTGCCAAACTGGGTGGAACCTAGTGTCCTATGGATAAGCGCTATACCTCTTCTGTGGTTCTTCATTCACCAAGTAGGTCACTTATATAGTTTATTAAAGACCAAGTTTAGAGTCTGAGTTATCCCCACTTCGAAATTTGACTGCAAATGGGTTGCCTTCAGACTCATTTTAAACTGCCTTATTAACGGGAGAACTCACTAAGGGAGGCTGCGCAGAGATGCTAATGGCATCCTTTTTCGCGGTGACAGAGATCCAGCATTGACCTCGATAACGACAGCGGCGATGTCACCGCAGTCTAAACTCAACAGAAAGGGATAGAACTGGCTGTATAGTTTGTATGTACGCAACTTGCGAGTTTCTCTTAGAGTAAATTTCTTTTGAATTCAGCCAATAAAAGTAATAAATTTTGTGACTGAATGTCAGGGGCGGTACAGAAACTGGCCTGCTGAGTCTATTTGATCTGGCGCTTCTGATTCGGAGACTATTTTGCTTACACCCACGTGATTCAACCTGCAAAGAGGAACTGTGTGGCTGAGAAACTGACTGTTCGCATCTTTTCTAGGTTCTTTATATGTTGATCGAGAATTTCATACTCAATGATCCCAAGTATCTAACTAGCTATAAGTGGTTATCCAGTAACCAAGGCACTGCAGTTTACAAGATGCTAACTTGCTGTTCCAGATGTACTCAGTAAGTAAAAAGTCCGCACAAAACCTCGTTTGGGGCAAGGGAGATCTATCATTAGTAGTGAGACTATTCAGGTGGCAACAACTAGTATACCATTTTTGGCATTATGCACAGCTGCTCAATGACATAAAAGGCATATTCCTTTATGTCACTGCCCTGCAGAATCTCCTAACACCCGGATGATGCTCTGCCATACAATTACTTGCATGACTACTTGCTAATGCATATTTTTTTCATTTCTATCCTTTAACAGTTGAATGACCATCATGTGTTTTGTAATGGTAAACACTTTTAGTTTTCATTTACCAACCTCGAGGCGAATTCTGTTGCGCCAGGGTTCTGGAAAATGCGTTGACAGGGTTCAAACTATACACATTAGGTAGGGCTCTATCTAAGCTTCCATTTGAGCTGGATCTCGAGCTCAATCGTTCATGGTAGGCTGCAGAATCTGAAGACAAATTTTGGCTTTAAGAGAGTGAAGGATATGAATGGCCTCTGAATTGCACGTAGTTTACTCGTGTGAGTTTAGCACGAGGAACCAGAATGCGCGGCGTCTCACTGTGTTCATCTTTATTGCAGGACCAGACAAGTGAAAGGTCTCTGGTTGCTATTTAACATTCTCTACAGTTTGTTGAGTGTAATCGGGGCTCGACTTGTATATGAGTATTTCATCGCACACACCATCTATACAGCCTTGCTGTTCACAGTGGCAATCTATAACGGTGCTAGTTTCTTTATAGACGTTTTTGCTAAGCGAGGACTCAATGTATCCAATGATTGATAATCGTTAGGGAAAATCGGTTATGTTTTGTGCCAAGAAAAATTATTTTTGTAATAAGATGTAAATAATGTTTAAAGATCATAGTGAGTCACACAGTTTTGCGTGCTATTTTGATGTGCAAATTAGGTGCGTGCTGCTTAGCTATTTTCTAGATTGCTGCATATGCAAGCAAGCAATGGGTGCTGTGGAATATTTTCACAATAAAAATAGTTACAATCACTTCCATATTATTTTATTTCAGTATGTAAAACTCATAAATAGAACTGCCAAAAATGTGATTCAATTAGTCTGCAACGGCCCCTGGTGGGGTGTTATACAGGGTAATCAGTGAATGTGACAGCTACCGAGAGCAAGATGAACTGAACCAGAGCCATTATGAGTAACACCAGGAAAAATATCAGAATCTTATGTTTTGTCCAACCTACAAAAATATGATGAGATGGCTTACATAAAGTATGGAATAAATGATTTCAGTATTATAGTGAGGGCTTAGCACTCTATGCCTAGGGAATCCACAAGAAATGTGGTCAATAAGCAGAAATGTGATCGAGAAGCAACACCAGTAGTTTGCGAGTTCTAGTTTGAGTACCCCTGCAAGTCAATGGTGGATTTACAGCTGGTGCCTAGTGTCCACAGACTGAATCGGATACATCTGTGCTATGGTTGCCTAATGTAACGACAGTTGGAACCCATGGTCTTAGTTCCGGGTCTCAGGCCTCTCAGTTCCAAAGACAAAGCCGGGTTTTATTCACAAAGTGCAAAAGTTTTAACAACAGATCTATTATCGGTCATGTTTGGGGGCGTTCTGGTGACTGCTGATACAATAATCGCCCATGCGCATCACAGGTGAGGGCAAGTTTCAGGACTGCTGTAAGCCTCACATATAGAGGACTATAGGAGGTCAATAGCGACAAGCGAAAAGTCGGGATAGCTCAGTGGCAAAAGCACTGGGATTGTAACTGTGAAAACTTTGGTTCGAATCCAAGTGGGCAACCAATGTGAGCGTGAGCTCCTGACACTTATTCTAGTTTCTACTGCTCCAATAAGCCTCAGGCTTAGGAGGTTCATGGAATAGGATGACAAGTGACTGAGTAGAATTTAAACAAAATGAGCACCACAATCAAAAGGATGGTGCGAGGGGGCTGGGAACCATTTTGAGGTCTGAAAGGGCAGGTTAGTGAAGTTACCATTTCAGCAATGAATCCTAGGCGAAGACGCTATTAGAACTGTACGCCTTCGGTGATGGAGCAGTATTATAGCCCGTGATGTTAGAACTTAGAGGAAATGGTCACCGATCCATAGAGACTACAGATCCCGTCGGTCAATACTAACCCACCATTTGTTTACATAGAAAAAAATCTAAAACTATAAAAATTCTCCCAGTCCATGTCACTGCCTGGTCAGGATCCCAACAGTGAACTAGCGACTATCTCGATGCATTTATGTAAACTCACTAGGTTTTGGTGGTTGGTGGACTTTCACTTGGTTGTCAATTGATATAGATAATAGGGTGAACCTTGCATCATTTGTGATAAGCTGCGATGGCAAAGCCGAGGGTGTAAAATTCACTCCCGTAACAAAAGTCTTGTGAGCGGCGCTGACACTGTATACACACTGCAATCAGAACCCTAACCATTATCAATAGTAAACAGGAGATAACGGGTGTGATTGCGGCTAAATAAGGATGATAGGAAAAGAGGGGCCATCAGCTGACTGATGTAAACACACCAATGATGATAAATCCTGTTCTATTTAGAGGAGTGTCATATGAAACACATAATAAGGGTGTGATCCCGGATGCCAAAACATCCCTATAATCTTACTGGCCTTCTATATTGCCTGGTTATTTATGACATGTTACTGTATGAATGCATTCTGCATCAGGTAGTGAGTTACCAGAGCATAAAAGAAGTAGTCAACTCAACTCACAAGTCCAAGTGTAATCAGTTCAACAAAATGGAAACAGCATAGCTCAATGGCTAGAGCGCTTGGCTCATGATCGGGAGCTACTGAGTACAAGTTCTAGTCGTGATGAGTGCCCATTGTGAGAATGAGGTCCTCACATAACTCCTAGCACCTACCGCTCCAACAAGCCTCAGACTTGTGAAGTCTGTTAAATAGGACGGCCGAGTGCTTGAGTAGAACAATAAAAACTAACAAGGTCTAGTTTGACAGTCAAGGACCAAATGGCCAGTCAGTGAAGTTGCCATAGTGGACTCCAAGGTGAAGTGGGATTGGGATGCGGTACTGGATAGTATATTTCCAGGAAACCTGGCACTTACAGAGAGATCAGCTGTGGAATAGACTGCAATACCTCCCTCCATGGTACCAGTACCAATATATTTACCACAATCGCTACAAGAACAAGATAGTAAACTTATTGGTACCAACATAACTTAGTCTGTGAGTATTATCTCCCTCAAAATGATCCAGCATGCATAGCTGTACATATATAAATGATTCCATAACAGTTCAATGATGTATAAAACTATAGGGCCGACCACTCTCATCAGATCTACAACTATACCAAATTCACCCCCTCCTTCAACTCCAGCCACCATTTTAGGCTCCAATGTAGCAAAGCCAGTCAATACATGGATGGGGCGAATTTGATTTTGTTTTTTTCTAAAAAAGAAAGAAAATCCGGCATGATTTCATTATTCGTATGCCCTACCTGTTCCTTAATTCACAGTCAATAAAACAAAAAAGCAAACAAATATTGAAACAAAGTGTATACGGCAGACAAGACACCAGACCCCAACTTCCCGGGAATATTCATTCAGTCTTGTGGCTAGAGCTTCACACTGAATCACCGAGCGCCCTGGTAGAGTGAGGCTGACCATGGGCATAGTCAGCTTCTACTATGCTAACCCTGCGCAGGCAGCAATTTCTTCGCATGTTATAGCCATAATAAATGATTGACGCCCGGTTGGGTCATGTCCTACATGAAGAGAAACCCACCTGACATCCATGCAGGCCAGCGTGCCCTGCTTGGTAGCCTGGACTAGAATAGGCTTATATTTGTTTATATTCCACTGCGAGATATAGCAAGGCATGCCCTTCTTATGTACCACTGGAGTTTCTAGGGAAAACAGACACGCCTGGTTCGGATCTCTGTTCACATGGCAAAACCTGAAAATCAAAGCATATTTGGAGTCGTTCACTCATGCAGGGAAATCATACAAGGGAAGACAACTCTAATAAAAGACATGCCATAAACGCTAACTCGATTTACAATCCAGTAATCTTCTTTCGATCCACTTATAACAGTACATTGTTTGCGAAAATTCAAATAAGAAAACTTGGACTTCACTCTTCCCTGTCATGGTGATTATTCGAGTAGTGATAAAACTTGAGGAAATTCTGTATTTTAAAAAAAAAGTGAATAGTGGAGTTCATTGCGCCCAACCTGACAGCCTTATGTTTGTATTTGACAGGTGGATCGCTGGCCCACTTCAGTTCACTCAGCTGTTTGCCAGAGCTCAGCTCCCATAAAAACAACTTGTTATCTTTAGATGTTGAACATAACTAAAATAAATAGAAACATGGATCTTATGGAGCAACATGTACACAACTCCAGCTGAATGGTCAGTCTCCAAACTGTGCGAATCGAAGTGCGCAAGATTGCCTTGTTTAGTACACCAGACAAATGTCATATTTGCATGACTAAATTCATTTATGTGCTTGAGACAAGTTCATTTGCACTTACCAATTTACCAGTGGGATCAATGTGCATTGCATCCACTTCCATCTCGTGGGCTTCAATGTCCAATAACTTGTTTAACTCTGGATACTAAAAAATAAAAACCTAACTAGGCTTTACATTTTAAATCAATTATATGTGTAGCAGTTTGAATTAGTAGCAGGAATTGCGATGGAAGAAAAGGCGGGGGAGAAACCTGAAGGGACCAATCAGTGGAAAAAACCTGAGTTAGGTGCGTGAACCAACAGTATTTGGTTGTGCTGATCGCACTCTTTTTAGTGTGCCATTTAAATGATGATTCATCAATTTAGTTGTTGGGGTGTTTAGACCGCAGGGGAAAAGAAATTGATGGCATTTCCTTTCACACGTATATTGCTTAGCATCACTAAGTTTGCTCTCAGGATAATCCATGGGGTCCCAAAGAGAAGGGCTCTCTAAGAATAGAACTCCTTAATTTGAGATCAATTGAGATCCGAATTTAATGAGAGTCGAAGACAAAGGGGCTGCCTAACTCAGAACAAAATCAGGCTCCTCTGGTCCAGAGCATTGCTTCACGATGTCGAGGGTTAACTATTTAGATGTAGGGTCATTGACTGGATGCTGAACCAACCTTCCAGACTCGGATGTGACCATCTGCCCCTCCTGTAGCCAACGAGGAAGCGTCTGGTGCAAAAACTGCAGAATTTTGGTAGGCGTCCTCCGGATGAAAGTCAGTCTGCACACTATCCATTAGCTGGACATCAAACGTGACAATCTTTTTGGCATTCTTGAAGTCATCTGCTTGGGTCAATACACCTTTTCGCTTTCGTAACCGACCATCTGTAAGTTATTCCGCTGAATTGATATGATATTTTATATTGGGTGTAAAACACCCGAGTTACTACTGAAGAGATACATGTGTCCAATATCATCTAGAAGTCAGCATAAGAGCAACGCTGCTGACAAGTGACAAGATCAATGCAAAATGAAGAGTCTGCAATCTGACTGAAAATAGAAGTTTGATGTGACAACCATGCATGCATACTGGACATGAGATACGATCGGCTATATTAGGATCTAGCAACCGACAAGCATCTCCTCAAGGTTTGATATGTTAATACATGTATAACATGGGAGCCAGTATTTAGATTAGCAGTGACTAGCACCTGGAGTGGGGGGGGGGGCGAAATAAGTACTAAACACTTACCAGGAGAGTCTGCCCTCGGAGTGACAACTTTCTGCTTAATTGTATATACAAAGCATTTATCATCATGACCACAAGCCAGATGCACTCTGTTTA
>Ga0224511_10004948_pt1 | contig 10291 bp, 4 predicted proteins | sample SF_May12_sed_USG_2_FD_169988 | JGI IMG/M metagenome (GOLD analysis project Ga0224511, IMG submission 169988) | Sediment microbial communities from San Francisco Bay, California, United States - SF_May12_sed_USGS_8_1 | ecosystem: Environmental > Aquatic > Marine > Sediment | place: USA... | reverse complement strand
AAAATGTGGGGTAAATTTTGCATCTTTTATGCATTTGGTTTTATTAAAGAAAATTGTCTGAACAAACTGTCATGGTTTAAAATGGACATCATGTCATACACCGTCAGAAACTAGAAGCAATATGGATACTGTAGATATAATATTCTAAATAATCAAGAGAAGAATACATAATTTTCGTTCCAGCTACATTTCACCATATGACAAATGTTACATTTTTTGGCCAAAACGTGGTATATTTTGGATAATAAATGGTCCCAGTGAGACAATTTAACATAGCAGGCCATTCATTTTGACTTTACAGATTTCTTGAAGTAAGGGCAATATAACAAGGTCGTTACCTTCCCTGGAAAACAACTTTCGTTTTCGTGGGTAGGTAGGATTGAAGGTCAGGTGTTTTGGTGCCGAGCATTGTGAACACGCTCGAGTATGTTTTTGTTCAGTGCACTCAATCCTGATAAATTATAGTAATGGTTTCTGTCTACATTTTTACCTGTTAAGTTTTTGTCTATTTTTGTATTTGGTGTATGTCAAAATTATTATTTTTAAATCTAAAAAAACCTCAAAGAATTTGTTTTTAATGTTGGGGGCATCAAAATGTAATATCCTGACTTTGTGGTAACTTACAATCGCACTTTATCTATAAAACAGTGACATGGTTATCAACTATTATCGGACAATAAAGCGGCAAGGTGCGACTTAGACTAAAAGTTTTTTTCTTACCAAAATATAAATTCTAAATTGTATCTTTAAGCATCAGGACTGAATAACCTGTATGTCTTATACAACCATTCGCTTAAAACACATACAATTTATCCATTTTTACATAAAACAAAGACAGGTAAAGATAGAAGAACGAAAATCAGTTCCTTATAACTGCAAATTCCTTATAAGTGGACTTCATAATAACCAAAAATTTTAGTCAAAAAGGTAATTTGGTCAGAGTGCATGACATGGTTATCACTCCCAAGTCAAGGTCAATTATTAGGCTGTTTTATTACAATCACTGTTGACAGTACAATCATATTGTTATGATATGAAAATGGCTTAAAATTAAACAAACCATACATAAAGTGATATAATACTTACTTGGATGACAGGTCCCTCCACTACTGCCACCATTGCTATCATAGAAAGTGGGTGCACACTGACATATTCCATTTGGGGCGAATGTAGCAGTACACAAGGCATTGTTATCTTTACACGGAGAAGCATCATTTGTTAAACATGAATTGCCCAGCTCTATTTCTGTAAAAGACAATATCACATAATAATATGTTATATTTTATGTTATTTTACAACAATCCTCACCTTTTTATAATCTTATTACTTTTGATATTCAAGTTGAGAAAAAAATAGTTTATTTAATAGATCTACACCAAACAAATCTTTATCAGTTACCGTAGATAAACATATTCTGCTGAGGGGCAGGGGGGGGGGGCACTAGGGCACCTGGTGGGTTCAGGGTAAAACCCAAGAGATAGGGATCAAAGGGGCCAGAGGCAAATTGCATGAACTGTTTTACATTTTCTAATATAATACATGTAGTTTGGAATGCCTGATAAAATAATATCTGTTCTGCTCTACTTCTGAGTATTAATGAATTATCAACTCAATAATCCACTAGATAGGTGCTTTCGGAAACAAAAGCTATCATGTCTGTGTAGAAACAATAGTTGTTTTTTTACAGGAAGATGGCTCATAAACTAGAGCTATCACAGGAAGTGATGAATACCCCATCCACTGCTGCATGGGAAAGGGGGTGAATTTGAATGGTTGTCACAGTTCTGTAATTCTTCTAAGGGTGAAGATATTCTAAAATGCCTGCCTAAATTCTATATTAAATATATTTCCAAATCCCAGCCATGGTTCAATTAATTTGACCTTGAACTTTCAATTTGACCTTGAAGTCAAACATGTGCTCTGCACATCATCTCATGGTACTTAAAATTTTTGACAACTCATTCTAAAATGTCACTAACCCTTCAAGTGTAATAGAGCGGACACATATTACAGTCATACAATATTTAACTTTGAACTATGAACTTGACCTTGAACCGCCCTTGGTCAAACATTCATACTACACATTTACTCATCATACATGACATTTGTGCAGAGTTGTTTGTAAAATCCCACAAGGGATTCAAAAGATATAGAGCGGACAAGAAAGTGAGGGACAGACGGCAGACGATGCCGACTATAACATAATACGACCCTTAAGATATATAACAATAAGCAAATATGTATCTAATTTTTTGAGTCCTGTTTTAAGCTCAAGTCTGGCACATAGAATAATCAATAGTTTATAAAAAGGTTTATCTGATTTGTTACAAACTGTTGTATTGTTTTAATGGAAATCATTTGATCAAAAATAAATAATGTGTTTACCAAAAGTTTACATTTTATAATCTTAATGATATGTTTTACTCACTTTGACTGCAAAAGTTAGTTCCACTTGCAAAATAGTCAACTGAACATTTACACTGGTACGAGTTTGACCCGTCTGTCAGCATTGTACATTCAGCATTGGCAGCAGTGCAGGCCTCTGTACTGGGAGTTCCACCAGTTGGATAAATACACTCAGCATCAAGGGCCACCTCTGTGGGGAAGAAACAAAGTGCAAAGACGTAATATCAATCTTAATGTTGCTTACTTTCTTTAAAATGTAATATACATCGTATACATACTACTAGAAATATGTTGCCGAAAGGGCAACATTGTCGAGTTCACAGAATAAAGGTATTAGGTGTTTCCCCTCCAAACAGCATTTTGAACAAAGCTGACCTTAGACCTTTAATTCTATCAACAACTTCTTCGATATAAATGTGATTCTTCCTTGTGACACTATATTCAATCAATGTTAAAGCAGCTGACCTCCAAATGCTCAAAGAAAATGAAAAAAACGGTACAAACTGGTCAAGTTATGTTCAGTGAAGAATTTTTTTTTATTACGGACCCTTAATTCAAGTGAAAAAGTTGACAAAATCGTTTGTAAAACATCGTTTTTCTTTGTATAAATTACTGCGTTACTGAAAACTAACGCCGTAGTCGTTATGCATAGTAGGAATATCCAGATGGTAGAAAAGCGCATTGTCTGTTTTCAAAGCAAAAAACAACAACAAAATATGTAGGTTTTTACCGTTATTTTGATTTCTAATAACTATTATATGTATTTGAAGAGACATTTTGAAATATTTGATTTTCTAGTATATTCTGGAGGCCAGCAACTTAAATGGTTAAACCGGAATTATAAAATAATCTTGACAAATTCTGACCTTTGACCTTTAAGTTTGACCTAACCTGTTTTAATTCGATTCTTTCATGCAACAGTCCATCACATCAAGGGAAACAATTGTGCCGAGTAATACATATGTTATCTGGACTCAAATAATGTTGACAAATTTCGATCTTGGGCCTCTTATTCAGACTACGCTATAAATGTAATTTTAAGATGTTAGCATTTGTGTCAAAATATTTTTCAATCGGTCAGTTCATCGTTGAGTTATAGTACTGACAAACAATATTTTGGCAAAGCAGGGGTCCACAATTTATTTCGTTCTTATTTTGCTAAAACTTAAATAAATGTAGGGGATGTATTAAAGTGTTATTTAGTCTGATTAAATCCTTTAAGTTTCCTGTGAGACATGTAGTGCATCGGGTAATTCAACCCCAAAAGCGACCAAAATGTTGCACGTGACACGTCGTCTCAATATGGTGATCATTTCTGTGAAAAAGTTTTACAATTTAACTTCAAATATAACGTTATGGGCTGGACCGATGTTTAATGGGAGCATAAAAATAGTTTTCAGAATTAAGCACTAATGAAATATTTGACATGTAAAATGCTTACTTAAACTAGAGCAAATTCATTCCACCAACTTTACACAAATTTTGGCAGGTAATTGATGCTTATCAGCAAATACCTTTCTTGACAAACTTAGGCAGGTGAGTGGAGCAGGAAACTTATAATTTTAACATAATTTCAGCTATATGTTGCTGTGTACAAAGATTTCTTTTCCATCTTTATATTGTGGGATTTTCTCCAACAAATGCATAGATTTAGATTGTTTTAAATTGTGAGGAAATGAAAACAATGCATGAACAAAAATTAGGAATGCTAAAAACTCTGCATTTTTATTCTCCATATGCGAGTAGAGTGTTAAAGTACATTTTAGAAGTGTCATATATTACTTGCTGCGCATTCTGTTCCAGTATTGTAGTGCTGAATGGTGCAGGCACATTTACTATTGATGCATTCCTCTCCTGTATCTTCACAATTGGCATTGTCCGTACATGGGGCATTATAAGCAGCCTCGCCAGGTGTCACATGGATGGCTAGGAAGACCTGTATACACACAAACATAGACACTATAATTGTATAAAATACATATATAAACAAACAATGAACTTACAAATGTACATTGAAATGATATTGAGTTTTATTTACCCTTAAAATGACATAATATCGCTTTGTTATAATGTCACTGTAAGATTCATTATGATATAATGTTTTTGACGCAGCTGTCTAGGTTCGCTTTTGACCTAGGGTTAAGTTGCACTTAATCCAATAAGAAACGATGTCATAGACAATGAATAATAAATGCATTTAAGAAAAAACCCTGCGATTATTTGAAAACTGCAGTCGTTTAAAAGTCTATAGTGCTATAAATAGAATAAGAATTGGACAAATTATAACAGTCTCAGTAATTAATCTGACTTCATAATAAAGTGATACGTCGCGCACGGTAATGCTATACCTTCTGAAAATGACGTATACAGACAAACATTTCTGTTTGTGTCTTAACAACCGTTAATCCCACAAAAATACCATTGATATCACCGGACTCAGAATAAAAAAGGGTAAGGATTCTGTAAAATTGATATATATGAAGTCAACATAAAACATTTCCGAATATCTTTAAACGGCGTTGACGAGTTAAAATTGACGTGTGTAACGTAACATGATTTATTGTTTCCCTTAAAACAAAAAGCGATAACTTGGAATCCATTCGGTTTTTTCCCGCCAAAATTGGTGAACGTCTTTGTGAAATGAAGTCAAACAACGGAATCACCGGAAATGAGGATTCATCGATTTGAATAAAAGGACGAAGTTTTAAAGATAAAAATAAAATGTAAGTAATTTCAAATTCTGACGTTAGAAAAGGATTTCCTCAGCTCATTTATTTGGTTAAGTTCTAATCTGATTGTTATAAAATTTAAGGACACAAATATTGTTTTTCTCTTATTTCAAAATATGATTTTAGATTTTAAATCAAATTGTTACGTTTTGTAATATAAAGCATTAAGTGTGATGAGAAAAAATGTCACGCTTCGGCATTTGTAGCATTTGTGCGTTAAACATGAAAGTTTGCGCATTAATCTATAAATGAAAAAAAATATTGCAATAAAATTTAAATGACAAAATATTGTTTTTGTCATCTATACATAGGCGAAATTTTGGCCGTAAATATTAATTATTACCGATTTTATTGACATAAAAGCGTGATGAGAGAATATGTCACGCTTTAAGATTTTTTGACGTTATGTTTTTTTCAACTTGACAGAAAAACATGACATGAAGTGAGTCAGTGCACAAATGGCCTATAAAAGATAATTGTATTAGACTCATTTGAAATAGATCTGTGTGACCTTATAAATGAAGACGACATTTTGGCCATTGTACGAATGGCAGACAAAAACTTCCCGTATTTAATCATGAAATCAACAACGTGTGATGTACAGTGCGGAAATCTCATGTAGACATGTAGGGGTCGAAGTTTAGTGCTGGAGATGAAGTATTACATGATTATTACTATGAACACGAAGGGAATGACTTTCTGAAAAAATCTCAAAGCAACAGTGCCGACCATAACTGTAATTTACTTTGGTAGTAAAATGGCTGCTACAGACACTTTTGTGATAGATGATTCACTACACAGACGCATTTTGAAATGCATTTAATAATTATTTTGATTAAAAGCGATTTCGCCAGGATGGCGATATCAACATAATGATAATTATAAACTAATAATTAAATTGGCAATATTTCTATATTGTGATTCTGGTCAAGCAAATATTTAAATGTTTATTTATGTTATTATTTGTTGAACCTTTATCATGTGTATGAATTTTATACGGTCTCAAATTACCGCGATTTATTGTTTAATGTAAAAGTTTTATTCTATTAATTAATAATTATATCTACGTGTGAACTTACAAAAGTTATTGTCTTGAATTACTCTCGAAATATGAGGAAACTAGCAAAACAGTTGCGTATAGATGTAAGAAACTTCGGCGAAATGGAAAAAAAGACGAAAATTGAGCGTCGTTTTGACGTTACGCTTGGGTATAGCATTACCGTGCGCGACGTCTGAACATTCCTTTTATGCTATATTGTATTTTTATAACTGATTTCTTTTATGCTATATTGTATTTTTATAACTGATTTATGTGTATATGTGTTTAAATTGTAAATCATCAGAAGGCCAATATTTGTACCCAGGGTACAAAGCTATTTTCCTATTGTAGCAAATAGATAACGTGATTTCAGCTACGACAAAATTATTATTTCGCATGCCGACTTGTACGTGGTCGCAACCGCTTGAGACCGTAATTTTTATTTAAAATACACATTTCACTTACTGGAGATCAGACTATTTTTCAAATAGTTTTTTTTCTCGCATTTTAATAACCAAGAAGGCCACTAGGGGTCTTAAATGTTCAAGTAGATTATCTTGTGAACACATTACCTATTCAGTATATGTGCAACAGTTATCTCATCTTTTGGTAAGGAGGTATCAAACTTTAGTAAACATGTATATAAACTGTTTTACTAGACATTAATAATTCAACACTTAAACAATACACTAGCGTATCCAGGCGGTCGCACTCGGCGCCCCCGCCCCCTCCACGGCGGCCGTGGACCTATGATTGTTTTATGCCCCAAACACTTATTGTTCCAATCTTTTCGCTTTGTTCTATACTGTCACAATACTAGCTACAGTTATAACCCTTGCTAATTAAACAATTAATTAAATTGTGTTTTACTCATTTATAGCATTTTTGTCACTGTTACAATGTGTTATTGCTATTCAAGAAAATAAGTCCATCAGAGAAACACGCCATTTTGGATTACAAAAAGATCAATTGATATTTTTGTTTCAAAAAGCTTTATTTCTTCTTCTTAAATCAAAATTTGCAAGGATATAAAATACTTAATTTTATAAAACCGAAACAAAGTAAAAAGAGAAATGTCATACCCTTTTTAATCACGAATTTTAATCATTGTTTTGATTTAACATATGTGGTGACATATTTAAAAATAATAAGAAAAACAGTGGGAAATGTTTAAAAAGCCTAATAAGTAAGATATCTGACAAAAGCGTAGAATTTAACAAGAAAATGTGTAATGTCAAATAACATACATGAAATATTTGGTTTCTATTCATAACAGATGGTTAAACAATGACACGATGTTCAGTGCTAGGCCAATGATTACAACGAGATCATACTTTGATTCACAGAAGAGCTCCACTACAAACTATTGATCCACAGTTTTATATCTAAGTCATGGCACTAATTGTTTTGAAAGACAAACCTGAGGACTTGGAAATTTGAAGTAATGTTCCATACGACATAATCGGTAGTTCTTCTCATATACTCCATCTCTAGCCCTTACATTTACAGATAAATTAAAGTAAAAATATGTATAAATGCTTTTAAGCGGTTTTGAAAACGAGAAAGAATTATCAATATTTGGTAAAGGTTTGATGCTTTAATCACAGTTTCCACATATACAGCCATATCTGCTGTTTTATTAGTTATTAAAGCGTAAGAATGGGTAGTATAGAACATGTTCGTTATTATCTTTTTTTTTTATTTTCATTATGAGTAGAACCGTTTCAAATTTTACATCAATACAATAATAAGTATAGGGTTTTTTGTTGATAGAGACAATATAAACAAAACGCCTTATTTACCATAAGTGTGTAAGCAGAATTTGTGGCGTACTACTGACTGAAGCATAAACTTTATATATACATTTTGGAGTACACATCATGCCTCAGACATGTCATCAAATATCAACGCTCTGTGTTCATTGACCAAAGCATAGTATTTTGTTTAATATAATTCACTTTGGTTTGTTAAATATATATTTGAAAACTTTATTGACTTTATAACGCATTTAATATATCTACAGTTATAATTATTTCATAATAAAACTCAATCTGTAAGTATTTGTTAATATTTGTACTTTTAAAACAAAAACGTTATCAAAGGTATTACCAGTGCAGAAACTACAAGTTGAAATCTCATGTTGCTGCATTTATTCCGTTTGACTGTATTTAAAGCATAGCCAAAAAAACCTTATGATCACTATAAACAGCCTTGTTAAGCACTTAAATTCTCTTTACCCCAGAGTCCGTTTTAAATGTCAACAATAAATTTGTTATGTGAATTCTAAAACATGAATACTGATCTGTAAATTCTTAAGCGGAAGTTTAAAACGCTTCGGTTAATTTATTGTTAAAGATATGCCTATTCAGGTTAGTAAAACCTACAACTTCCTGATTTTACTCAAGATCTATATAAAGCCTAGTTTATGTACTATTGCACACCGTGTACCCGGATTACCTTCGCTTAGATGGTGATAGCACAATACAGCGTCAGCAGACGAGTTTAACTGATTTAGATACCTTTAAATATAATTTTTAATAAGATGATAAGCCCGAATTCATCTTAATTTTTAAAAAAAATATATGTTTAAAACGTTTTTTTTCTTTAATTCTTTAAACTATGTATTTATAAATAATAAAACCCCACCCTCGTGGAAATTGGACATATTTTAACCCACCAATAGTCTCAATTCATCCACATTCATCTTCGGAAGAGCATTTTAGCTCAAACGACAATACTAATCTTTTTGATCATAACTAAATATTGAATAACGCAACGAAGGTACACATCACATATAAAACGACAAGGGTCGGCTGTTAAAACAACACCAATCTAGCATTTTAAATTGTTGCTTTTACTTTAGACCAGTAAACTTAAATACGTAAGTTTGAATACCGTTTTCGAATGATTTGTTCATTGTTTGTATAAGATATCACAAGTAAGTACACAAGCGATTCGAAAATACCGGATACAACGAAGGAATCGCGGGTCAGAATCCAACCTTCCAAGTTTTCGGACCGAGATAATTATTTTAAAAGTTGTCTGAAACCAAAACCATTTTTGTTGCCGCAGGAATTATAGTTTGCATAATTAAAAATAAACGTACTATTTCCGTATATAGTAGCGGATTATGTATATATACATAATCGGATTATGTATATATACATAATCCGCTACTATATACGGAAATAGTACGTTTAAGTACCGAAAGGTACGCTCATCTACGGTTAACAACGCTTAATCTATAGAAACAGTACTTTCATTTAGACGTAGTTGTCCGTAGCCCTTTTTTTAACCATTATGTTTTATCCGAATATTGGTTTTTGTAATGTGGCATCATGTTGCGTACATTCATTCTGTTCTTTAGAAAAGATAGTATCATGTATGAGGACAACGCTTGTTTGTAAAACAAATATACAATAATAAATAATAATAAAAACTATTTTATCATCTACGGTCAAATATTTTGTTCGAACCAGGGTCATGACTTCGTTTACGATTATCAACGGTCTACTACGATTGGTACTTTTAAGTACGGTCCTACTACTGTTAAACCCCACCATGGCCTACAACGGCTAATGTGACCAGAACCTAAGAAGCAATGTCAGTACGATGCGAGTCGCCTCGCCTGCTGTCTTGCATGAATATTTTTACAGGCAAAATTGTCGTTTAAACGCGCAAACATTAGCCATCGTTTACCTAAACGTTACAGCAACATTTTATTTGCATGAACTCTTTTACATGTATATATTTACCATAATGTCTAACCCCCTTATACATGTACGTACATGTGCCGGTATCATCTACACATATTAGTCTATTAATATACATAATTAGAAAATATTGTTTTTATAACATATTTCTTTTCCTAAAATGACCGTAGTTTTAAATAAACAAGAGGGCCCAAAGGGCCCAAGGTCGCTTACCTGAAGAAAAGGTCAAGGGTCAAGGTAAAACCATTTACAGAGGACCAGTAATGTTGTCTACCAAATATTGGTAGAGGACCTCTAGATGATGCTGTATACCAAATATGAAAGCTCTGGGCCTTGTAGTTTCAGACAAGTTTTTTGAAAATTGCAATTTGAAGACCTATTTTTGACACCATGACCTAATTATG
>Ga0224511_10004947_pt1 | contig 10291 bp, 3 predicted proteins | sample SF_May12_sed_USG_2_FD_169988 | JGI IMG/M metagenome (GOLD analysis project Ga0224511, IMG submission 169988) | Sediment microbial communities from San Francisco Bay, California, United States - SF_May12_sed_USGS_8_1 | ecosystem: Environmental > Aquatic > Marine > Sediment | place: USA... | reverse complement strand
TAAACTAAGAAGGACTCGATTCGGGACCGAAATTTTACTTCGTCTTACTGAATTAATCGTCTTAATGAAGTTCGCCTTAACGAAGTTCAGCTGTATTTTTTGTGATGTGATTATATATAATATATTAATATACTACAGCATCATTGTAAAAAGAAAAACAACATAAATGTGGAAATAAATGATAGTAAATACATACATGTATTAAACTGATGAAAGGGAAAGCCCCCAGGCATCATAGGGAAAAATAGCAGCCTTGGTTTTATTGAGGCTGTTTATCAGTTTATTCATAATTAGGTTCAGAATGAATTACTGGGCATTCGCTATTTATGACAATACTGTTATATGTCTTTATCATATCAAGAAAATCCAAAAGGTCTTATTTTTAACTTGGACAAGGCTGTAAAGTCGCCCCGTACTTCATCATTGTGTAGTCTTATTTTTCTGCTCCTCAGGGGCCATTGACTGTTAACATATGAAAATGGAGTTCCGCTCATGCGCTAGGGGGCGTCAGTGGTGTGGCATCTTTCATTACCATTGATGAACAGCTTCAATAAAACCGAGGCTGCTGTTTTCTCATTCAGGCCTTGTTTCCTGAGGCCTTCCCTTTCTTCAGTTTAATGTACTTTTTTAATGTTAGTAAACATGTTTGCGACATTTCACTTATTCTGTTATTGTTCTGTTGTGTGAGTCAGTGCTGATGACGGGTAAGTTCTTAACGTTACCGTGTGTATATATACAACATTTTTATATAGTTATGCATTTAAATATTTGTAAGTGTATACTATTAAACAGAAGAAAGGGAAGCCCTCAGGAAACAAGGCCTGAATGAGAAAACAGCAGCCTCGGTTTTATTGAAGCTGTTCATCAGTGTTAATGAAAGTTGCCACACCACCGACGCCCCACAGCGCATGAGCGGAACTCCATTTTCAAATGTAAAAAAACAGTTAATGGTCCCTGAGGACCAGAAAATTATATTTTAGATATACATCAAACTAGCTTTACATATTATATAGTCTTCATAACGTGCAAACAAACTTACGCACTCCATATAAGCCAACAAGCACATGGATTTTATGTCTACTTAATGTCTAATGACATACACTTTTTTATATTTCATAAGATGTGATAGGATTTCAAGGTGCACTCAGTTGGTTAGGACATTTTTTTATCTTTTCCTTATTGGTTCCTACAATTTCGTTTTCGTGTAGGTGTCGTGGTGCAATTAACTTATCTTCAGTCTGTATGAGTAAATGCACGCTTTCAATAAATCAATACAATAAAGCTGATTTGAAAGTCAGTTACCTAGTTAGATTAATAACGGTTCTTGATAGCTTTAATTTGTGTATATAGTTTATAATGCCTTTGTCTCGTATATTTGTATAACCTAATAGCTCACATAATATGTACACTGACTAGTATCTCCTTAAACTCTAAGTTATCAATGTACATGTATATTGAATTTAATGCATACTTATAATGGCCCGTGTTTATACTAATTCGCACTGTTATGCTTATATGTTATGCTTTTTTCTTTTTCTTCTCCAGAAAATGTTGAGAAAGTGTGAGGTTTGCTGCAGCGGAAAACTGGTTTAAACCCCCAATGTTTTTCATTGACCGTACCAAGGCGGTAATTCAATATGTTCTGGAGAAGTCTTTAAGTAATTGAAAATTGAAACTAAAAATCATAAAAAACGAAAAACACAAAAATAGTTATTTCTTTATGTCTGTTGCGTCTTTGTATACTCCGTGTTTTGTGATGTTCTGTGTGTTTTTGTACGGACCATTTTGTCATGGTGCCCATAAACTTGACTTGTCCTAATTGTTTACAACATTTTTTCTTTGAACATCTCTTCCATTTATATTATACACTTATTGACATTATTTATCATAATCACATATTTTCACCTGATCGCATAAATCTATGTACTGTGACCACATGGGCCTTGGCCTTCTGGTTCGAAATAAACTGACTTGACTTATGTAACACCTCAAAATAAATGAGAGCATACACGTAAATATAACTAATATAAAACATAAATTCAGTGTTAGGCCTTCTTTGCAACTCAGGATACCTAAATGTAAAAACTAATTAAACATGACATTTTTACTACAACGGACCTACTTACTTTACAAACTACTCTTACACATAGAAACAATGGCATGTAAGACGCACACAGTACTGGTTCTTTTTGATAACGCATCTACATTGCAGTCAACATCGCTTAAATCTCCGATAAAGTTATAACATAACGCATTCATACTGACATCTGTTTTGTTAAATTCATAGTAGCATTTGTGCATTAAGATGGAAACAATATTCCTAATGTATTTTATTTAACTGATTGCGTGATAATTACTCTTGATAACGTTTGCGATAATTATGGTATTGGGTGATTATTAGGAAAAAAAGATTACCAAACAATGTGTGTACATACAATGTACTTGTATACAATAAACGTCATAAAACGTTTTTATGACACCTTACGACTGAACTATTTTGTATGTATCGAAGTAAAGAGTTTTAAGGCAGAACATTATCCTACATTGATTTTAAGTTACATTTTATATCTGTTTTATGTTCTTCTACGTTTTAAACATGAAACCCTAAGATTCATCAATATATATTTTAAATTTTATGTAAGCTATTACATTTAGACATGCTTACATAAAACATCAAGTGTTTGTGCTTATCTTTTGCAAATGATATAATCTGCAAAAGGCAAATGAGACATGTATGTATTTCAATGAGGTTACATAAATGGAATTATTAAATGTGATCAAATCGTGTTTATAGTTGTGATGTTTCAAATACACAGCAAGGGCGTATGCATAAGTAGTGAAATTTCAGAACAATCAATTGACCTATGGACAGCCCGACCAAAATGGCGTTTTGTCAATCCTGCCTATGGAAATCGCTATCACAATATTATAATGAAGCGATATGGCTTTCATATTATAATAATTATTCAGGCAAGCGATGCGTAAATCGTAAAGACCAGGACAGAAGGGTGGGCTGTCGATAGTTCAATTCACCTGAAGTACACTTTTTTACTGCAATTCAACGCTGTGGTCCGCTCGGGCCATAGGTACACTTATTGTGACACGTATATTGCACGAATGTCCCGTACATGTCAGAATCTTCAAACTAACAGCATTTGTGTCGGGGACAGCAATTACTTCACGACTTGCTCAGACAAGTTATGTAAGTGTTTGGCGTTATCTAGATGTAAAGTTTTACAAATACACGTACTAGGTATCCAACAGAAAAAACTGTAGTGACCGTGACTATATGTGGTATGCCTCAAATGTAGATCTTCTAATTAGTAAAACCACAAATGCGTTGTAGATTTATAAGTCTTATTTGAGTTATTATCCTTTAAAGTGTCACTAGTCCCGCAAATGTTGGTTACTTTGGCAATAAATGTGTTGCACATTAAATGCTTTATATTAACACTCGAACTGTACGTCGGGAAATAAACTAATTGTCCCTAATGATGTTCATCACCCGATGAACATCAGTACCTTTTGAATATCTCTATTTATTATGTCACGACTTTTGTGATAGGTCTTGTAACTTAAAGTGCGCGAATCAGTGCAAAAATGCCATAACGCCAACTTCTGCTTTACCATTGGTCGAGTTTACATTTCATATTTTAACATTTATATAAGTTTTATATCAAAATATAAGAAAAAACAAATAAGTGTAAATATAAGTAATGCATTTCGTATTTGATAATTTCACCGAGTCCTTTGGAGTCCACACACGTAAACCAACCCTTATGTTGTTCATCATTCGGTGAACTTATCAAACACGTAATTCATTCAATACATTAACTTTATGTTTTGTTATGTTTTTATAACACATTTTTCTGTGGATTTTAGAGCCTTTTTTATACAATACTTCTTTTAGTGCCGTGTGGCAGTCTTAAAAATGGACCCGCACTGGCATTTGATGTTGTCATATTTTACTTGTACAAAGATTTTAGAATTTACTATACACGAGAAACAGTTGCGAGTAACTTGTTTGATGAACATTATTTATTTACTTATTGAATGTCGTGAAACATTATCTTATTCGCAAGACGCATGTTTTCAAACCACCAAAATACATTCATGCTAGAACATACATGTAACATGGGAATATGTGGGAATGGGCGAAGATAATCCTTGCCAATAATTTCAACTGAGAAAACGGAATGAATAACATGCATTGGAAAATAGCAGCTTTGATTTTTATTGAAGCTGTTCCATCAGGGGTAATGAACAATGTCATACTACCGACGCCTCCCCCACCTAGCGAATCATTCTTTTCATATGTAAACAATGCACAGTTCATGATCCCCAAGACCAGAAAATCATAACCACATATATATGAAGTATGGGCGATATTCAACAGCCGCCACACATGCACTAAACATCTGTATTATGTTAAATTCAACTGATTTGAAATATTAAAGGGACTAGAGCACACTGTTTAAAAATATAATTAAGACATGTAAAAGGTCGTACATGTATGATGTTTACATTTGAAAATGGAGTTCCGCTCATGTGCTAGGGGGCGTCAGTAGTGTGGCATCATTACTACTGATGAACAACTTCAATAAAACCGAGGCTGCTGTTTTCTCGTGCAGGCTATGCTTCCTGAGGGCTTTCCATTTATCAATTTAATGAGTCTTAATAAAGATATATTACATATTATGACAAGATCTTTAAAAAGATAAAAAAGAATGAAAATTGTGGTAATTCCATTTTCTGTCCCATGGACAAGAAAATGATTTAACCTCATATTGAATGGTGTATTGGGAAATGTTTTGGTTTGTGCACATTTTCCTTCAAAACAAGCACATGGTACCTAAGTTTTACGCTATATCAAGCTGTTTTCAAGATTGTTTGGGATATTGAAAATTCTAATGTCCGAACCTTGCTCTGGGGGCTTTAAAGAAGTATACTTAAGAGTATGCAGGCTATTGGACACTTCCAATATCTTAAACCTTAAACTAGAATACCTTGGTCACTGGGTAACGCAGAACTACATTTAAGCCAAACTGATCGTGAAGGTGTTTATACACGACATTTGTCATTTTTAAAATGCTTTAAAAAGTCATATTTGGGTCGTGAACTTTATAACACAAGATAAAATAATAGATCTAACCAGATTTAGAAGAATGTTATCGTTTAAATTTGAAACAAATCACAAAATGATGACATCTAAGTTAAGTGTGTCTTTAGTTACATTCATATGTTAAAAGCTTTAAACATTTAATGTTCATTAAACAACCTGAGTCGTGCACAAAGACAACTCTGATCTCTATATAAAGATTAATAGTACATTTCATCCGACATTCGTTGAGTGACTGTAAAACAGAAGGATGGAATCACCGATATTGCTTAGTGTTGTGCTACTTATCATCATCACAGATTGCTCTGGTACGTCTGTAATATTTTTTATTTGCTTTGCAATAATAATTATTGTATTTGAATGATGATTACCTTTATTCTATATTTATACAAACTAACACTTTTTTATTCTTACAATATACATTTTACTTCATATAAAACAAAAATAAAGAAAACTATTCGGGTCCTAGCAGGGGACTATTCGATATAAAGGAGAATGGCAATTAAGGTTATATAGATGAACTTTTACCTTTTACCGCTGGGCCCATATTCATAAAACAACTTAAGTTAAATTTGTATGTATCACTCATTACTATTGGCTGTTTCCGATGTTACCTATATTCTGATTGGCTAAGTCAATCATTTGTAACTGAAGTTTCTTTATGAATATGGGCCCAGTGATCACTAAGGAGGCTTTCCAATCATAATAGCGTTTGTCACGGGATTAAATATTTAGTTTTAATTATTATGAGTAATTTTGTGCAAACAAAATACAGCTTTAGCTACGGAATTATGCAACATTAGAAGTGGTATGCGTGTTGTTAGAATAGAACGTTAATATTTTATATAAATATTATTGATAGAAAAGCTTATAATTGACAATATTGGGCAAAACAGCTTTAAATCATCATTATCATAATTGATAGTTCTCCCAATATCCATGCATAAAGTAATTTTTTCACGTTTTAGGGTTTCTCATTTCACCAAATTCTACAGAAGGTAAGGAATTATTTTATGCGTTTTTGTTATCATGATATACCACAAAATTAACGCGTCGATAATTCCCAAACACAAAATACCCTTCTTTATTTTGATTTTGTGTTTATTTACTTTTCTGTCGTTTTGTTTAATTCCTTAGTGGCCTTGTTGAAAAGAATAAATGGACAATTTTTTTCTTTTTCTTCTCCAGAAAATGTTGAGAAAGTGTGAGGTTTGCTGCAGCGGAAAACTAGTTTAAACCCCCAATGTTTTTCATTGACCGTACTAAGGCGGTAATTCAACATTTTCTGGAGAAGTCCTTTAAGTAATTGAAAATTGAAAATAAAAATTAGAAAAATCGAGAAACACAAAAAATGGTTATTTCTTTATGTCTGTTGCGTCTTTGTTTACTCCGTGTTTTGTGATGTTCTGTGTGTTTTTGTACGGGCCATTTTGTCATGGTACCCATAAACTTGACTTGTCCACATTGTTTACAACATTTTTTCTTTGAACATCTCCTCCATTTATATTTTTCTAAAAGTCTGTTTCGGCATGGTGTTCTACGTGTTTTTGTGTCCTTCTGTGTGTTGGTTTTGAACGGACCTTTTTGTCATGGTGCCCTTAAACTTGACATATCTACATTATTTACAACATTATTTCTTTGAACAAATCTTCAATTCATATTACATATTTTGCCAAGAGTCTTCTGAAGACATACTATTTTTGGTACAAAGACCGTACGTTACCTGACAGTGAATGTATTTTTGACAGCAACTGGATCATGCAAGGATCTGGACACGCATGGTTGCTCAGTCAACCCCAGTATGTGCCAGGACCCAATTCTGTCTGTAGTTACATGCCCGCGGACATGCAAACATTGCGGTAAGAATACATGTGGCAGATGTCATGTTTTCTATTTATTTCGCATATTTAATCAAAAGTTCGTGATAATATTAGAATCAGGTAAAATAGAAATCCATTGAGCAAACCGCTTTTTGTTAAAATACAGGATAATATGTCTGGAATTTGCACAACACAATGGATGAATACGCGTAAGTTCATACCAAACGAAAACTCGGCAATATTTCTTCATTTTCATTCAGAAAGTGTTTTATTGTGATTTATTGACATAAATATGTGACTTTATTTCAAATCATCATCAAAGACATCAAAAATGAAATGGTTAAATGTGTTTTGCATACAATTGAAATCATTTCGTTGTGTCCGGATTCGAGTTTATCGCACTTGACGACGGGAATTTCCCAGGGTCGATAGTTGAAACTTGCATTTAATTATGTCATATAGTTGTAATTGACAGTTGCCATTTACTTGAAGTGCTGTAAAATTACATGTTTAGCTATTTGTATACTATAGTTACTGTTTACGACAAGAACCGAGCAAAATAAATGCATTTTTTGTACAATAGAAGCGCAAAAATCGAAAACAAAAATCGTGACGTCATCGCACGCAACTCGTCTTCAAAGGGGGTGTAAGATGATATTTTCCAGCACCGGAAGTTGATGCGGAAATCCTTGTCCCATATGCAAGAAATCCCTGTCCATACCTGTTCATTTCTAAATATGCTGTGTCAAATGGCGTCATAAGTTAACTATAAGATGACCTCATCGCGATTAACAACATGCTGTAAATGGCTAAATTAGCATTTGTTGTAATGTGTTTCAACCATTTTATGGCATAAAGAGTGCAAAAAGCATGCCGTTTTGATTTCTATTTTTATAAGTTAAACATATTTAAAAAGTGTGTCTATCAGTGTCAAATTGAGTTTTTCGTACACATTAAATGAATATCGATCGAAGGCGCGTCAATAGAAAGATTTTTTTTTTAATCAGAGGTAATCTTTCTTCTGTAAATTCTTATTTCGTTATTTCGTAATTCGTATTTATTCAATAATCAAGAAAGAAAGAGACTGATAAACATAAACAGTTTACTTAGTAGGGTTACATTTAGGCTTATTGGACCGTGAGGTATTTTCTTACCATATTGTATCTTGTTAAATGTATATACACATGTAACGATATAAAACAAATTATTTTTACCCTACTGTCTATGATTTTCTAGCCAAACATTCTAATTGCCCAACAACAGATGATACCATCAACGGTATTCTACGCACTACGAGCTTTTGTGTATGAAATTGTATACCTGTACACAGAGATGACACTTTATAAAAACCTTGGTCTTCCTCTGTTAACAAGTCGATGGAGCCTGGTCATGTTGGGATAACTGGGGAACGTGTGACGTCACGTGTGGCAGTGGAACGCGGTCACGTGCGAGAAACTGTGATAACCCTGCACCCGCAAATGGTGGTGATATTTGTATCGGCGCATCTTTGGAAACGTCACAGTGCCACCAGAATCCATGTCCAGGTAGTTTAAGCTGGTTTAAACACAACATCTTGTGTAAGAAGGACAGGTACAAGTGTTTTATTTGAGGAGTTTGCGTAAATAAATGTTCAGATGATAGTTTTGATAGACTTAACATGGCTTTTAACACTGGTTGGTCGATTGTATCACGGCGGTCATTCCACTAACTAGCGCTCCTGAGATCACTAGTACTAGCTTCCTTGTATTACGGCGGTCAGCCACTAACTAGGGTTCCTTAAATCACTACTAATAGCTATCCTGAGTTCACTAGTACTAGCGTTCCTGAGTTCACTAGTACTAGCGTTCCTAGGTTCACTAGTACTAGCGTTCCTAGGTTCACTAGTACTAGTGTTCCTGGGTTCACTAGTACTAGCGTTCCTGAGTTCACTAGTACTAGCGTTCCTAGGTTCACTAGTACTAGCTTCCTTGTATAACGGCGGTCAGTGCTGTAACTAGCGTTCCTGAGTTCACTTGTACTATCGTTCCTGAGTTCACTAGAACTAGCGTTCCTGAGGTCACTAGTACTAATGTTTCTAGGTTCACTTTAAAGTAGACGCATACCTCGAACACGTAGTCGTCGACTTTTTCTTTAAGTTGCGGTTTGCTTCTTGAAGACAGTAGGTAAACAAGTGGGGCGAGATCTTGTGGTCGCGGCTTCAAATACCAGCCTGCGCATGCGTAGGGGTCTTCCTTGCTTGGATGAACCTCGGCGCAGACCGGGAACCGGCGACTCCTACCACAACTAGTGCTAGCGTTCTTTGGTTCATTAGTAATAGCGTTCCTGAGTTCACAAGTTCTAGCGTTCCTGAGTTCACTAGTACTAGCGTTCCTGAGTTCACTAGTACTAGCGTTCCTGGGTTCACTAGTACTAGTGTTCCTAGATTCACTAGTACTAGCGTTCCTGAGTTCACTAGTACTAGCGTTCCTGAGTTCACTAGTACTAGAGTTCCTGAGTTCACTAGTACTAGCTTCCTTGTATTAAGGCGGTCAGTCCATTAACTAGCGTTCCTGAGTTCACTAGAAATAGCGTTCCTAGGTTTACTAGTACCAGCGTTTCTATGTTCACTAGTTCTAGCGTTCCTGAGTTCACTAGTACTAGCGTTCCTGAGTTCACTAGTACTAGCGTTTCTGGGTTCACTAGTTCCAGTGTTCCTGAGTTCACTAGTACTAGAGTTCCTGAGTTCACTACTTCTAGCGTTCCTGGGTTCACTAGTACTAGCGTTCCTGAGTTCACTAGTAATAGCGTTCCTGGGTTCACTAGTTCTAGTGTTCCTGAGTTCACTAGTACTAGAGTTCCTGAGTTCACTAGTTCTACCGTTCCTGAGTTCACTAGTACTAGCGTTCCTGAGTTCACTAGCACTAGCGTTCCTGGGTTCACTAGTTCTAGAGTTCCTGAGTTCACTAGTACTAGTGTTCCTGAGTTCACTAGTACTAGAGTTCCTGAGTTTACTAGTACTAGCGTTTCTGAGTTCACAAGTAATAGCGTTCCTGAGTTCACTAGTACTAGCGTTCCTGGGTTCACTAGTTCTAGAGTTCCTGAGTTCACTAGTACTAGTGTTCCTGAGTTCACTAGTACAAGAGTTCCTGAGTTCACTAGTACTAGCGTTCCTGAGTTCACTAGTACTAGCGTTCCTGAGTTCACTAGTACTAGCGTTCCTGGGTTCACTAGTTCTAGTGTTCCTGGGTTCACTAGTACTAGTGTTCCTGAGTTCACTAGTACTAGAGTTCCTGAGTTCACTAGTACTAGAGTTCCTGAGTTCACTAGTACTAGTGTTCCTGAGTTCACTAGTACTAGCGTTCCTTGGTTCACT
>Ga0224511_10004946_pt1 | contig 10291 bp, 5 predicted proteins | sample SF_May12_sed_USG_2_FD_169988 | JGI IMG/M metagenome (GOLD analysis project Ga0224511, IMG submission 169988) | Sediment microbial communities from San Francisco Bay, California, United States - SF_May12_sed_USGS_8_1 | ecosystem: Environmental > Aquatic > Marine > Sediment | place: USA... | reverse complement strand
TTGATTGATTGATTGATTGATTGATTGATTGATTGATTGATTGATTGATTGATTGATTGATTGATTGATTGATTCTAGATCAATTAAAGACGACGTAGTGATTCTTTTTCATTAAAATGCAAATATTATTCAATGTATTTAAACTCACTTTTTATTTATAGATTTTATCGAACTTTCAAGCGATATAAACGTTATTTTACCCAAACGGGGACTCGTATTTGCCCGGGTCGGCGGCGTTTTTGTCCTGCAAGTAGCGCGACTGGGACACCTGAATCTGTCCTGCGCCGAGATGCGTGACCTTCACAGTCGGGTAGTTCATCTGTAGCGTCCACGTGTCCATGATACCCTTCACATCCGTGATCGCGTTGCCGTCTGCTAGGGAACGCTGGAACAGGCGCGTGGGCCATTTTCCGCGTTATCACGGTGGTAAAAGTGTTAACTGAGAATGAAATAATAAGCTTATAGATTAAATTTATATTCATGTTATATTATAATTATTTGGTTGTATGGGTATTTTTCTCTTCTGCGTTATTGTTAAGTTTTTTTGTCTTCTGCTTAAAAATGCTTCCAAGTGTGTGTTAACGGGATTGTATCTGGCTACGTTTTTTGAACATGCTTGACACCTACAATAACTCCATGAAATGTGTACATTACGCAAAGCAAGAAAACGCCACTTTTAAACCCGACCAACTTACATTGCAAAGGGGGTTTACCCAAACCAACATACTCTGCAAAATGTATTAATCTGGACCGACTTACGTTCCCAAGGGAGTTAAGCCGGATAAACTTCAGTTGCAAAGGGCGTTCAACCAGACCGACTTACGTTGCAAAGGGCGTTCAACCAGACCGACTTACGTTGCAAAAGGTGTTAAACCAGACTGACTTACGTTGCAAAGGGTGTTCAAACAGACCGACTAACGTTGCAAAGGGCGTTCAACCAGACCGACTTACGTTGCAAACGGCGTTCAACTAGACCAACGTACGTTGCAAAGGGCGTTAACTCGAAACAACTTACGTTGCCAAGGGCGTAAACCCGGACCAACTTACGTTGCCAAGGGCGTTAAACTAGACCGACTAACGTTGCAAATGGCGTTCAACCAGACCGACTTACGTTGCAAAGGGCGTTCAACCAGACCAACGTACGTCGCAAAGGGCGTTAACTCGTAACAAGTTACGTTGCTAAGGGCGTAAACCCGGACCAACTTACGTTGCCAAGGGCGTACCAGAGGTCGTCATGGAAGGCAGCGTCGTACGCCAACTTACTCAGATAATCCTGGATAATAAGTTACAGAATAAACAAGTCATAGTTGTACATTTACATGTATTAATTGTTTAGGTTTTACATTAGTTGCACATAAAGTATACGCTAATTACATATGTAAATAATAAAATACCAATCGATATTGCTGCAACACATTGAACCAACAAAACGTTTTAATGTTACGATTATTTGATTTTTTATTTTCAGCATAAATTGTTGATGATATAGATACTAACACTCAGGTGGTCTCATGCAAACGTTTAACACATACATCTGAACAACAACTAAAATTATTATTATTTACAGCAGCCTCGATTTCTATGAAGCTGTTCATCAATGGTTATGAAATTTGCCACACCACGGACGCCACCTAGCACCTGAGTAGGACTTTTTTTTAAACCAAGACATCATATTATCCATAGTCATGGAGGACCAGGAAAATATAACTACAAAAAACTTACGCTAAGCCCGTAGCGGAAGGTGTTGTCACCAAGGAAGAACCTCATCATTCTGATGATGGAGGCGCCCTGAAACATACAAGCGATACGGACAGTTTATAATTATGTCGTTCACATAAGCGATACAGGCAGTAATTAAATTATATAAATTAACATTATTTTAATCTGTCTTTCTTTTGTCTATCTTTTATTTCGTACACGTGTCTTACGTGGTTAGCTTTGAACTTGACATACATATGATATACAATAGGATGCGCAAATACTTTCTTTGACCATAAATAATGCCAAGCTAAAAGTTCAATGAATTACTTGCATGTATCTACTCAAGAAACATTGTCAAAACTCTAAAGACAAAAATCTACATTCATTAAAAGATTATCCTATATCTGTAATGCCAATAATTGACTCAAACAATCGTAACAACACTCGGCTTACGGAAATGCCAGAAGTGTACCGATCAGATCCTACCTTGGCGTACAACAATAACAACACTCAGTTTACGGAAATGTCCAAGTAATTACGATCAAATCGTACTTTGGTGTATTCTGATGACTCTCAGCTTACGGAAACGCACGAGCTTTTACGATATCGTACCTCGTCGTACAATAACAACACTTATCTTACGGAAATGCACGAGTTGTTACGATCAAATCGTACCTTGGCGTACACTGATAACTCTCAGCTTACGACCAATGAGCTGTTACGATCAAATCGGATCATGTCGTACATATAACGGTCCAATCTTACGGAAATGCCAGAGTTTTCACGACTGAAACGTACCTTGGCGTACGAGATGCGGTCGAAGATCTCGTTGATTTCATCGGGATGCGAGACGGGCACGTACACGGGGTGGCTGGAGATGAGGCCGTCAATGTCGAACACGCTCTGTAGGTCCTCCACCACGAACTGCTCGAACTGAAACACCGGGTGGACAGTAAGTACTAAGTCTTGTTACTTAATTATGAACATAGACATATGGTGCATTAAATCGGGGCAGCCAGCATTAACGCGTGTAAAAATGCTAACGAAACGAAATAAGTTCGTTTGAAATACTATTTTATTTTAATTTTTTATTGTTGATAATTGTTGTTTGTTGATTAAAAGTTTTTTGTCATTTTTTTCTGTAACACTTATCATTTGGACATCCCTTCAATTATTATTTTAATTCAACACAGTTTTCACAAAATTAACCATTTTAACATCTGTTCTTAAATACAACCATGTCGTCATAATGATAATGCACTCCCAAATATTACTTGCAAACCAATTTTATAATTAATAAATGTTTTCTTGTATGTTTTCTAAAAATAGAAGCATGGCGTAAGCATGACGTCACCATTTTCTAGTATTCATTGTCATGGTGCACGCATTCAATCCAGCTGGAAAACCCCTCTTATAAACTACTGACTATATTTAAGGTAAGCTATTCATCAACGTCAATATTCCAGAAAAAAGAGACTGTTTTTTTATACCTGGCATAGTATTTATGACAAATATTCAAAATAACAAAAGAAAACACTAGGTAATTAAAATGAACCACGATAACGTGTTTTCTAAAAATAGAACCATGACGTCACCATTTTCCAGTCGGGGTGGTGATGGTCCACGCCCATGTATTCCACGTAGCTGGCGAATCCCTCGTTCAGCCACAGGTCGTCCCACCAAGATGGCGTCACCAGGTTCCCGAACCACTGTAACACATACAGTGAAGTCCGCGTATAAGGAACTCCGTTTATAATGAACTTCCGGTTAAAAGGAACGTGTTTTTATTTCCCAATCTTTAGAAGGAAATAGCCTTATATGCTAAGGTGTATGTCTTGTTTGATTTGTAATTTTCACATTTGTGAGAATATCACATTGCAATTTTAACAGCTGATTGAAAAAGAATTAAATATGTCATTATTGTTGTTTAGTGTGTCAATTCCTATTACAATTACAAAAGTTCTTAAACTTCCCGAACACCCCTCGTATACGTTTATAAGGAACTCCGGTTATAGGGAACACATTTTCATGGTACAGATGAGTTCCTTATAAGCGAATTTTACTGTACAGCGTTGGTTGTTTAAAGCTTATCGAATTTACCATCTTTACCATCTCTAGCCTCTTCGTAAATGCATTATAACAACTTAACATGCACACAGATATGTTTATCTATTGTTTAAAAAATGTTATTTATTGTTTCAAAATTAATGACTATTGGTAAATTACTAATGGAATACGTCGTTTATTAACCATGAAGCCGAATCGCTGAAACATACGGCGTTGGATGTTTATTTAAGGTTGATTGCTTAACACGTAACCCTTGCTTATTCTACTGTAGTATTAATCATACTCGACCTCTCATTCTTCTTTGTTGAAAAAGGTTTGGGAGAAAAAAGAAGCCACACATACGTTCGTATACTAGTATGCTTGTCCCTAAGGTTTGAATGAGGGATTCTAGACCTGTCCTTTTATGCTTAGCGCAACAAAATTAAACGTAGGCCTACGCGAATGACTGCCAATTCCTTCTAAGGTTCAGGTTTAACAAGGGGGAAAAGTTAATAAACTCATATGATACATAATTATTTAATAAAAACATGCATAGTGCAAAGTGTATATGCAGTTACTTCCCTTTGACCAGAAAGTTAAACACAGAGCAAGGAAATTGCCAACCGCTTTCCGAGTAGAAAAGCTAGAACTGATGAACTCAGAAACGGTGGCAACTTGGAAGACTGACCGACATGATACGATATTAATGTGAAAAACAGTGCAATACAAGACGGGAGGACGGACGGACAGTCTCCTGGCGGTTGGACGGACAGAAAGACGGAAAGATGGACGCAACCCTGATTGCTGATTAGTGGAGTGACCGAAATTTTATGGTATGATTCTGTGACAAACAGCGCGATAAAAAACAGGCGGCCGAACGGACGGATGGAAGGTCGTGCGGGCAGATGGACGCAACGCTGGTTACTGATTTGTGGACTGACCGATGGAATATAACGTTATAAATGACAATCGGCGCAAAATACAACGTGCTGACTGACGGACGGATTGAAGGACGGGCGGACGAGCGGACATACGGGACGACCGACCGACCGACCAATCAACCAACCAACCAACCAGCCATACCTGATGAGCCAGTTCGTGAGACACCACCACGGCCACCCGCTGCTTGTTGCCCTCGGACGATACGCCTTGCTCATACAACATCGCCGTCTCCCTGCACACACGTAAATCAACGTGTCAACAGAACGCGGGAAAATGAGGTCCGATGTTCCGACAAATGCGGAAAAGCAAGTTTCGTCTACCGGTGCATGAGCGCGTAGCCAGCCATACACCCCAATTCAGTCTTCTGGTTTGCCCAAACGACGTTGTGCGTTGTGACATGACGTAAATTATATAAACAATGTTATATGTCACCAATATGACATACCAATATGATTTTTCACCAGTGTTAATATTATTAATATTGTTCACTTGAATGGGATAATATCATTTTAACCAGTATAAGATAATATTATTATATTTCACAATTAAGAGATAATATCATTATATTTGACTAGTATAAGGTATTTATAAATATTATATTTCAGTGGTATCAGATAATATCATTATATTTCAGTGGTATGAGATAATATCATATTTCAGTGGCATGAGATACTATTATTATATTTCAGTGGTATGAGATAATATCATTATATTTCAGTGGTATGAGATAATATCATTATATTTCACTAGTATGAGAGATCAATATGATATTTTACCGGTAGATGATGAGGCCCCAGTTCTCCATGGCGCCCGCTGAGAAGTCAGGCACTGCGATCATGTCTGAAGAAACAACAAGAACAAGGTTATGTAATAATGTTGGTCTATACACCGGAGGCATGAATATTCATGACCCAGAGCATGGAACCAGTCTACATCCTCTGGGCATGCGTCTTTCATCGGTGCTTGGTACTTGGCGCCTGGTTCTAATATGTAAGAATGTGGTATCATATGTGGTATTGTTTTTAAAGGTGTAGAAGCGTTGATGTTAGGTATGGCATTATGATTTTAATAGTACTTGATATCAATGGATACAAAATATGACAATGCCTCCGTTGTATTTGACTTGCGTCTGTTTGACCGGATATGAAATAACCGGATATGTACTAAGCGGATATTAATTACCAGAAATGTTATATCCGGAAATCGAATGTTAAAGAATTGCTATTTTGAAAATAGATAACTCAATTACGACGGCCTTATTTAAAAACCATCAGAAAAAAACTACATGTATACTTTTTTGCGGATATAAGTGTGCGAGTTTTTTTCTGACAAATTTTGTAACTAGGCTTGAAACCATGATGGATTGGTTTTTAATATTTTAAATAAAATTCCTTAAACAAGGATATTCATCAGCGACGGTTTCTAGTGCATGTAAAATAATTGTGACAAAGCCAATCAATGCATGTGTATTATCGGACAAGGTTTGAATATGTTAACACGTGTATTGGGAGAAAAACATGCGTGTATTACATTGATTTTGATGACTAAACATAGACTGTATTTTCTCTTAATTAATTGCTTCACATCATAAAATTTACCAATATGTAGATTTAATAGAATTGTCTGACTGCGTTTTCATCTATAACCATGTAAGTAAAGTTTTAATCAGTCAAAAAACAACTGAACAAGAGAAACTATTTGACAAAACTTAACTAAGATATAAATTACTTTAAACTTATGGTAAAAAGGGTGAAATGTAGCTACTGCACTTCATCCTAAACTAAAAAAGGAATGTAGCTTTCTCCTGCTTGTCTTGTCCATTTTAACTAAGTGTTTAAGATAAGATTGTAAAATTTATATAAACTCCAGTTCATTTGTTTTTCAGAAACAAAACCAGTAGTGTGTCCATAGGACCAGAATACCACCATAATATTAGGCTGGACAGAGAATTGACATGTGACTCAGAATGCCAAACCACCGACGACCCCTAGCGCACGAACTGAACTAAATTTTCCAATGCAAACAACATACAATCCATGATTCGAGAGGACCACAAAATGACAACGCAATGATGTAATACGGGGATAAATTAACCTATCGACAGAACGCTAGAAATGACATCCGATGATCTGACAAATGCGGAAAAGCATGTTACGTCAATCATTGCATGTGCGCGTTGCCAGCGATACACAAAAGATTCAGTCTTTTGATTGGCCTTATTGACGTTGAGAGTTGTAAAGTTACGTAAATTCCCGCCGTTGTTGAACCAAGCGTCATTTCAGATGGTCCGACAAACGATCAGTCTATACGTCAATTATACAAACCTTGTTTAGGTAGCGGGTATGAGACGTTGAAGTAGTCCTCAAAGTAGTCCAGGATGCTGACACCGACCTCCAGGGAGTACGTCGCCTGGTCGATCGCCTCGGGTCGGGCATACGCGCGGTACTGGAAACACGGTGACGGAGCATGGAATTGTCACTATTAACACTGTGACGGAGCATGGAATTGTCACTATTAACACTGTGACGGAGCATGGAATTGTGACTATAAACACGATGAGAGAGCATGGAATTGTCACTATTAACACTGTGACGGAGCATGGAATTGGGACTATAAACACGGTGACGGAGCATAGAATTGTGAATATAAACACGGTGACGGAGCATAGAATTGTGAATATAAACACGGTGACGGAGCATAGAATTGTGACTATAAAAAGGGTCGATGAATTGTGGCTGTAGATACGTTTGCCGACCGTGTAAAATAAACCAGGTTGCAATGTACTTAAGAGTTAAATAAACACAAGAGCAGTCACAAGACCACGTGTTCGACTGTAGAAGCCTTTTCAGTGAACTTAAGTATTGAGATGAAATACGCTTAGGGTTTTATTTGGTAGCATACTTCAAATTTTGAAGTGGTTCATGAGAAATCGTATTTCATTTAATGCTTAAATCGAAAAGGGGCAAAACTTGGCCAAACTGCACTCTCGCTATGATGGTAAAACTTCCGGCTCGGTATTTGAAACTAGGTTACCCTTCTCACAATTTTGATTATAAATGTTGATTATAAAACCAACAAGAATTTAAAATGAATATATCCTACAGTATGTTTTGCCTTTCTAATAAGTAAAGTATCTTCATACCAAAAAGACAGAAAAAAGAAAAAACCATACCCTACCGACATTGTGTGTATAATTTTGGTCAAGTGATTACCCGAACCACATTGAAATGTCTTGGGTTAAATATACACTAAAAATGAACGCATTAACTTACTGTAACGCCGTTGTTTGTTGTGTCCACTTTATACTGAAAGTCACAGATGATGAACGCCAGTAAGTACGTGGACATCTTCGGCGTGACGTCATAATGGTCAGCTACCCAGTCGTCGGCCCTGGAAAAAATGTGTTGACGTGCATGAACAAAGGGCGGCTAAAATTCCACATTTTAAGGGAAACGGATTCTAAAGCCAGAATTAAAAAATGTTTTTATCCATCTTTTAACCTGTCCATCTTTTTTGGTTGATACAAGATTGGTCAATAATTAATGTTTTATTACTAAAAATATATTAAATATTATTTACTCTCGACCGCTCATTCCGGATGAAATCCATCTCACATTTTTAATGAGGTATGAGAGGAGATAGAAACCAGACCTATTGTTATATGCTGAGCGCTATGCAAGGCAGCATCTGGTACCATTTTTACAACGTCTTTGGTATGACGCGGTCGGGGATCGAACCCAAGATCTCCCGCTCACGGGCGAACGTTCTAACCGCTAAACCATCGAGCTGATGTTTTGATGTTGAAATCATGCTCTTTCTGATAAGCGTTACCTTGAACCAAAACATACTTGGTTTCATTGTTGATAATGGGCATGTTTGATATTGAAATCATGTGACTTTTCCTGACGAGCGTGACCTTGAACCGTGATTTAATGGCGGGCTCGTCCATGCAGGGGAACGTTTTTCTGGCGTCTGTCGGCTGTAGCTGGGTCGTGGCGATATGGCTGAAATATGAACAACGGTATAATGATGGTGGCCTTTAGTGTAATAGATATATAAAGTAAAATGTTCTTTTAATGAAATGCACTGTTCCGCAAAACTTTATTTTCCTCCTTCTCTCAACCTTAATCTTTTTGTTCTTTTCATTTGTTTATGTGATAAGGTTTATCAAAAATGGGAAGTACGCTTTATTGTGTATTTACTAGGTCAGATTGTCACACGAGAATCATAACCATAGCCCATTGGATAACACAAACTGAACATAGCATGTTTAAACTGCACAATTCACGTTTAAGTAAAAACTTTATTTAGAGTCGGCAACAATAGTAGCATACACAAATGTGCCTAGATGTCATATTGGCGATTGACCAACACAAACCCCAAAAAAATGTAAGGAGTCTAGCAACGAATATAATCTTACATTGTCGTGTTATTTCGCGTGTAGGAGCTGAGATATAGGCCGGCGAGATCCGGTTTCAGAGGACCCCTGAAGTTAGGGATGGTCAGTGTGTAGTTTTGACCGACCACCATCTGACCGGATGTGTGGACTATCAGAAATTGTCGCTCATCGTCGAAGCTGCGGTCGGAGTATACATTGGTACTCGGACTGTTGTCTCTGGTCACTGTAAATGCTCCTGAAATAAGGAAAAACAACATGATAAGGCCTTAAATATAATTGCTATGGGGAACCTGACCCTACTTTATAATGACAGCGACCATACATATTATTTTGGAATTCTTTTAATGTTCTGATTTCAGGGCGGAAGTACGTAATCCATGGTAAAATGTAAGAAAATACATAGTACCACCAAGGAGGAGTACGCCTTTCTAAACATCTTCTCTTCATACTTTAGCTCAAAGCAGCTTTGTGTGGTCAATTATATGTACCTGTGTAGTTAAGCTTGTTGGTGTGGAGCGTTATCCTGTCTGTAGCTTTAAGCACGTGCAGGTTGATGGCGACACTTCCGGTGAAATAGAATTCATCCGCATTGTTCGTGTACATGAATGGCTAAAAATAGAAATAATTAATGTTAGTATTTCAATCTAAAAATTGACATGCCAGCGCAAGCTGAAACAAACCCGGGCCTGGCTGGTTGTGGTATAGTGCCGAGGAAACAACACTTAAATTTTATGGTCGACGTTATGCCGTTATAAAGGGTTTGAGCTTGACCTGAAATCGTATTAATTAATTGTATGATAGTTTGATCATGATGTAGTTTCAATTGGAATTATGTCAAATGGAACATAGAAATATGATTTACGACAAATGCAAATGTAAACACATTATTATTAGTGACAAATGTACTGTTGTTGTTGGTTTCTTTGCTCTTTTTAAAACAATGTTAAATGTGAACACACGTGTAGTGTATATTGAGGTTTTTGTATTATTAGCTATTATATTCGACCAAAACCAGGGCATCTGTTTCCCTCTAACATCTGACAGGTCCGTGAGAAAGATGATATCACGTACCTGAAGCTCAACTGTATATAACAGTGGTTCGAGGTCGAGAGGAAGTCTGACGTCAATGACCGGTCTGGGCGTCGTGACGGCCGTCGTCATGGCCGTCGTGGTAACGGAAGTGACAGGTTTTGAAGTCGTGAC
>Ga0224511_10004944_pt1 | contig 10294 bp, 9 predicted proteins | sample SF_May12_sed_USG_2_FD_169988 | JGI IMG/M metagenome (GOLD analysis project Ga0224511, IMG submission 169988) | Sediment microbial communities from San Francisco Bay, California, United States - SF_May12_sed_USGS_8_1 | ecosystem: Environmental > Aquatic > Marine > Sediment | place: USA... | reverse complement strand
AACATATCTAATTCATTAGGCCACAATGACGCAAATCCAAGGTTCTATGAAGAATATACCCAAGTGGTTATATTCACTCAATGTTTCTTTTTGAAGAATTCCATGTAGGAAACCTAGGACAGTTGTCCCAAGACAGAATTGAAGGAGAATGGCCCACAGGATTTGATTTACTAAGATTGGTTTTATCTAAATACTCACCCTCCAAGTGTGACGAGACCAACACTGTTCTCGGGATGCTGTCTGGTTTTAGCATTACAGACCATATTTACGGCTTCTTGCTGAGCCTGGAGACGTGTAGGTAGATAGTCTCCATTGCGCATATAATCACTGTTATCAAGGCTGTAGGGAAAAAGAGGATTTGTAAATTTTGTAGTGATACTGAACAAATAAAAAGTCATTTTATCCATCTGTGAGATAAGAGTTGAGTCATTAGGGATTCCGTGATGGTAACGGCTACAAAGTTAGAGACAGTCGAAAGGCGGATGAAATTTCCACATTCATCTTCAGTTCCTCAAGGAAGAAGGCTGAATAGTTTGATTCAAACTAGTCAGTGAAACTGAAAGAATAATCAGCAGCGAGTCACCCAGCCACTTGCTAAACGTTGTATGTAGAGACTAGTGACTAGACTAGAGTCACTCACTTAGTTAGACTACGCCTACGCCTACGGTCTACCGGGACAGGGCAATCACTGAATCAGACGCCTAGCACAAAGAACCAGGATCTAGCTTCAATCAGTGCCCCCGTTGGTTATTGACTTACTCAGTAATACTACTCAGAGTCGCTAAAGAACTGTACCATCGATTCCGCGAACAGTGAATGAATGAAATTCTGATTGAATGAATTGAATATGAAATGAATGATTTGGTCTTGGAGTTGGATTTGGAATCGGTTGAAATTGAAAATCAACTGTTTTTGAGCAAGGTTACACCAGAGATTGGAGTTGTTATAGAGGTAAGGACTACTCTACTTGCAATTGCCTTGCAATATAAGAACCCTAACTTGGGATACAAGAAGTAAAGCATAGAATAAATATTCCTTACCAAACAATTGTGCATTCTACACCCATTTTGCCGTATCATGGATCATAGAGGCAACTATGTTAACGCTGCGATAATTGGACAGTTGCTGTTTCCCAGCAAATGAAACGCCTCGTAACAAGGTGAGAACATAGTGAAGAAACGACGCATGCGTTGAATAACATGAGCGTTTCCGTTTCCGTCATGCCCCTTTACCCCTCTAGTTAGAGAAAGTTTCTTCACAATCAAACTGACTCTGGAACAGAGTCTCTTTAGTGCTTCTTAGTACATTGAAAACGATGACAAGTTACGATGACCGCGTCGTGCTTGCTACTGCTGGCTATGATCACACGATAAAGTTTTGGCAACCACACACCGGCATATGCCTCAGAACTGTTCCCCATCCTGACTCGGTGAGCGTGACTCGTCTCAGTCAGTCTCTCTCCCTCTCTGAGTGACTATGTTTGTTAGTGTCACTGTGTGTGACTGTGAGTGTGAGTCTAGGAGTATGACTCTTTGAGTTGCTTAACGTAGTCCCTAGATCCGAGACTCCAGTCCTAGTCCTGGATTTATCTTTCTACTACTAGTGGACAGTGGCAGCTGTATACTCAACTACTCTAGTCTAGTCTAACTCTTGCTGTTGGTGTTACACTGACTAGTGTAAGTAACACCGAGTGTTAGTGTTACTGTTAGCTAGGCAGTAGCCACTTAGTTTTGACCTCGAGTTTATTTTAAAGTTTGGCTGTAGTAGTTACTGTAGGAGAGTCTATTGCAAGCAAGTGATACTCACTGTAGAGTTTGCTGTAACTGCAAGTATATGTGTAGCTCTACCAGTCTAGTGTAGTAGTGGTCAGTCTGCTTTGATGCATATTTTAATCTGGTATCCGGCCTCCAGCCCCAGATATACCTAAGCACCCACGTTTCCTCCTTGCTATTTTATGTCGGCGTTAATACGCATTTAGTCTTTTATTGTTTACTAATCACTAAAGTGACCAAACCAGCCCGAGTCTCATGCAATTGAATAGTTGGTATAACCATTTCTGTATTGCTCTCTGTTACAGCAAGTTAATGACCTTGCCATCAACCGGGAACAAAACTACATCGCAGCAGCAGGTCTGTTACAAAACAAGTTTTATATAATTATCTAGCCCTGAAATTAGCTAGTAATGTGTATATGCTGAAAGCTACATCTATGTTCAAATTGCCCTGTAAGAAATTCCTCCCACTCAAAGTATCTTCAGCTGTCCTTCCTAGCCATTCTCTCGTGATGGCGTTGGTCAGGATAAGTGGTGACTCCGCAGGTAGAACTAGCTTAGGACCAGAAGGCTGTGGTTAGACGTTTTTTCATTCGTTCACCCTCATTGGCTCATCCTTAGTATAACCTTCTCACCATCCTTTGTGTAACCTTCTCACCATCGTTCGTGTAACCTTCTCACCATCCTTTGTGTAACCTTCTCACAATCCTTCCGGTAACCTTCTCACCAGCATTCGTGTAACCTTCTTACCATCACAATCCTTCTGGTACCCTTCTCACCAAAGTTTGTGTGACCTTCTCACCGTCGTTCGTGTAACCTTCTCACCATCCAAGTTAAAACAAGCCTCTGGTTGAGTGATCCTTTCTGCATAAGAGCATGCGATCTTGGCTTGTCAATTCTTTTCTTTTATGCTGATATTCTCTCATGAGGGTCAATCTTTTTGATTATAGGTTATCAGCATATTCGAGTATATGATATGAACTCAGCTTCTACTTCACCTATGCTAAAATATGAGGATATGAGTAAAAATATAACAGCTATAAGGTTTAGCGATGATGGAAACAGAATGTTCACTGCGGGCGAAGATATGACTGCTAGAGTGTGGGACTGTCGCAGCCTCCGTTCTAACCATAGTAATAACTGCGTTCGTACATTTCAAGCCCGATCAGCGATTAACTGTGTGTGCTTGCACCCCAATCAGGTTAGTGTTCAATGTTGTTTTATTTTCTTACACGTAGCATCAATCTGAGTGTCCTTTTTGTGTCGCGAACAATAGTACACCGTGTAGTGGTTTTGTGTTACAGACTGAACTTTTTGTTGGCGATCAGAGCGGCGCTATACATATATGGGACACTCGAACAGATCGCACTGAACAATATGTGAGTTGAAGTTGCACCCACCTATTTTCCACTGATGCATTAGTAATGGGTGTTTCAAAAAATAAACTTGGGAGATGGTTGAAAGCAAGAAAAGACAACTCTACATAAATGGAAGTTAATGAATAATGCATTGTGATGTCTTTGAAATTTGTCCTTGATTTCTCAGAAATTATAATGCTTGAATTTGACTCCTGTTGTTATATGTAAATATACGACAGTCTCCTTGTGTTCTGCAGGTGGCCCTACCCTGTATATCGGTAAGCTTCCCAATCTGATTTTAGATTCCCGCTCCTGACTGTAATGCCAGTATTCAGTCAATTTCAGTGGATACTGAGGGCACCCATCTAGCCGCTGTTACAGATAAGGTAAGCTATTCACCAATATATCCAGTGCACTGCTCCCATGACCAATATTATTTAGGCGGGTGTGAATGAGTATCTGTTTTGTTTCCGTTTGAAGAGCCGAAATTTGGTAACTCTCCATAAAAATTCCATCTAAGAAGCGGACAGCTGTATTGTCTAGTATAAAAAATTAGAAGTATCTCTTGGTATAACTAATTCAACTCCATTTTATGGTAACATATGCGCTGTGTCACTAGCAGCTATGCCCCTTGACACCGCCAATGCCTTGGCAGCCCCCTGGACCCCCGGCTGATGTGCCTCACCACTTTCGGACCTACAGTACACCACTTGGTATATGTATGTTGGTAGTTTTACACGAAAATGGCTGTAAGCCATTTATTCTGTCATGCTGTGACAAATTTTCATGTTCTGATGCTCTATAGACCATCTCTGATGTAATGATGTGCTTTCTCTCCTTACGGATGATCTCAACTTTCCACTTTCATGTTGAGCCTTTATAAAATAACCTAGATGTGGTAATGGCCATTTATGTGGTGTATAGGGTGTATGTTTCATATGGAATCTGCCTGGTGGTCGAGCTGGCTCCAACGAACTCACAAAACTTCTGGCAAAGAAAAAGCTTGATGCACATCGCAAACACGCCGTACGTTGTCTCTTCTCTCCTGACTCAACGTAAGTGCTAACTAAACATAGAGTTAACTATGTAATTAAACCCAAGAAACAATAACACGTATACACTCAATTCAAAGGAAAGCTGCTGTAGTATGTAGGCGATATAGCATTCCCTTTTGACAGCTTAAAGGTTGGATGACGAGGCAAATTTTTTGACTGATCAGAATCAGCATGTCTCCAAACCTACCTGAGACAAGTTAGAGTGCAATAGGCACAGCAAAAGTGCCCTTAAATCCGTGCTAAAGATGGCAAAATTGGCACCATCTGCAAAACGTTTTTAAAAAGGCGGAGCCTAATCGGCCATTTATATGACGTATAATATCGCAAGTTTGATGACTAGTCAATGGCCAACCACTCAAAGTTGATCATTTACTACCTGGCTTTACAGAGAGTGTCTCAATATTTGGAACACCTCATAACCACTGACACATTCCTAAGGTTGTACACAAGGGCTGAGAATGGGTCTTGAGTGGCACCACTACCTCCAGGTCTGTCAAAACAAGCGTAAAGAGAGCCACGTTTGGCCGAGATTGCCAGGGAATCCCAGGGAATGCACGTGACCTGCTACACCGATCATGCTAAAGGGTAGAGTTGACGCCATGGCTCCAACTGGTAGAAAACCATAAATATTACAGCGTCAGACAGCCACTTTGAATAGGACTAGGTTGCAAACATATTGCTGGCCTGTTTACGCAATAAGAGCAGTTGTATGGCTATTAGTAACGAACATAAACTAAGACTGAAAGACCGTTTTCGAAAGAGGTGAGTAAATTCACTCGGTCACCGAGTTAGTATCACTCACTTCGATTGCGAGGTAGACTAAGAGTTAGGACTAAGCTAAACACAGCGAATTCATAGGTATTTGTTTTCGTTTTTGGGCCCGCTCTGATACTTCGATCCCAGTAGTCAGAAGTGTGGCAAAGTTGTAGAAGTTGGGCTTTGGCTACCCATCGCGCAGGCGCGCATATGTAATAACGTGGACCCGCTGTGATGTCTTTTTCGACAATTTACGTCATGCAACCAACCTTTAACAATGCAGCGAAATCTCCAATCTAATTATGTACGCTATTAATGAGCTGCAGAGCTGCCTTCAGATGACCTCAATTTAAAGGAAACCTCAAGAAGTGAAAATGGTCATCATGATTAGCATTATAGAGGCCCATTATAGAGGCCCACAAACTGCCAGTATTTGAGCCCTTTGTTGTCCTTTAAAGTGTTAGTGTACTGAGAAATATGGTCTCATATTGTACCCTTGATCTCATTGCTTGGAAGATCTTGCTCAAAATCTGCCGCCTCAAATGCCTGATAGGGTATGACACAATACGATGTGGGCGGAGCTTAACGATTCCCGTCGGTTTCGTTCCTATCTAAACATGGATCCGGCAGCTGATCTAGGCTTATCATCCTGACCTAAACAGAAAACGAAGTTCTTTTTGCTGTTTTAGCAATTTGTTCGAAAATTCACTCAATTTACAATGCATTCATGATATAAGCGATCTTTCGTGAATTTTTGATGAAAATACAAAATATGAAAAAATTATTTGGAGTCAGGATGACCGCCGTTTGATCTCGCTTAGCAAGGCACCGGGTAACGGTCACCTTTAGCTAGTTTGCTAATGCAACAACTTTTCGACCGGAGAGTACCAAGAGTTCGACTTGCGCCCGCCGTGTTTTTACCGACTGTCTAAGGTGAATCCGACGTAAACTCTTATACACTTTAAACTGAATATTAGTTTGGGTTAGGCTGGAGATCATACCTGCGATCTGTTATTCACCTTATTTTACAGATTACTGGCGACCACCTCAGCGGATACGACCATTAGAATCTGGAAGACGATAGATTTCAGTTTGATGGCTGAGCTAACATTACCTGATAATAGCCAGAGATGGGTGTGGGACTGCGCCTTCAGTGCAGACTCTCAGTATCTCCTGTCAGGTATGATTCTGCTTTCTCTCTGCCTAATAGCATGCTTGTGTGGGAGAGTAGTGGTACTGCCACACTAGATGACTTGCCCGACGAGAATTCGTTGATGTTTTTGCGGAATATTTTTCTCTTACATATGCCTGAAGCGCGCGCAAATTGGGGTTTTGGACTGAAATAAACCATTTTAACTAAGGGAAACTAACAGTTTATAACAAACAACTGACTCAGTTTATTTCTCCCAGTTCTGATAGTTTGTTTTCAGAATTATGCTGAAATCGTAACTCAACCCGTTACCGACAATCGGAGATGTTTTTTGCGTTTGTTGCCGATTGCCGGTACCTGCTGAGCTATGATTTCAGCTGAACTCCAAGAAAATACCATAAGAACTGGTTGAAACGAACTGGAATTATTATTATATGGCATATGATATTAGTTTATTTCAGTTAAAATGATTTATTCCAGTTCAAAACTGAAATTCATTTGGTTTTTACCTATTTTAAAGAAAAAAGACAACTCCATGGCCAAACTGGCCGTAACGATTAGTCGGCCAGAAAGTCGGCTAGTCTGGCAGTACCATAGCCTAGAGTCCTCAGGCGAGTGATGTGAAACATTACTTAGGTTAACTGAGTCCCAAGCCTCTCAAGCATATCCACTCCGTCTTATACCGCAACAAGAATGTCAACCATATCTAGAATAATTGCGACAAGTTTATCAGGGGTTGTCTTTCCTTTTTTATCAGCCACATCCCAGAATTCAAGGAGTTTGCCACCAACAAATTCAGGGCTGGCCACTCTTTACGTCTTTTATATAACCAGCCATGCCAGCATCGCCTATCGCAAGCAACTACCCCCTCAACAAACAGTGGGCACCATTGGCAATGTATGGCAAGAGAGCACCCCTTCGAAGGAAACTTACGGGGCCAGCACAAACACGCAAAGCGAACAGTCGGAAATGCCAAATGACGCATGCGCGGTCTTTGCTTGAGCCCGCGGGCTTTAGCCAATTGGTTCTAGTCCTTGACCTCTAACTCAGACTGTTGTTACCACCGACTGTCAGTAGCAATGGTGCTGCGTTCCTACAGCTATCAACGACCTCTAGCAGAGAAGGCCGCTGGCTGAATTTGCAAATTCAGCGCTCGCGAAGAATTTTTTACGCGAACTTCGCAACAACTGCTGACTGGTTCACAACGGTGTCGGACCTACTTCGAGCAAGCAAGCACTAACGGCACACCAACTTAACGCCGCGATGCGCGGGATCTACCCGCTCGCGTGCAGCCCCAGGTGTAGCGTAATCCGTTTTCGCAGCCACTCCACACATCGGACATTGGGGTACGCGTCGCTGTAGCCAGGTACGTCTTGCGAACGGCTTAGCATGGGCTGATTTTGGCACCCCTGTAGAACCAGACCCCTTCTCAGAAACTAACTGTGTTACGTTTCCTTCGAAGGGGTGACTATATGACAAGGCGATAGTTCATTCTCTCGGGGGTCAGCCTGGTAACTGCTGCCCGATTGTCATTCATATATTTATATCAATAAGTTCTAAAAGGTCCCTAAATAATAACTATACGCAAGATTAGGGGAGCCCCTCCAGTTAGAGCCCCAATTACCTAAACTATCTAACAGATTGGCCTGTGCTGGATGGAACTCGGCCCTATGATCGTATCACTGGATTCCATTGTCTTTTTAGCTTCTTCAGATACCTATGCCAGGTTATGGAATATAGAATCAGGACAGGTTGAGAGACAGTACAGTGGGCACACTAAAGCTGTTACATGCCTTGCTTTTCAAGACTCCTAGTCTGTTTTGAAATTTTTACTTCCTTTTGTACAGTAGCGTGTGCAAGAAGGAACTTTTTGCCTTGTTTTGCTTCTGTAGGAAAAAAACCTTACTTCCTATTGAGTCCCATTTTCGAACACGCTCATTTTCATGTGTTGAAAAAAATGTTCATTCAACAAATAATAGAAATATAGCGGTCCAGAACTTTCATAAAAATGTGTATTGATAATTAATCATTTATACAGTATTTCCAACAAGTCTTCTGAAATAAAAAGGGAATCTGAGCTTTTTATCAACAAATTAGATGCACAATGAAGCTGAGTGTTTCTGCCCTCCGAGTTCCTATCCGAAGATAGCTCCGCAGTTAGAACAACGGCGCTGCTTCATTGCCAGGCAACAGAGTATCCCAAGGGGAAAGAAAAGAACTGCACAGAGAACTCCCAAGGCTGTGTAATCATCCTGAAGTACGCCAATCTATAAATACAAGTTTACAGATGCATTAAAAGATTGAGAAAAAATATACGGACATCCGGTACAACTTGGCAGGTTAAAAAGGCAGATAAAAAAACACTTGGATTTGGCATCAAAGTTCTAGAATCTAGACTAAAGCAGATTAAAAACTGAAAAGTACCCTATACTTATAGTTTTAAAAGTTTTATATCTGCAGATTCAGGCTGGTTATCATGATCGTTGATACAGATCAAGGCAATGTTTGTTCTGGAAAGCTCAGGGTAGAGCTTCATGAATGCATTCAAGGAAATCATATTCAGGCATGCCCAGTACTTAAACTCAAGGATAGCGCTCAAGCCATTGATATATCTCTGGTTATTATGACCGAGTTATCCCCCCACTACCTTTGTGATTATAATCATTGAGACATACCAGAGTGACCAAAACTCATAATGAATCCATACCTGAGAGTACTGATATTAATGATTTTTGATAAATAATCGATTTAGTCGAGTCCAACAACAGCACTTCCATTATGCGAGCAACCTTTTTTGTGTATGAGAATCATCATATATTGTCAACAGTTATGCTCTACCAACGCAAGAAAATGTTGGCCAACTCTTCACTCCTCCGCTAATCTGCCTGAAAGCCCTGCCAGTGAATCATTCATGCAGAGCTTTCTCACTCAATCCAGAACTACTCTAAGACATTAACCAAGTTCAATCGCTGCTGATACCTAAATGACGTTGACTCCAGCTCAACCGTCACTCTGTTATTATCTATGATCGATGTAGAGTCTCACGCCAAGAGAAAATGTCCCAATACACAAAACACTGTACCGAAAACAAAATACTACCACAAGCTTTTGTAGCTCTCACTTTTATCTCAGAAAAATGCGGGGGTGGCAGGGCAATGTTATTTTCTTGGCCTCACATTCACAGGATGGACACCATTGTAATAATCTTAGTATGTCATTATTGCTTTTTTCATACAACAGAAGCAACACAGCATCTAATAGCCCACCTTGCAGGCAGGACAGCCGCCAATGTTGTTGATGAGCACAACGGTTGTTGTGTCTGGTTGTGAAGTCACAGGTGGCTGCTGATAATAGCTTGGCTGAGGCACTGCTCCGTAACTCTGGTACTGACCTGCAGTTATAAGCAAACAAAGTAAGGTCGTCTCTTCAGAAGACACAAGGAAACAAGATGACTGCATGTGGAAATTTCTATAGTGATGTTAGGGTACCGTACCCAGAGTAGCCTAGATTCACGACACCTTGTCTTTTCACAGTTTGTCATCAAACTAGCTAACCAGAATTGGCTCAGCTGTGGAATATCACAAGTAAAAAATTCTATCTCGGTATGTTTGCCAGTTTAAAGCTGACAACTACAAACCTTAGTACTGAAGATGCAAAGCATGGAGACAAGCCCCTGCATTAGTTGACAATAATCACCTGGGCACAATTACCAATTGACCTGCTTCCTCTTGACTGTAGATGGAACGTGGACTGTAGAATGCAGTAGAAATAACATAAGCTAATCAATTGGTGTTTGGTAAACACTAACCAGCGTTGGACTGTACAGTCTCACTATACTTCGGAGGTTGATCATAACCATAGTTGCTAGCTTCGGGCGCTGAAGGTTGGTTAGACATATTTGCTTTGCTCCAGAAAATGCCTCAAAGGGCACCAATTCGAATCTGAAATGCGCAGCCGCGACAGAGTCATTGCACTTGCAGGGTCTTCAAAATAACCATCAATCTACTAACTAACTAAGCCTGGCCAGAGTGGTCTACTCTAGTCTATCCCTACGTTCAGTTGTGTACCCGCTAGTCAGTAACTACCAAGTTAGTAAACTAAGAAAGAGGGCGAATTACTATGAGTATGACGACGATCGAGTATAATTATGAAGAGTGCTACATACCGGATAAGAGTGGGAGTAGGACCATTATGGAGTATGAAT
>Ga0224511_10004943_pt1 | contig 10295 bp, 7 predicted proteins | sample SF_May12_sed_USG_2_FD_169988 | JGI IMG/M metagenome (GOLD analysis project Ga0224511, IMG submission 169988) | Sediment microbial communities from San Francisco Bay, California, United States - SF_May12_sed_USGS_8_1 | ecosystem: Environmental > Aquatic > Marine > Sediment | place: USA... | reverse complement strand
TTCAAAGGCGTTACATGGTAAAGGTAAAAATACAATTTTGTAAAAGTTCTCTTGTGCATGCATGTTTCCATGTTTTTATTTACAGACGTGATAAAAATAACACAAAAACATTTTGCGTCTTCAATCATTGGCCTTCGCGTACATGGCGTATGAACGTCAAACACTGACCTTTCATCTTTCCTAATTTGACACAGTCTTATCTTCAAGGCTATCTCTAAAGTTATAAACATGAGCTTGCATCCCAACTTCAGATTTATCAGACATGCGCGATATGCCCATGTACTCTCTAAAAGATAAGACTGCACTAATGGCTAATGGATTCATCATCGAAATCAAAACAACAGTGGCTTTACACGACGTCTGTTTCGTAAAATTTGAAAGTGCATCTTTGACTCCATCAGAATGTTACCTGTTTATCCTCAGAATTTCGTTCAGGAGTTCGTTCACGATATTCATCGTTCAAACAACCTGTCAAATGAATAAAAGTATTCAGACCTGAATGCCATTCGATTATCGTTGGGTACCCGGTAGATGCTGTAGATCTACACGGAGCAAAAAAAAATCTCGGATAAAGGTTTTCTAGGAATGTCAAGTTAAACTGGTGTTCTTCTTTACTTGCTAAAGGGCCGTTTTATTTGCAACCAGCCGGGCATCAGCCGAACACAATTAATATTGAACTATTATACGAGACAACATTTGTAATAAAATTTGTTTGCTTTTCGGGTCTCTTCTGACGTATAAAGTATGCCTCTCAAAATGTCAGAGTTTGTTCAAGGCTTTTTACCGTTCAAACAACTTAATGTAAATGGTTTTAAAACGTGCATGCCACTATCATATCGACACATATTTGGTTGGCGCAGACAATCTACGCCGATATAAAAAGACACTTTCCATGAAAGAAATGTTCCAGAAACCCAAAATTAAAGCGGGGTTCCTATTTGATAATAATCTGGCGATTATGAGTTATTATTGTAAGAGGACAAGTATGGTCGGAATCAATCTTGGATCAGGCAACATAATCTGAAAGTGACCAATCTCATAAAACATGTTTGGTATTTCGACCAATCTGTCTAGTAAGTATGCTGCCCTATACAAGTTATTATTGGATGTAATGGTATAGGCCGCATTGTCTTCGAAAACATTGGATAGCCCTTATAATTTGAAATGGAACTACGGGGTAATTTGTCAGCTGTTATTTGTTCATGCATACGTTGTGTTGGCAGCATTTACGTCTTGTTGCTACGGCTGTCCCTTTCGAATTGGAAACATCTAGTGTTATTCTGCCGTTAACAAATGATTATTTTATACCGATTATAAAAGAGTCGTATAACAGCTAATATACTTAATTGATTGATAGACACTTCGCTTTCCAGTTAAATGATTTTTTTTATTATGTCATTATTTATTGCCTTAAATATCTTTGTCAAAGATGCCGTTAAGATAAAACGTTGTTCAGGACCGTACTAGTCAATAATGAAATCATTATTGAAATTTACAACTTTACCTTTGCTTGAAGTCTGATTGGATAAAACATGAAAGTAGTACATCTAGTTCATCAGAATGCAAGCTGTTTATCTTCGAACTTTCAGAATACATGTACGTTTAAGATTTTCATCTTTTAAACAACCTATCAAATGAAAGGGAAGTATTAAAACAAAACAAAAATTCTCAAGCTGCTGCGTACCTTGTTTATCCAGTCGATCTATACCGAGATTATTGATACCGCTTTTATAGATAGAAGTTGTTTAGAATCTTCAGGATCCTTGTTAAAAACTAGTTCTAGTTTATTACTTGCAAAAGGGCGGATGCCTTTACAAATGTATAACCAGTCGTGTATCATTCTAAAAGTATCAGCAGTGAGTAAGTGACCAAAGTTTAGAGTAAACATTTCTGCTAAAATAGGTTTTCTTTTTTCTGTCCTGAATGTATACTGACGAATACATTCGTGTGCTTTCTAACAGAAGTTGTTTGTAAATATCTTGGCAAAATGCGTTCATTTGGTTTTTTATCGTTTAAACACTTTGTTTATTGAATGCAAATAAGTTTCAAACTTTAAAGACAATCTCTTATCGCCGGGGATGTCTGGTTGGTGCAGTCGATATACAACGAGTTGAAGTAACACTTTATAAGAAACAATCTTTCTAGAATAGCACAATTCATGTAGTGGTTTTATTTGGATATTTTCTGGCTTTTATTTCTGTTTAACAAAGGGCGTGCTTGAAATCAATAGTGAATCAAACACATACACTCTTAAAGTATCAAAAAACTGTTAATTATCGTTATAAATATTTGCTCTTTCGACCTTATCTGTGTTATACGTATGCTCCTGGATTCAGATTATTTTTGGATGTTAAATGCCTGGTTATTTGGTTATATTTGCAGAATCGGCATCATATTGCTCTGGTGATCCTTTTCAAACGATAGTTTGTAAATTGTAAGACTGGTCTATTTAAAAATGCATAACATTTATCATTATATTTGCATTTGCATTTACCGGCTACGCTCTTTTCCAAGCAAAACCATATTGTTTTTCATTACGCAAGGACATAACACCACTACAAATGACATGCAAATGCATTCATTGAATGGCACGACTTGAGAATCCTTTTAAATCCCGAGGAACACACACTATGTTTAAAAGAAACAAAAACAACACACACACGCGCACACATATAGGAGTGGGTATCAGTAGATTTATTACAATGACATTAATTAATGTAGCGACTTGTAGTTTATAATAGCACATTGATATAAGCACTGTTAAGAATGACTGTACTCAAACGAATAAAACAAGTTTACCAAGTTTGATTGTTTCAGGATTTATTCCTGAAATCTTATCTCGTCTTATACATATGACATTATCTTATCGTCAATACTAGATCAAAAACGTGAGCTTGCATCCACACTCCAGATTTATCAGACATGTAAGATATTTACATTCTCTCTCTAGAACACAAGACTGCATCAATCATTAACGGATTAATCACTGAAATAAAAACAACTCTAGTTGTACATTGCGCCTGTTTCGACAAAGAAATAAGTGCATCTTTTACTTCATCGGTATGTACACTGCAACCTGCGTATGCTCAAAACTCCGGAGTTTGTTCAATATTTCGTTCGAACAACCTGTCAAATGCCTGGAACGTGTTAGGAATTCAATGCCATTCTCTTATCGCTTGATCGCTGGAAGTTGCCGTCGATCTAGACCGAGATCAAGGAACACTTTCAAAGATATATTATCTGTTCTTGAATATCAAACTTAAAGTGAGGTTTCTTTGTGAAAACGTTATGGCGGTACTTACAAAAGGTGTGATTAAAGTCAATCGTGCACCAGCCAAACACATTGTTAAACGTAGAATCGAATGTTTGTATTACTTACTTACTTACTTAATTAATCCTGTTCGCCCCCTGTGCGACATAGGTCACCAACCACTTTTTGTCACTTTGTCCAGTCGTGAGCCCTGGGCTCTGCTTTATTCCAGGACGAACAGATGGCCAGGGTTCTTCCCCGTGTTAGGATAGTCCTTCCTCGTCGTCTCTAGCCCCGTGGGTTCCAGTCAAGAAAATGTCGGACAATGGTGTTTGGGTTATTGCGGAGAGTTTGTCACACACATCGCCATTTGCTCGTTTCGATAGTTTCTGTGATGGGGACTTGTCTTGTTACTCGCTTAAGCAGTATTGTCCCCATTTATTTTTGAATCTGTTACCATAGGTTTTATTGGCTTGCAAAACTGTTGATAACATCGTTTACTTGCAATGTAAGTACGGGGTGGTTCGTTAAAGTTTGTTTATTTTATACTATATATATGACCAAAGTTATGCTCCTTTATAGATTTTTCTGTAAAGATAAGTTCTGGTGAAACGCTAGCTTTTAAGTTGTTTTAATGTGTCAAATATTTTGCATATGTATAACATACAATCGAATAAGTTAACATCTAATGTTTAATCAAAGTAATATGGCTGGTCTCAGAGAAATAAAACCTAGGTTTACCATACAGTGGTTGTTTTAGATATTTTCATAGAATCTCATATCCCCTAATTTGACACAATCTAATCTTCAAGGCTATCTCCAAAGCCTGAGCTTGCATCCAAACTCCGAAGTTATCAGACATGCAAGATATCCTCAAAAATACAAGACGGCACTAGTCACTAGTTGATTCGTCATAGAAATCAAAACAACCTTAGCTGTGTACGGCGTCTGTTTTGATAAATGCATGAAAGTGCATCTTTGACTTTATCAGAAAATGTAACCTGCTTATCACTTGAATTACGCAGTTCGTTCAAGATTTTCATCGCTCAAACTACCTGTCAACTGAATGTAGAGTATTATAATTTCTGCATGCGATAATGCCAGATAAAATATTTTCAGAAAATTTCGTTATTTTCTTATTGAAATGTAATTATTATACACTGAACATTGAAAGTTAGCCTGTGGATTATATCATTGTGTTGTTAAATTTATGGTCATCTGAGATCGTGGACTGTGTGTTGCTTTTGTTTTGAAAAATAGAGTTTCGCTCGTGCGCCAGGGGGCGTCGATAGTATGGCATTATCATTGCTATTGATGAACAGCTTCAATAAACCGCGGCTGATATTTTCTCTACGCAAGCTGAGCTTCCTTAAGACTTTTACGATGGAATTCTTCTAGAACATCATCAAACTTAATGTGTTTTAATTCGATTGAACTTTTGTTACACATTTAAACCCTTCTGCTTAATACTTGTTTGTTCATTCCTTCTGATCTGGATTTCTTGTATGCTTTCTATTACAACGTATTTATTTATAACTTGATATTGATTGTATTGTCTTGGAACACTTTGTATAGCCCATTATTTGTTTTAAAAGAGATGGATGATTTGTCAACATTAATGTGTTGCATACGGCATTCGGAAATTGTTCTAAGTGCTTCCGTTTGAAAATCTGAAAATTTGTTAATGCTTGATACCAAACAAATACCATTGCAAATTAGATTAATTGAACTTTTTAAGATTTACTTTGAATTACCCTTCCACATATTATAAGGAAAATGTGTACATTTATAAGGTGGCAAGTACAAAATCCTTTGAGTGAAAAAGATGATTATTATGTTTTAAAGAAGAAATAAAAATCAATAATTTATAAATAAAATGTAATATAAAACTGCGATCAATAGATGTATGTTTTTTGGTTTATCAGATTTATTTTACTAATATAAATTAAAATAGTGCGAAGCTTTTTCGAGATACATAAGCTTTGATTAGAAAAACTGGAGTCAAATAAGTTTTATTTTTATTATTTTATGTACTGTGTCCATAGAAGAATAAATTATAAAGAATAATAAAATGACACGCTTTAATCTTTAAGGGTATTCTAGATCCAGATTTATCTGACATTCAAAATATCCCCGTGTTCTCTTTAGAAGACAAGACTGCACAAGTTTCTAATGGATGCATAATAGAAATCAAAACAAACATTAACTGTGTATGGTGTCTGTTTCGATAAGTGCATCTATGATTTCATCTAAAGTAACCTGTTTATCCTTAGAATTGGGGAATCGTTCTAGATGTGTATCATTGAAACAATCTCTCAAACGATTGCATATTACTTAATGCCATTTACTTATCGCTGCAAACCCTGTGGATGCAAACGATATGATCCGATATAAAGTGAACATTCTAAAGTGGTACTGGTATTCCCTTTCGAAAAATGTACTGAAGCTAAATAGAAAGTGTGCACTTCTTTATAACGATATATGTTAATTATGTTTCCTGAAGAAAATGTAAGCTTACCTGGAATCAAATTATTGATCATGATCAATATAGACTTCTCTTACACACTGCTATTAGGTTCATTTTTAACGCTTGAAATGGCGTTGCGTGGTAAAGGTAAAAAAAATACAATTTTGTAAAAGTTCTCTTGTGCATGCATGTTTTCATGTTTTTATTTACAAACGTGATAGAAATAACACAAAAACATTAACTGTTTGTGTCTGCAACCATTGGCCTTCGCGCCTGAACGTCAAACACTGACCTTTCATCTTCCCTAATTTGACACAGTCTAATCTTCAAGGCTATCTCTAAAGTTATAAACATGAGCTTGCATCCCAACTTCAGATTTATCAGACATGCACGATGTTCCCATGTTCTCTCTAAAAGACAAGACTGCACTAATGGCTAATGGATTCATCATCGAAATCAAAACAACAGTGACTTTACACGACGTCTGTTTCGTAAAATTTGAAAGTGCATCTTTGACTCGATCAGAATGTTACCTGTTTATCCTCAGAATTTCGTTCAGGAGTTCGTTCACGATATTCATCGTTCAAACAACCTGTCAAATAAATAAAAGTATTCAGACTTGAATGCCATTCGATTATCGTTGGGTACCCGGTAGATGCTGTAGATCTACTAGGAGCAAACAAATTCTCGGATATAGGTTTTCTAGGAATGTCAAGTTAAACTGGTGTTCTTCTTTACTTGCAAAAGGGCCCTTTTAATTGCAACCAGCCGGGCTTTAGCCGAACACAATTAATATTGAACTATTATACGAGATAACATTTGTAATAAAATGCGTTTGCTTTTTTGGGTCTCTTCTGACGTATAAAGTATGCCTCTCAAAATGTCAGAGTTTGTTTAAGGCTTTTCACCGTTAAAACAATTTGTCCCCACATATCTCGTTGGCGCAGACAATCTACGCCGGGATAAAAAGACATTTTCCGTGAAAGAAATGTTCCAGAAGCCCAAAATTAAAGCGGGGTTCCTATTTGATGATAATCTGGCGATTATAAGTTCTTACTGTAAGGGGACAAATGTGGTCGGAATCAATCTTGGATCAGACAACATAATCTGAAAGTGACAAATGTCCCTATGTATTTCTCATGAAACATGTTTGATATTTTGACCAATCTGTCTAGTAAGTATGTTGCCCTATACAAGTTATTATTGGATATAATGTTATAGGCCGTATTGTCTTTGAAAACATTGGATAGCCCTTATAATTTGAAATGGAACTACGGGGTAATTTGTCAGCTGTTATTTGTATCAAGTATACGTTATATATGCAGCGTTTACATCTTGTTGCTACGGCTGTCCCTTTCGAATGGGAAACAGTGTTGTTCTGCCGTTAACAAATAATTATTTCATACCATTTATAAAAGAGTCGTATAACAGCTAATATACTCGTATAATCATATATTTAATTGTTTGATAGACACTTAAAAACAAAAAAGTACATATATGACTTCATCAGATTGCAATCTTCGAACTTTCGAAGTACATGTACGTTCAAGATTTTCATCTTTCAAACAACCTGTCAAATGAAAGTGAAGTATTAAAACCAAAATTTAATTCTCTAGCTGCTGCGTACCTTGTTGATCCAGTCTTTACCGAGATTATTGCTTACTCTTTTATAGTTGTCTAGAATCTTCAAGATCCTTGTTAAAACAAGTTCTAGTTTATTATTTGCAAAAGGACCGATGCCTTTCAAACCGGTCGTGTATCATTCTAAAAGTATCAGCAGTGAGTAAGTGACCAAAGTTTAGAGTAAAAAATTTTGCTAAAATATATTTGCTTTTTATCCGTCCTAAATGTATTCTGACGAATACATTCGTGTGCTTTCTAACAGAAGTTGTTTGTAAATATTTTGGCAAAATGCGCTCATTCGTGTTTTTTTCGTTTAAACACCCTGTTAATTGAATGCAAATAAGTTTCAAACTTTAAAGACAATCTCTTATCGCCGGGGATGTCTGGTTGGTGCAGTCGATATACAACGAGTTGAAGTAACACTTTAAAAGAAACAATCTTCCTAGAATAGCACAATTCAAGTAGTGATTTTATTTGGATATTTTCTGGCTTTTATTTCTGTTTAAAAAGGGTGTGCTTGAAATCAATAGTGAATCAAACACATACACTCTAAACGTATAAAAAAACTGTTAGATAATTCTCGTTATACATATTTGCTCTTTCGACCTTATCTGTGTTATACGTATGCTCCTGGATTCAGGTTCATAAATATTTGCAGAATCATATTGCTCTAGTGATCCTTTTCAAACGATAGTTTTTAAATTTTTAGACTGGTCCATTTAAAAATGCATAACATTTATCATTATATTTTGCATTTGCATTGACCGGCTACGTTCTTTTGCAAGCAAAACCATATGTCTTGTTTTTCATTTCGCAAGGACATAACCCTACTACAAATTACATGCAAATGCATTCATTGAATAGCAAGAATTGAGAATCCTTTTAAATCCCGAGGAACAAACTAAAGGACACATACTACGTTTAAAAGAAAACAACACACACACGCCCGCCAATGCTTGTGGGTATCGATAGATTAATGACTGGGACATTATTTGAAGTAGCGCCTAGCAGATTATAGCAACACATTGATATAAGCATTGTTACGAATGACTGTACTCAAACAAATAAAACTAGATTACCAAGTTTTATTGTTTCAGGATTTATTCCTGTAATCTCATCTTGTCTTATACATATGACATTATCTTGTCTTCAAGACTAGATCTAAAACGTGAGCTTGCATCCACACTCCAGATTTATCCGACATGAAAGATATTTACATGCTCTCCCTAGAACACAAGACTGCATCAGTTATTAAAGCAGCTGACCTTCAGATGCTCAAAACAAATAACGGTAAATACTGGTCAAGTTATGTTCCGTGGAGAAATCTATTATTACTGACCCCTTAATTCAGTTGATAAAATCGTTGGTAACACATCGTTTTTCTTCGCATAATCTACTGCGTTAAAAACGCAGTAGCCATTATGTATAGTAGGAATATCCCGATGGCAGAAAAGCGAATTGTCTGTTTTCAAAGCCAAAAAGTGAAAATATGTATTTTTTTAATTTCTTACAACTATTATATATATTTGAAGAGATATTTTGAAATATTTATAACTAATGATTTTCTAGTATATTCTGGAGGTCAGCTGCTTTAATGGATTAATCATTGAAATAAAAACAACTGTAGTTGTGCATCACGCCTGTGTCGATAAAGACATGAGTGCATCTTTTACTTCATCGGAATGTACACTGTAACCTGTTTATGCTCAACACTTCGGAGTTTGTTCACAATTTCGTTCAAACAACCCGTTAAATGACTGGAACATGTTAGGAATTCAATGCCATTCTCGTATCGCTTGATCGCTGGAAGTTGCAGTCGATGTAGACCGAGATCAAGGAACACTTTCAAAGATCTGTTCTTGAATATCAAACTAAGAGTGAGATTTCTTTGTGATAACGTTATTGCGGTACATGTACTTACAAACGATGTGATTACAGTCACTCGTGCACAAGACAGACACATTGTTAAACACAGAACATGATTTTACACATTTCTATAAAGATGTGCTCCTGTAAAGCTGTTCTTCTAATTTGTTTGTATTACTTACTTAATTAATCCTCTTCGCCCCTTGTACGGCATAGGTCATCAACCACTTATATATAGCGTCACCTTGGCCAGTCCTGAGCCCTGGACGTTGCTTTATTGCAAGACAATGAGATGGTCTTGAGCTCCTTGCCCAGGGTTCTTCCACATGTTAGGATAGTCCATCCTCGTCGTCTTTTGTCCTTGGGGCTCAAGTCAAGAAGTTGTCGGACAATGGTGTTTAGGTCATTGCGAAGAGTTTGTCTATCCATCGCAATTTGCTCGTTTTGGTGGTTTTTGTGATGGGAACTTGTCTTGGTATTCTCTTTATCAGAATGGTCTACATTTTTTTTTAAATCTGTTATAACAGGTTTCATTGTCTAGCATCGTTTACTTGAAATGTAAGTATGGAGTGGTTCGTTAGTTTGCTTGTTTTATACTAAATGGCATTATAAACTGACACACAGTTATGCTTCTTTATAGATATTTAAAAAAAATGGTTCTGGTGAAACTCAGGTATTTAAGTTGTTATTAATGTGTCAAATATTTTGCATATGTATAACATACAATCGAATTAGATAACATCTAATTTTAATCTAAGTAATTTGGCTGGTCTCAGAGAAATAAAAACTAGGTTTACCAACAGTGGTTGTTTTAGATCTTTTCATAGAATCTCATATCCCCTAATTTGACACAATTTAAGGCTATCTCTTAAGCCTGAGCTTGCATCCAAACTCCGAAGTTATCAGACATGCAAGATATCCTTAAAACTACAAGACGGAACTAGTCACTAATTGATTCGTCATAAAAAATCAAAACAACTTAAGCTGTATACGGCGTCTGTTTTGATAAATGCATGCAAGTGCATCTTTTACTTCATCAGAAAATGTAACCTGCTTATCACTTGAATTACGGCGTTCGTTCAAGATTTT
>Ga0224511_10004942_pt1 | contig 10295 bp, 5 predicted proteins | sample SF_May12_sed_USG_2_FD_169988 | JGI IMG/M metagenome (GOLD analysis project Ga0224511, IMG submission 169988) | Sediment microbial communities from San Francisco Bay, California, United States - SF_May12_sed_USGS_8_1 | ecosystem: Environmental > Aquatic > Marine > Sediment | place: USA... | reverse complement strand
GGCGAGGTCAGTGGTGTGGCATCTTTCATTACCACTGATGAACAGCTTCAATAAAACCGAGGCTGCTGTTTTCTCATTCAGGCCTTGTTTCCTGAGGGCTACCCTTTCTTCAGTTTAATATCATCATTTGACAATTTAATAATAATGAGATGGGGTTTTAACAATAATGTGTTAACTTTGTTCATTATTTTTGCAATTAAAGTTAATATTAAGTTAATCCATTTGCCATGATTTGGATTGAAATCCTTAACATGAAATTACTTCATTTTAATATTAAATAGTCAGTTCTTAACTATGATTGTGTGTACTACTTTATTATGTGTAAATGATATTTTTATGTTTGTTTTCATGTTTAAAAATAGTTAATGTTTATTATTTTATATAACTTTTCATGTTGCAAGTTGTTAAAGACTTAATCTCGATATAACAGGATGCATATCCAATGTTGGATAAACTGATATTGCAATAATGCATTTTTCACATTTCATTACAAATATCACTGTTTCTGTGACACAAAAAGTAGGTAGCCATTTTGCCTCATTTGTTGCGCGTGGTATTTTAAATAAATCATTCACATTCATTTAAGGAAACCAACGGTATTTTCTTATTTTATGAACATGACTTATATGTTAGTTTTAAATGTTTGATGTGAGACATAATAAAGAATATAACAGTATATGTTAATATTTGTTGCTGTTCATATAATAATGGATTAGTTGCTATGCGAAGTCATTTTAAATATATTTTGTGTTAGTATTTGTCTTTTTTTGTAAAGCATGAAAACCGTGAAATGAAGATCTTACAACTAAATAGTGTCGAGACACTTAAATCCTTAACATATAATTATCATTACCATATTTCAATCCTCAGACATATATGTTGGCATGTTTACAGAAACAAACAGTACTTCGATTTTACCAGTATTTCCAACTTTCAAGTCATTCGGTATAACAATTGAAATAAAACAACGTTGATATTAGAGAAAATGACTTAAAACAGGCTGCGTAACTCGTGCAAGCCTGTCAAGTTCAATAGGCTGGGATCATTTAATTCGTCCGTAGCAGTTTCCTCATATCCGTATCCGTAAAGCACGAACGACATACGGATATTATGTTGCAAAATAAATGGTTTTAGATCATTAAATAGAGTTGTTTTTCCCTATTACCACGTTGTCATTTCCGGTGTTGTTCTTTTTCGTTTTATTTGCGAAGTCGCATTTATTATCTCTCAATATAAAAATGCATGTTCATTGTCAATCCCTCTGTATCAGTGCAAGGATGACACTTACATTATTAAAAAAATTATATATAACCTAAACACAATGTGTTCAAAGGTCAAATAACTGATTTGATAACTGAAATGATAGGTTGTCAGTTTAATTATAAGGTTCACTTATAAGGGTACATTTGACAGATACTAAAACAATGTACATGGAATAGAGCGTCCATTTTAAAATCTTGTGGACACGGATTGTTGTGACTTATGTTCTTGAAAAGATCGGATAATTACGCGCTAGAGGTATGTTTCTGTTAAAAAAGGATTACATTTTGGAATATGGGTTTTATACTAAGGGCATACACCAAAATGGCTAGTGCTCAATGGACTTAACGTGATGTTAATTAATATATATTTCAATGATTAATTGTATGCAAGATCCGATCAGGCTTAATGTTTTTACCGTGTACAAAAATGAGTAACACGTTCTTGTACCAAAATCAAAAGTTGAAACATGGCAAGGCCAAACAATGTGGCCGCAAACCAATTTACATGTTGCCGGAGATGTGTACGGAAGTGGGTGAGGAGAACACAGCTGCATTTGTCTGCTTCACTTGTTAACTATACAGTGTGAAGCGCCCTGTTTATAAATACTACGAGCAGTCTCATGTTTATTACGGCAAAATCAGGTGTACTGGGTACATAGCCCAATATTATTAAGTAAAACTGATAGTATTGTGTAATTTTATTACATTTAAATATATGACAAATAAGGAATTGAAATATACGCATGCAAGTTTATCTTACGGTGAACGAAAACAGAAAAAATAAAAAGTTGCTCTGTGTACAAATCGTGATATTAAATACTCTAGTCCAGATAGTTCACACTTAGACAATGTTATTTATATATACATTGTTTAGCCAAAAATTAAAGAGCGATTTGTACTCAGTCAGTTCTGGTCACAGGGCGAACAGACGTGGGTGTGCTGATGTGTTGACGTCACACTTAGTCGATTGTCTCTGATAGCACTCGTGTCTGACTACGTAATAATGCCACTCATCTGACGTTCTCCGCCTCAAACAAACACGTGTGTCGTCATAGGAAGATAAACATAAATTACTTAAAATGTTTGAATATGTACATACATGTCCGATTGAAATTATTATGATATGAACTGTTTATCCGTATTAAATATGGAATGATTAACAAGTATGGTAAAATGAAACACTTCCAGTATCTCTGACATTAATATCCGCACATGGCAGGTGAATTCAAAAAAATAGATCCGCCACAATACCAATCAATGTATTCTTTTTTTCATTATTATCGTGGGTGTTCTAAACTTGTTTTATGCAATTCAAGCCTGCCTTTAAAGTACTAGTATTATTTTAAGTTTCATATTGTGAATTAATCACTTTCTTTGAAAACCAGTAAAATTATAATAATTAAAATTGGCAGTGGATTTTGAAATCATCAAACATTCAGTTCAAACGCGAATGTGTCCATGTCAACCATTCAGTACATGTGATGTATATCTTACTTTTTTCTGTAGAGGTGACCTAGTCTTAAAACAGCCTAAACGCAACTAGTTATTTTAGCTTGAGCTCCACGATGTTGTCGTTGTACGACTGGCCAACGACGAGTGAATCGTTGCTGTTGAAGCACAATGACCAAGGTTTAGTCAGACCGTTGTTCTCCCCAGCCAGTGTTGTCACGGTCTGCTGGTTGTTCTTCTCTGTCACCTGTACCACGGTGTTCTGTTCCCTGCAAGTCACGAACACGTGGCCCTGTGCTGTGACGTGAGGAGATGATGGAAGACGCAGCTCTGGGTGGGTAAGAGTGGAGAGCTTGGTGCCGTCCTTGTTCAGGGTGATCAGCTGGTGATGGGTGTAGTTTGTGATGTATATCAAGCTGCCATCAGGACTGACTGCACAACTGTAGACAGTGTACTCCCCAGTCTCATCAATGTTCAGCTGTCTGCCCTGGCCGCCCGCCATGTCGTACACGTGGAGGGCAGTCAGTGTTGTGACGTACAGGTGGGCACCGTGGTAAGCGAGCCCTCGACATGTATGTTGACACTTGATGGTCTTCATTGGTTCTATCTTCCCCGCCTTTATACGTACCAGCAGGATTTCATGTCGGTCTTTATAATCGTCCACTGTCACAGCTGCTTCACGCTGCCCAGTACTGCATACGTCCTGTGGAGAGTCCGGAACATTGCTGGTTGACATAACTTGACAGCTGCTATTTAACAGTTTCAGTTTTGAATTCCTGTTGTCACTCAGTAAGAACTCTCCATTAGCCAATCTACATATCCCTGTTATGTAACACGTGTGCTTATCATCCGCCACCTCAACGTTGTGCAGAACGTGTTTCTCAACTTCAAACACGTGGTCAGGTCCTGGCAGCGGTTTCTCCCCTCCTTCACAAACAACTTCCCCCAGCATCTCGAGTGAAGACAGGTATTCTGTTATTCTTTTAAAAGACTGAAATGTCATTTTGAAATCGTCTTTGTTTGCGATGGTTTGCAGTAAGAGCTGTGCGTTAAATATAACTTCATCACATTTAGTGAACCCTATATACGACAATGCGTCATTTGTGTCGCTTCCTTCTTTTAAAGCGTCAGTCAACATCTCGAGCTGTTCTGTGACGTCATCAATCTGATCAACGTCAGCCTGTATTTTGTTTTTTAGCGATGTTTTCCTACTTTCCATTTCTGAAATAGTGCGCCGTTCTAACCGATCGAAAATAACGTTCAAAGTGTGGCGAAGGGTCTGGATTTGGGAAAGACAATCGTCGCCTGCTTTGTCAACGGCGTTATCATTTTCCGTTCTGGATTGGCGTTCATGCGCTAGGCGTTTTCTGATCTCAGAAACTCTTTGTGGAAATTCTTTGAATTCTTGCGTGTCATGGAACCCTTTCGCCACGTCTGGAATGTGTTTAATCGCACTGCATTGCCTGAAAAGTAATCATCATAAGCATATTTATTTATGTGTAATTTAACATTGTACGTTCACTAATAAAACATTTATTTTTAATTACAAAGCAGAGCTATATATACAATTGAACCAAAGTCTACTTCATTTGTCCCTTATACGTGTCTCTTGTAGAAACAACAAGGAGGAGGAATCTTGTTCTGAACTCCGCAACACTTGTCTGGTAGAGTGACCGATGTAAAATCATCTTTTTAAGAAAACCAATGCGATTTCACTTACTTGTGGTCGATGCTGATGCAGACGTGACAGCACAGCTGCCGGTGGTCCCAACACTCGAGTTTGATCGTTTCTTGTGGGTGTTTCTCACAGCGGGCTATTGAGCCCACCAGGGCTGTGGCCGTCGACCACTTTTTAACATCATTCCGACCCAGAACAGTGTGGCGCTTCATAATTCTGTTGTGAAGTGTGATGCAGAGGTCACAAAAGCACTGTTCACAATCTTGACAATAATGTTTGGCCTCAGAGTTTCGGCCATCTTCGCTACATGACAAACAGCTGTAGTCATAAACAAAGTCCGTGCCGTGCTCAAGAGTTGCGCTAAAGTTCGATGCCATTATGACTTACACGCGTATGCCAAACTTAATTGATTTATTCCTTCATAACTTTTTTAGTTCTTTTACTTCAGTATCAAGGTAATATAACCAGTATCCTGAACGGAAACTAAAAACGCCCCCTTGTTATCAGGTCTTTCATAGTCATATGAGGATCACTTGATCTCAGCGGTTGCGCAAGCTTTGAGTGGGTTTGTTTGCAAATTAAAATGGTAACACTTTAACAATTACTACAATACTGATAAATATTTACCTACACATGTAAGTACATAAAAGAAAATCATAATAATGTTTACCCTTAATATCCGAATGTCTCTTATGACAAATATTTAACTATTGTTAAATGTAATGCGTAGTTTAATTTTTTATAAAAAGAATACATTGTATTATTTAATTTAGTATTTTGTAAACAACGGTGGTATTTATATTATAAACTATCTTATAAACATGTATAGAACGTGTATTCTGTATTATTATAAAATAATGTTTCACAAACATATCAAAGCGCTCAGTTACATACTGTATAAGCGCAATACACATAATCCGAGGGTCAGGGGTTTGAGACTCGTCTCGTGTGGCAAACTTCTCCGCTATGATAAATGGTACTAGACTTAGATATCAGTCTGATACGGTTGACCTTCATCCGCGTAAACAGAATAAAAACTAGTCAGTCCTTTGTTCGGCAAAGAAGCTAGTACTGCTTTTTCCTTGATAGCTTTCTTGCTGAACTGATCGGCCCATTTGTTTGACTACTTAAAGTATACTCATCATTCCTTTATAAAAGTATTTGTTATAACAGGCATCCACAACGAGAGGAATTGTCCAACGCAGATTTACGAAGTATATATATTATGTTTATATACATAGCATAGATGGGTACTTTTAATTTCCAGAACTGTTCAACTTTGTAAACATTATGAATATATAAATGTTACATTACAAGTAGTATGAATCAACCCGAGAGCAAACTTCTGGATTCTGACGCCCTACTTTCAACATGCTATCTATTAGAAGAATGATCTTTCCTACATTTTCATTGATATTAAATATATTGCACATCTTATTTTTCATCAATATAAAACATTCTCGTCATTCTAACATACTGTTTTATATGCAAATGTTGATGTACAGGTTACCATGTATTTGTATAAAGTATATATTTGAAATTAAGTATGTTTAAACTAATTAGATCTAGTATAAATGATTTAGTATAGTGTAAGACCACCACTTTACCCGACACGTTGAATCGTATCCTCAGAGGTTATCCACCTTGCTTTGCCGTGAATATTGCGCGTGAGGGTGCGTATATGTGTTCGTGTAAGCGAACGTGAGCACATGAGAACCTCCGTACTTACATATTTGGTACTGAAAGTTCATTAAAAATGCCTTTGCTCGAACTATGCTGTGTACATATATACTTGGTACTGAAAGTTCATTAAATAAGGCCTTTGCTCGAACTATAATATTTCAATAGTTCAGGTCAATGTTCACCTTCAAAGAGACTATTTATGTAAAGCGATCAATTCAAGAAACGTTTATGAGGTGTATAAGGACTAAATTGCATAAGCGCCTTTGTCAGTATTCTAAACTGATTAAATAAAGCGAATTGTTAAAACATTCCAATATCGGCACTTATTGCAATTTAAATTCCAAGTCATGTCTTAAATTCAGTCGGTCATTTGCTTGTCATGTTTGCAGGAGAAATAATGGAGACACGGGCCATTATTCTTATGACAGGTAAGTTTGTTTAAACTTTTACAGAAATGAAATCAAAATTATTATCACATAGTTGAATGCTTTATATTTAACTTTGAAAAATAAATACAAAACATACGCTATTTATTCAACTTTAACAATTTTTCTTTTTAACTTTAATTTACAAATAAAATAAATTAATGTAAGATGTTTTATCGTTTGCTGTGCGTATAGATTAAGACGAGGTTTGGAAATTCCGTGAAGCGCTTTTTACGCTAATCGCAATGTTTGTAAGCTCTACATACAAAACATTTTCAGAAATATTCACAATGATGTTTGTCTACCATCAACTTTCAACAACGTCTTTCTAAGGCGGCCTCATGGCAACAATAGCATTGTTTTGTGACTTTTGTCACTTCTTTGAGATAGAGGCCGCAGCCTTTCAGATTAGAAATTGTAGCGGAAAAATGGCCTTATAAGAGAATCTTTTATTTTACAAAACTACATAATAAAAAACATAACTATAAAATGGTCATTTCTACGTTGCTGTTAACCTGTTTTTGATACTCAACTTGGACGTTTTCCGTATGATATTGGGAATAAAAACTGTTTTGCCACGTCAGCGTCGACCAATGCCTGGAATTCCGAATCGGCGTATTTAAAATACCCCTTATCCGATACAGATACGGGCGCCGTGCGATGCTTTACGAGTTATAAGTTATGCATCTGGCATGGTGGTGGTTGTCATGCTTACACATGCTATCCAATTTTGAAACACCATTGACGTCCATACTAATAATTTATGTATTGCACAGAAATGGTGTCTCAAAAAAGTCTCCATTTTTCGGAACCGTTGTTCTCGTCAACTGATTTCTTGCTCACATATCTGTCAGAGTCCGACCAAAGTACCGGGGGTGAATTATTTCCTGTTTCCACCTGTTTTGTGGCCGGATGACAAAATACTTTTCGCCTGATGCACGTAAAACTCTGCTTACTCTAAGCACGACCGACAACCGCCCTAAAGGTCCGATGGTATTTTTATTCATTTGCATCCGTTCTTTGACAGTCGTGTCCGTCTGTGTGTGCCAGACGATACAATCCAAGCAGATGACAAGACTGCCCGCGTTGGACGGCTACGCTAGTGGCGTCCCCGGGCTGGCACGGATCCAGACTCCGTCCAAACTGAAATGTGCCATGAAATGTGACACCACTGTTGGTTGTGTGTCATTCTTCTACAACACTGCTTCGCGCATGTGTCAACTCGAGTCAGATATCAAGTACGTATATTTTATGTTATTGCTTACATTAAACAACGTTTATACGTGTCGATCTAGGACAATAATAAAGGTTTTTTAAGATTTTTAATCGAGTATATTTTTTAAAAAAACGAATGTCTTATAAACAATCGAATAGAAATTCTGCATTATTTTTTTATTTATTATGTTTGCTTTAAGCTGGTATACAATAACAGGACTTTAATTAATAATACTCTCAGCAGATAAATGAATTAATTTTATTTACTCGATGAAGGTAAATGTAATAATATCATTTCAGGACGGACACAACTGGGTTAGTGAATCTGCCGGGCACACAGTACTTCTCATCGAAAGGTTTGGACGTCTTTCAGAAAATGCAACTCATTATTTTTAAACAAACCTTTCCTTTATGGTTTAAATATAAAGTACACTCAGGCGCTTGTGGTGTCAATAGTATATCTGAAGTTATTACCATTGATGAACAGCTTCAATAAAAGCGAGGCTGCTGTTTTCCCCAGGCTTTGCATCCATTTTCTCACATTTTTTCTCTTTATATTTATGTTTTTCATTCCGGATGTTTAGGCCCTTTCTATTTCTAACATTTTCCATCTTCCATTTTATGTATTTCAGTACCGGTTCTGTGCTCTCCGTTCCATGTTATGTACATGTGTTTCAGTACCGGTTGTGTGCCCTCCGTTCCATGTTATGTACATGTGTTTCAGTACCGGTTGTGAGTCCTCCGTTCCATGTTATGTACATGTGTTTCAGTACCGGTTGTGTGCCCTCCGTTCCCCCCTGATGGTAATTTCTACGACTTCAAGTTGAGTGACGGCAGCTTCACTTCTCTCAAGTAAGATAATAAAAAATAGTTAACAACTTGGCGTCGTTTTTTTGCGGTAATAACCAACGGGTTGGAGTCTAAACGAATAGAAAGAATTAATTAGAATTACATGTTATTAGTTTGATTATTAGAATCGGAACGACAAGCCGTTGATATTTACGCAATGTTCCACTTTTAAACGTAAATTATTTTGATTTTTTTTGCCATAAAACATCGTTGATTGCAGTTAATTTATAATCGAAATATTTTCCGTCCCGTAGCGTAGGATTATGTTAACAATTCGTGACGTCACGTAAACAATGTTTGACGTCATTCCACTTACTGTGGTACATGTGTATTTTCACTAACTGTGGTATATATGTATATCGCGGTAATAGGGAAGAATCCTTCTTATTTCAATGCGAGTGCATGGGCAGTCGTGGAAGAATCTCCAAAACTTTAGTTTTACTTTTTCTGTAAAGCGAACGTGTATGTGCACGTGTTTGTGCACGTCTTCGCATGCGTTAGAGTTCACGTTTGTTCTGTGTGCGTGCGTGTTTGGCAATGCGTGCACACGCATGCGTGGTAAGTGCGTATGTATCAATGTGTGTTTGCGTGTGTATGCGTGCTTGAGTGCGCGTGAATTAATGTGTGGAACCAGTAACAAACATTTCTCCATAATAAAGAAATTGTATCACTGCCATGAACAATTTTTTATTAAAAAATTGTAAACTCGTTATAACTAGAAGTTTAAATGGTTCTGAGAGGTCACATTATATATCAACGATCGTGTTCAAATTGACTAAAACACATTGAAGCGCAGATGTGCAACTGTGGAAGATCTAGTTTGTGTAAAACATAATAAACCCATATAGCCTCGGCTTTTCAGCAAGCAAACTAAGACAAACAATACAGTCGATACAACGTGACTAGTGACGCCATTGGCACAATGCCTGACAATACACGAACATTCGGTAAACCTTTCATAATTAATGTGACCTGTGTTTCTGAATGTTTTATATAAATATTGATATTTCATAACATAACAAAAATTACAGTGACACATTCTAGAACTGTTTAAAAGACGGATGTCTTCTCCTCAGAATAAGGTCTTGGTACTTTCAGTTAAACTGTTTAACTAAAAGTACCAAGACCTTATTCTAAGGAGAAAACAAAAATAAGTTCGTCTTTGTTTGTTCTTGTGTCTTTGCATAACGTTAAAATAGTTAAAAAGCTTGCATACGATTTAAACATGCATTTGACGAGGTGGCCTAGAGTAAACGCATCGGACAGTGATGCTATTTGTTCGATTCCCAAATCCTGAAAGCATTTTTGTTTGCTTTTTGTCTTGAATTCACAGATTTACAGCTATGTAGATGTTTCATGAACTTAAAAATAATTTAGAAAGATGACATTTTAGGACTTATCACCGAGTCGCTTTTTACCAAATTTCTTCAATTGATTTTACAAACAATATTTTAAAATATCAATATGTTCATATTAAAGGGAGAGAATTACGTAAGACATTATTTTCCATTTAGACATATGAAGGTTACTTTTATTTTTAAAGAATTTTAAACGGTTGAAATGTAATAATAAAAATTAAACTCCATGTAAATGAATAAACACTTCAATATTTCCTTTGTTAAGCGTAATCAGTTACAGACATAGCATCTTTAAGACACTTTAAAAAAGAATTTATTGCATACTTTGCATCTAATATACTGGCTTAACATGCTGCTGCTGCTGCTGCTGCTGCTG
>Ga0224511_10004941_pt1 | contig 10295 bp, 3 predicted proteins | sample SF_May12_sed_USG_2_FD_169988 | JGI IMG/M metagenome (GOLD analysis project Ga0224511, IMG submission 169988) | Sediment microbial communities from San Francisco Bay, California, United States - SF_May12_sed_USGS_8_1 | ecosystem: Environmental > Aquatic > Marine > Sediment | place: USA... | reverse complement strand
ATCATCATCGCCATCATCATCATCATCATCATCATCATCATCATCATCATCATCATCATCATCATCATCATCATTATCATCATCACCATCATCACCATCATCATCATCATCATCATCATCATCATCATCATCATCATCATCATCATCATCATCATCTGCATTCGGAGTGAGAACAACGCTCTAGTTGTATTTTGTTTTACTATTTATCTTTCATCAGAATGGGAGTAATGATGCCAAACTATATTTTTCATTATTATTTTATGTCTGCATTTGGAATTGGAACTTCGGCGTGTGTTGTTGTTTTGTTTTTTATTATTTTTTATATATTTTATTGATTTGCATACATGTTACTATGTATGCTATGTAATGAACGTCTTTATCGAAACCAAACGTATTCATTAAAAAAGAAAAACATGCTATTGTCATAAAATTATAAAACTGTAATACTGTGATATTTATTACACGTAGAAAACGATTGTGAAATTCTGAAAAATTATTCTATCTCCTTACTTTTAAACAATACTTTCCTGATCATATTGTGTCCTGGGCATAAAAATTTTAATCTAAACATCTAGTAAATGTTCATTTTTCTCTCCAATAAATGTTGATTAAAAATGATACCCCAATGAATGTTATCAGCCGAAGAAGTTAAAATCGTGTGGGTACAGCTCAAATAAAAAATTACTAAAAGCGTTTGTTTAAAGGTTTTCAACATTGGAACAAAGAAATTTCGTCCACGCGGTACTTCCTTTTTGATAACAGTTTTAATTTCATGATATCTCCCTGCTGTATTTATCCGCTAAACACTTGAAAATGACATGATATAGATAAAGGTAATCTTAGTTTCGTGATACTATTGGCAACGAAAACAATATTTACTCTGATCAAACAAAAAACTTTATCGTAATTTGAAGCGCCACTCCAAAAGCGCCGTTTTTGGTTTGGGTGTTGGACAGTTATATTTTGTAGTTTGTGGCTGTGCCACTCCAATATGTTTCCCTTATTGAATTTTGTGTTTATGGAATTACTGATTTTGGCTTCAGGTACAAGATACTATACTAAAAAAAGGTCTTACAATATATAATATACATGTTATAATTGTCAATGTGTAAAACAATGATATATTGTTAAACGTTATACATATATTTAATGTACACTTGTTTATGTTTACAGGCTTCCTGCTGGAGCCAAATGCAACACGAGGTAATTTACTAGCTTCAGTACTTATATATTATATAAAGTTACATACTATTGCAATATAAAACAGTGAACTCAAACAATTTAAATGATCAATGGATACATAAAACGGAAGCAATACGAAATAAAATGTTGTTTTTAAGCACCCTGTGTCGACGCCGCGCCAAACTGTGCTTTTCTCGACATTTGTTCTGACCAAGACTTTGCAAAGCGACTCTGCAAGCAGTACTGCAATCGTTGTGGTGTGGGTACGTGAGCAATACTTTACCATTCATTTTTTTATTACCAATCTTTCATGAGAGTAACAAACACTTTATTCACTAAGAATACCAGTTAAATTTCGATACATAAGGATAATTTAGCTTAGCAGAAACAGAAAAATTAAAACGAATAACACACTGTTCAACTACCAGAATATCCAACAATAAGCAATGGCTTATCGTTTACAACCATTGTTTATTTCAATGTGTTTAATTTGCAATACACTTTACGAGTTTCATATGTGAAAGGCAGTCACAGTTGCAACAATTTCATCAAATATGTTTCAACGATATCGCCATGCAACGTCAACCCTCGGCATTGTTGCTTATTAAACATTCTAACACGATCAAAGGTTTTCCCTATATTAACAAAGATGAAACAAACCGTGCATAAACACTCTACAAGTGAAAAGGTCTCCTGCGGAAATTGATTTTCAAGTTTATATATTAATGAATTGAATGATCAGAAATCATGGATTTTGGTAAAATAAGGAAGTTTTGATGTCACATATATATATATTTATGCATTGAGTAGTAAAGCTATGGGGAAAACCTTGTGTAGAGGAACACGTGCTTATCCTAATACGCAATAGGTGTATCGGACAGCAAAACATTGAAGATTTGGGCACTGTCCGAGGTTAGGCACCTCACTAGCAGTCCTGGTTGGGCATACATTTATAATTAACAACAAACATTATGCAACAACATGGCAAAGATCAAGACAAAAGTAAGCATAAATTGGCAAACATTCAAAAGGAGAATACTCACATACTGCGCTGTTGGTACGGCAGCTGAGTGTAATGAGCTTTACTAAGAAGAAACAAACCGTGCCAGTTGCTGTCAAATTTGTAATAAAATTTCCTTTTAAAAGGAATGGCTTGCCATGTTGTAAAGATGCGAATACATTCCGCTAAAAATAGCATTACATCATCAACCGGAACAACTCGGCCATTACCGTCTAGCAAATGTTCGGTAGCTTACGTAATAATATCGGAATCGCCCGAAACTCGACTGGTTCCCATCTCCATTCGGGCAATTAGCATGCATAAAATAGAAAGCAGGGAAATTTCAAACCGGAAATACCATTCCAAAACAAAACTTTTTTTTAACTTTTTATACTTTTACTTAATACTAAATTAGTTTTCATTTTTAAAGTAACCTGCTTACTCTTTTTACATAAATCATTACTTAAAAAATAATTGAAATAAACCAATGATATACTTTAAAATATCATGAGCTCCTGCGTGTAGCAATTTAGCAAACCAGGTACGTGCTCCTCCATGCCTCAAAAACTTGTTGCGTACACTACCCTGCGCGCTACAACCCCCAGAGAATAAAGCATGTTGTGTGTGACCCAAACTATTTACGGTCTTCCGTTGCGCTTCCCAAAATATTAAAAGTAAACAAACACTTAACTTTTATCCGAAGCAAAGTCAGATTGTGCCCTTGTGGAACGTAAAAATACATGTACGAAAACTTATTTTTAAGAGTACCTTATTTCACTAATATAAAACAATAAAAGTCGACTTTATGTTTTACGAAACTAATATGGGGAGGAAATTAAAGTAGGCGAACATCTGTTTTTTAAAGAACGTGTTAAAATGCGGTCTTGTTGCTCAATTAATTATGCACCTTAACTCGAAATAGTGCTTAAACTTAAAATATAGCATGCAGAACAAAAAACTCATTATATTCTTTATAATACGTTGTTTTTTTTAACAAACATATTGCGTCATTACATAATTCAGTTGACGGAGGGTGGTCAGTTTGGGGCACGTGGGGCGTCTGTGACGTCACATGCGGTCAGGGAACGCGGTCTCGTGTCCGGGCCTGCGATAACCCGGTCCCGGAGCATGGTGGTGACAACTGTAATGGGACAACAACAGAGACGACACAGTGTGTGCTAAATTCCTGTCCGGGTACATCAACTATGAACTTAGTTTATTATATTACCTTTTATTGAAATTAAATTTAAAATTATTAATGCTTAACTAATTTTGAATTAAAATTATGAAATGTATACTCGACAAATGGCAAGGCGGAAGTTAACGTACGTCATTGTTGCTGTTGTTAACGCTTGTTACGTTTTTGTTACGTTTTGTTACAATGTGCCTTTTATCTTTACTATCCCTAATATTTAGTGCACGGCGGTTGGAGTGGATGGACGCCATGGGGTCTCTGCAGTTCGTCTTGTGGCCAGGGAATTCAAAGACGTGATAGGTCATGTGACAACCCCTGGCCGTCTAAGGACGGCAACCACTGTTTTGGTGATAGCGTGGACATCCAGACGTGCGTCGACATACAGTGCCCAGGTGGGCTATAAGTACTGTTTTGAACGTCACATAAGAAGTAATTGCAGGGTAATATAGACATTGTTTTCTCATTTGAACTATTTTCTTATCAGATAATGGTATTAGATAATTATATTTTGCAGTGCATTTTAAATTACTGAACAAAATCACATTGTTTCAATGTTATTGTTCGTGTGTTAAATGGCTATTAGTTTTTATAACAGTAGGTTGGAGCTTGTGGGCCCAGTCAGCCCTACCTAGTTATATGTTATAAGTGACTGGTTAACTCATTGGTTCATAATGACATGTAAATTTTCAGTACGTCTTGGCTATATTACACTTGTTAACTGTAGTTTACGACGACAGGTCGAAAAGACGCAATGTATGTTTATGCTCCCCACTTGTATTATTCGATTGCAGTGGGATGGACGGCGTGGTCGGGCTGGTCGGCGTGTTCCAACACGTGCGGTACGGGGATCAAACGCCGAACCCGGACATGTCAGAACGCGCTCGCCTCTTCTTTGAACGACAGCTGTACAGGAGATAGCGTGGACTGGCTCACATGCACAGACACATCTTGTAAGTATAAATACTAATACTTTAAATTGTTAAAGTTATATTACCGTTGAACGAGAGCATTTAACCATACATCTTAGTTTTCATAAATGTTCACCTAAATCATAAGTATATCCTCATCAATTATAAACTGCAATACGATTTAGATCTAATTTTATCGAAACACTGGGATGTTACTGGATATACATTCGCGAATATTTAAATCCTAGCCGTTTGTAAAAGCTCTCGGTATCGATCGGTTTCAAACGGAGTTAACTCATTCGCATACGGAAACATTCGGGAATGCTATTTTTAGTAACGTATTGAGTTGAACTGTTAGGTATTGCCAATTTTAAATCTGATCCGACCATTTACGGAAATAATCGAAGGGCTTCGCGCCAAATTATAAATCTTATTTGACTATCCTGGTCAAATAAAAAAATGGATTTTTAGAATGGCCAGAAATGTTACGGAATGTGTTTCTCAGTTGACAAACTGTGTCAACATTAGTTAAATTATGCATTTAATAATAATATGATGTTTATTTGACAATGTATTTAGATGAATGTGGCCAGTAATAAATCTTTAAATCAATAGTTATGAACCTGAGTATTTAACCTAATTTGTGGCAGAGTTTGAGAAAACACTTTCAATCCCTTCTCCATGGAATGTTTTATTTAGCGTTTCTATAGTTATGGGTGCCATATTAAATGTTTTTCAATGAATATTAGAAGGATGATTTGGCGAATCCAAACAATATGTTTGATGTTGATTCAATATTTTGTATTTGTATATTATACTAGTTGACTTACGAGGAAATTCTCGTAGGTGGATGTTAAAAGTGCTTAGTAAATATGCATAACATAATTTACACTATGTTTGATACGGCCTACGTTAAATGAATCTTCAGCTTTGTACTAACGGAAGGATTACGGAGTAAATATAACAAGTACATATAATACATATTTGAACAAAACAACAATATCTATATTTGATAATGGTCAAATTTATGTATTATACAACACATTTGTGTGATGTATTCTGACAGGTGTGTATGCATATGACATAAATACGTTGTTCGTTTTATTGTCATAACAATACAAGTGTATACGTGTGAAATCTATCGTTTTTATCGCTCTTCTTCCGTTTTGTCTAAATTTAGGATTCAAGCATACACTGAATTAACATGTTCATTAAAGTATAATTTATGTTTAACGTATCCAACGGACCGTGAATGTAAAAATATTAAAGAAAAAAATATTTTTTTTTAAATGTGTGGTCCGCAAATTCGGTTTTGATTCTTAACGTTTCGACCCATTCCGTCGAAACAGTTAAATAGCTTGACTATAATCGATATTCTCAGTTCTCTCGGTGGTGCAGAGGCAAAGCAACCGCTTTGGTGCGGGAGGTCAAGGGTTCAATTCCCCGCTCCGTTAAGGTGTTTTGTGTTTGATTGTTTGGTGGGGTTTTTTGTAGTTGTGTTTTTTAACTTTTTGTCAAAAACACATTATTTGTCACAATAATCTGCAATTTTGTTTTGCAATGTTAATTTATTTAGAATACATAACATATTGTCAGTTTTGTGACCGATTATAAGGGTATAAAGATACACACCTAGCATCTTTAATAATAAATAGTTTTCGTGTTTGTATACAGGCTCATCTGCATTTACCGCATATGGAAGTCTTGTCGTTAACGGGACCCACGACATCCGGTTCCCCAACGTCTACTACAACGAGGGCGGAGACTACAACCCGGCCACTGGCGTCTACACGGCACGTGTTCCGGGGGTCTACTGGTTCTCAGCTACAGTTGCGAAGGCCCTAAATACGGATGTCGACCGTGTCCCGTGTTGGATGAAAGTTAACTCATTCAACAAGATATACCTGTACACCGACCCGATGGATAACGAGAACGACAGGGACGGTTACTCATCCACGGGGTCTGCGGCGTTCAGACTCCAGGCCGGGGACCGCGTCCAGGTTGGAAGCTGTACCCATGAAGAAAGCATTTATAATCATCAAGCTACCCACTTCTCGGGTTTCTTGATCAAACCAGACTTTTGATGTTTATACTTCGTCTAGTACGAACATGCAACTGAGCAAATGTTACTTTCTGAAAACAAATTATGGTTACAAAGTGTGTTTAATGAACTTAAGTGTTGCACAACTTAAACTGTGGATATTTTAAATGTCTAGTGTGTTTATATTGTACATCATTATCATTACTTAATCAATGTACATTATCTTGCAAGTAACTGTTCTGCATACGAGAATATAAATAGTTTTGATTCTCACATTGTTTACTGGTTTATCTATTTCGGTAAAGACAATTAACATTTATCACATTTAATTCGTTAAAATATGAGATATGTTTGAGAAATAAACATTATTCGTATGAGTTTGTGAAAATGTTTAAATAAGATTTTGAATATCAGAAAATTATTTAGTTATATCAGAGGATAAGATGCTTTTGAAAATTCGGCGTTTGATGAAATAAAGAAAATTCTAATTACATCACATAACTAAGAGGATCTTTTAGAAACCTCCAGGAACAATAGATCTACTGTAACATTCCCATCAATAAAGTTTTGTTGTAAATAAACAAAATATTGGTGGATAGCTAAAAAAACTTCATTTTTCTAAATTTTTAAAGGCATTTTATTGCAATTAATGAACGGCTTCAAAACGAGACTATATTTTACTGTGCAAGCTATGCATACCTAAAACGCTCCGGTTTCTCAAAAAATATAAATACAAAATACTGTTAACCATAACGGTCAACAATGACGTCGCCATACTCTCATATTGCAGCAATGATAACCATTAGATTATTGGTTAAGTGTCAATAAATAATAAATAAATAAATAAATATGATCAAATGAAAGTGAGAAATGAGAGTAAAGCAAACATGTCAGCTAGTCTGATTGAACGTTATACGGAGATGACTTCGGCCATTAACTTGCTTTTGCTTAAAATGTGACTGACAATGTTCAATAATTAGATATCTTTTTTAAAGCTGTAGCTTTAAAATATGTTGAGTTATTATAAAAAAGACAACATGATAAAATAAAACACTTGTTTTTTAATATTTGTCAAAAATAAAAACTTTAATAATTTATAGAAAAAAAATCAGAAGCAATTCAATACAACATTTCTGTGAAAGTTTTTATAGCAAATGCTGGTAAACAAATGTGCTAACAAAGTAACGCCATTTAGAATGTTGGTCGTAGCTCATCCGGTAGGTCAAAGTAAACCCTTGAGCGCTCGAATCGCTTCTTCGTAAAGTCCATGTCCGCCTTTGTAACGTTATCACCGTGTGATGTCCAGATGGTCAATGTGTACCCATGTGACTGCTGCAGCAGCCAATCAAACTCATCCAACGAATCTCGGAACTGCTCGGCCCTGACCGGAAACGTCACTGGCTGTGGAAGATGGCGGACCAAGTTGTACATGTCTTGAACATGGGTCATGGTGTATTTCAATCCATAGTCCGCTTGTTTGCGTATGATCGTCCAGCCAATAGACAACGTCGCCTCAGGAAACAATCTGGCTGCTGAGAGGAATTCGTTGGCAGGAATGGTTGTGGGCTTGTTTCCCGGTCCTGGGAGCAGGTCGGCGTTGATCCAGACCGGGCCCTTTATGTCATGACGTCTAGCGTTCACGATTGTCAGGGCCGGCCTGACTGCCCCGAGGGATTTAAAATCAAACTTCATTCCCTTGTTCACCTACAATAATTTAAACAATGTCTGTAGACACAAATACAAACAAGTGTGCCCAATGCCAGATGCATCAAAACAATTGAAACATATCAACATACCTTAAAACTTCATCGAGCCACTGTTGAAGTCCCCCACGTCATGCGCCATCACGGGCACCTGACTCACGTTTCCGGTTCCCTCACCGAGCAAATGGATGCCCCCCTCAATCATCATCACGTCACCTAGAGAAACGTCGAGGCTTTATACGGCACGTTCTCACATTAAGATTCTCATCTCTTAGTTTGATGTCAAAATAATATATAGCATTGCCAGCTGACGATGCCAATATTTTAAAGTCTGCAACGAGCGCATTCATGCGGTAGAAAAGCGACTAACGTCTATATCATTTCTTGCTAGAAGTACATCATATAACACACTACTGTTTGTTGTCGGTAAGTACAAGAGAGTAGTGGTCATTTCGCTGTTGAAATGATCTTATATTAAGCCACGATGTTGCGATATTTACTGCACTGACAAATGCACGTCAGTGAGCGACTTCCGGCAAAATGCACGATGATTCCTACACCGACGGCTATTAGGATGGCGAGGAACGCGAGCACGAACGCTTTAACCGTCGACACGTACATTTTCCCGCCACTGTTCACACCAGGGGAATCCAAGCCACCACTGTATCTTATGTCCAGATTGTAGGCACCTACGGTCATCAGTATATTATGAACCACCAATATCATAATAAAATGTTAATTTCTACAATCACTTATCCTACATAAAAAGGTATGCTAGTATATAACCTAATCGCACGAAAGTATGTAGACAAGTTTACTAACTACGCTACAGCTTAACACTTTATTTATTAGTTCTCGCTTCAGATGATGTAGCTCAGATGTCCGTTAAAGTAAACATCTTTGACTGCAAACGGCGAATATGTTCGGAAGCGTAAACATTCCCTGTTTATTTGTAATATTTTTTAATAGACATAATTTATATATTAGGCGATAGGTCTAAATCTGATCTTTTGGGAAATATCATGACCGCATCTGTGTGAAGATTTTGAGATAAAAATCGCCATTCTTTAAGGGGAAGTGCAGTCTTTATTATCCGAAACGTTACATTGATGTTTATTATTCCCCTTTGAATGGTTTTAAGCACATCATGTTTCAAGTGTAACAATTAGTCAACAGCGGATTGATCTTTAAATTTTGTATACGTGTTTTTGAAATTACTATTCAACCATTGCACAAAATCAGTACGTCTGTCTTGAGCAGTTTATTTTCCTTCCATTATTTTAGCATATATCTTGTTAAGGACATTTTTGCCACCATGTGTTAAACTGACTCTTAGTCTTAAGTAATTATGCATGTCTCATGCAATAAATTGAAGTGCAGTATACAAGATCTAGAGCATTATCTACTAATCTACTACATTTAGGTTTATTTTAAAGTTTCAGAAATGTTAACGCGTGTTTTTATTCCTGCTTTTATTTAAATAATATAAATTATATTATTTATTATAACCGATTACAAAATAACAATATATATTATATAGTGTTTTTGTAAACGTTAGGACATTCAGATAACATGTAACCAAATCAGAATTGGTTGTAAAGCGCATAATTTGTTTTAAACATTTTTTTTACTATGCTTTGTAGTGTTTGTTTGTTGGGAGATACGTAATGCGACTATCGTTAACTTTCTATGAGAAAAATAAACATAAGCAAATGCCATAGTGTATTAATGTTTAATCTCGTTTTGCCACTTTGGTAATTTAAATTAACTCAGTTTTACTCCACGAGGCATGAGTAATACCAGACATCCAACTCGTGGTACAGGGACCATTCTATCAGAGATAGATGTACAAATTACCGTGCACACATTAACCATGATTTATTGCTAAAACTGCTACATAGTGATTCCATCTTTGTGTAGATGAAACAGATGTCTCTGCAACTGTAGAAGGCATCATTTATATATTATCTTCTATTCACTTTAAGACAACTGTTATGTATCTTATTAATGCTTATCTTGAAGCTATTAGATTGTTATGTTTCTATATGTCTGTCAAGTTGGCGGCCTAGCGGCCCAGCGGCCCAGCGGCCTGGTGGCGTCAAGTGCGATTTTTCGGTATGCCGCCTACGTTGATCTAAGAAATCTGGGTATCATTGAAAGCCGCTTTCGACGGCCTTTCAAATGGTACCAGTTGTATTACGCACACTTTAAAGATGAAAATGTGAACACACGAGAAACGAAAACGCGCGTTTTCTTCGAGGTTTTA
>Ga0224511_10004940_pt1 | contig 10296 bp, 5 predicted proteins | sample SF_May12_sed_USG_2_FD_169988 | JGI IMG/M metagenome (GOLD analysis project Ga0224511, IMG submission 169988) | Sediment microbial communities from San Francisco Bay, California, United States - SF_May12_sed_USGS_8_1 | ecosystem: Environmental > Aquatic > Marine > Sediment | place: USA... | reverse complement strand
ACTAAAAATATAGTTGGCGAAAAATTGTCAAACTGTAAATTAATTCAAAATAATGTAGACCCAAAGCTTTGTTCGAACCCTAGACTGCTTAAATAATTTCAAATTTCAGCGCGCTATGGATGTCACCGCGCGCTACATGAACACAATAGATCCCTATATTTATCTTGAACCTACTTTCGCATAGACATTTCTAGATAACTCGTTTTAGAAGCTGTACTCGAAATATTATCAAACGGTCCAATGATATGAGAATAACATACCATTAAACAACAATTGCAATATATAAACGTTGTTATCCTATACAATGACAAATTGTTCACTTTTACGCATGCACAATAATAATGGGCCAACCTTATTAGCGAGAATTTACAATGACAGTTTGTTCAATGCACCATATTATATATTATGATGTATTGATGACATCCGTATTAAACAAAAATGCTATGATCGTTATCTTTAAGTATAATATTTGACATATGTAGTAATAGAGATTGATAAATAAGTTTACAGATCAAATTTGCGAATTGTGTACTGCCTAGTTTGACCTCACAAAACATTTTGCACAGTACCGTTGTATCATAAATACAACGACAAGACATGTATACTGAGTTAGACCAGCAGCTTTGTTGGTAGCTTTAGGAAGGTGGATTTGCAAATCCAAACCTGCGGTCCCACCACATAATTTGTTGGGTGGCCACAGCAAGTGACCCTCTATCTTCTTTGACTCAAGTAGGTGTGTTGTCAGATACAGTAGAGTCCGCTTAACCCGCTTATAAGGCATTTTAGACTTAAGTTCATTCCCTTATCTTTACCAAGGTACTTGTTTATAATATCTTTATAAGAAATGCCGGTTATAAGGAACAAATTGTCAGGGTCCCGATGACTTTCTTATAAGCGGATTTAACTGTATTGGCATAAATATGTGTACTCTATTCTGTTTATTGCTTAGTTTGGCTTCCCAAAACAACTGTGAGTTGTTTAATTTAAATGCCTTGATATACAACTACCAGTGTTGAAAACGTTGTGCAATCATCTAAGTCAAACAACAACAAAACCAAACGTTTTGCCTATTGTAGTCAGGTACATACAGTAAGTAAAATGTACAGCATTGTATTTTTAAACCAGAATACAAAATGCCACAGTTATGAACTAGTTATGACTTCATCTTAATAACATTAAGCACATAATACACGAAGATGATTGCATCATTACAATACACATTTTTTATTTATAAAGATGATTTAAAGAGGCTTGATGTGCTTACTATTAAAATTAAATACACATTTTTGAATCCATCAAATCATTTTAGATGAACGTCTTTAATAAACGCTTTTAATAACGAATTGGAAATCATTGACCTTTAGTTTGTTTAATGTCAACAACATCTAGTTATAAATTGTTAAAAACTTCGAAAATTAAAAATTATATGCTAAGTGTTCTTAAACGTTATTCTCTAGTTTAGCTTTTTTCTTTTAAAAAAAATCAATGAATTTGCTTGCAATGTTAATACTTTTCTAATGCTTACTTACCTATATTTTGCCATGTTTGTAAACCTGTTTGCAACGACTATTTTGTCAATGTTGTATATGGACATAGGCACAGTTAATGATAATAAAGGATTAACATTTAACACGTTAAAACACATATGAATAAAGACAAGACAAGAAAATTCTTTTATTTCACTCGTATGATGCATATATCATGGCAAAAGGAGGACTATATCTACAACGTAGATTACAAATAAACAGCGACACAGAAGGGTAAAACACATATGAGGCAGAAATCCAGAATGTATTGAAATACGTTCCAGTAAACATAGATTTTATAATCTACATAAAAAGTAACCTTACTTATCATTTTTATGGGAAAAAAAACATAAACAGTTTTTTACAGTTGTTCATTATGCTATGGTGCCCTTAAATTTGACCTGTCTACATTGTTTACAACATTTTTTCTTTAAACATATTTTCAATTTGGTAAATGTTCGTTACGTCTGTATCGCCATTTGTTTGTGCTATGCTTGTTTTGTACGGGTCATTCTGTCGCGTTGCGTTAAACTTTATCTTCTCTGCCTCGTCTACAATAGGTTTTATTTGAACATAAATATTGGTGTGTCATCGTAATTGTATTACCAAATTTAAATGAACGGTTTGCTTACCACACGATGGAGTAGATCTATTGGAAATATTTCCAAAATGTCTGTATGCTTGACCCTACTTAAACAGTAGACGGTAATTTATTGTTTTAAACTTACCATACAAGCCAAAAAACGATACGGGCGTTTAATGTTTATACTCATGATTAAACTCGGTTTCAAATATTCCTAATTTAGACTTTTTACATTTCTTTTCCATTGTTATGCATACATTTCATTATCGCAGCAATTGTATGACAGTCAGCATGTAATAGGTTGCAATTTAACACTTTATAGCAATGACAAATATAAATATAAACGGAATATTATGTTAGCATGTTGATCCGTCGGTTTGTATCACTTCGAGTTGCCTGTGTAAATGCATATCACGCGAGACACCGATCGGTGTGACGTCACAACTCGCGTGCTATTGATTACACAAGGTAGGAGGGTGATGCGGGATTTTAATCCGTTACACAGGAAGGAAGCTTCATACGGGATTTTCAATCCGGCCTGTTGTATTCGCTAGCTCGTGTTGTATACAGATCATGTATAGGTATATAATTTTACTAAATGGTTGTTACTGATACAATAGCCCTTTAAACTTCGGCCGGTTTTAAAACAGAAACAATGACACAAAAGTTGTTACCATTCATTCATTTTGGTTTGTTTCATGGATTTTGATCACTTACAAATTGAAAAGGTGTAATTTGGTAAAGTGTAAAAATCAAATTTCCTGTATTTGCAGAACTATGAAATCATTCAATTTCATTTGCATATAATTTGCAATCCACGAATTCAAGTGTCTAGGAACATGTCCAATGTAGTCAAACCACGAAATTTCATGCTCACGAAATAAAAGGATTTCATATCTAGTGCCGTCATACAACAATTCAAATTGTACAGGTGTGTCTTCTGTTTGCGCTCGTAGATATACTACTGAAACCCACATACAAAACTAGCGGTTGTACGTTTTACACCGATGGGCACCCATATACTTCCACATGTATGTTTGGCCAGGTATTCCACGCCAGTGGGAGGATTCGAAGGCAGAGAGCATTGATCGGGGTGGGCAGCAGGTTCTCCACGACAGTGGTTGTGTCTGTGTTTGCAGGGAACGTCTGTAAGTATGAAATAATTAAAAGAAAAACCACGTCATTTGGGTTAATTTTAATGCCAATCGGTTTCGTTTATAATAATGCTACGCAGATCAAAATGGATGAAATCCAATTAAAATGCTCTCAGCATATCATGTATACCTATTATAGATATGTTTGTCTCAAAAACAACTTTAGTCATGCATAAACCTATTTCTTGGGTCTGGTCCAATTATTACCAACGTTATTAGTGGGTATGAGACCCAAGTACCGGATATTATATGGGTTTGTGCTCCGAAACTTGTGTTAAATAAAGAAGAATATGTCTGGAATTGTCTACACATTATTATTTGTAAATTTGCCTGAGTTCCTGAAAGAAATCTAATGAACGTAATTACTTACAGCGTTATTTCCATCGACGCCAAGAAGATTATAGAAGATCGCACAATCTTCAGAGAATGCAAGGCGGTACTGACTGACCCAAAAAGAACCGCCTCCTTCGGTTGCAACTCGAACGATCGTGCTTAAAGCATGCAACTGGACCTGTAATATCAAAAGAGCACTACATACTTTAAAACAAACAGACACGACATCATATTAAGCGACACACCTCTTGATCTTTGGTACTACATGTACATGCAGAATAAGATTATCTACCTATAAGCAGTGCGATAATATATGTTGTGATATGGACAAAGAAAATTGTCCAAAGCTCTAAATCAAAAACTGTATATACTTATTCACTTATAACCTGTAAAATATGGTGTGATAAGGGGAAATATAAGACTGTTATTGACCTATGCGATAGGCTTGAAAGTTTAGGTCCATATCAACAACGTATTACACAACTAATTAGTAAAAAACTATTATGAACTACCATATATTTTGACTTTGCAAGGATGTTAATATTTCTATATTTGTAATGTACACAGAGCAGGAGTTTAAAGAGAAGTTTAAGATGCGCGCATACATTTTCTAAAAATTTAACCTTCTGTACATAAAACAGTTAATAACAGCGAACGCAGGTAAATAGCGATATTTATTGCCTCGAATAATTTGGTGGGTGACAATCACGTGACGTTTATTTAAAGTTAATGTTAAAATAACTCATAATTTAGAAACATTTTTTATAATTTTAAGTCGATCGTGTAGTAATCTTCTTGGGGTAATATGAAACAGTTGCCAACTACGCTGCGCACTTCATTAATCCACCCCACCTACCAAAGTAAACGTAACAAGAACTATCTTAAAAAAAGTCAGCGCTAATTAAGGGTAATTTAAGGGAGAATGAAAATTAAAACAAAACACATTTGGCCTCGAGCTTTTTCCACGCCAATAATAATGAAGTCAACAATGGTATGTGGTCAGAATGACAAACATTCAGTGGCGTAGCTTGGCATACTCCAGTACGCACGTGCGTAAGATAGAACACTGAAATCCAAAAACTAGAAAAGCCTAAAAAGTTGAAAAATGTAATAAAAATCTTCGTCAATTGGGGGGTTAGGGGTAAAGTTATAAATATCTTTATTTCATTTAAACAATACACCTGATTTTTTTCTCACTCGCTTCGTTCGCTCTCTTTACTTTATACTAACAACTTATTATTGTCTAGATATCCGATCCAAACGCGATGTTTGAGTTAATATTGTTTTTTAATTAGATAGCTCCGCTCGCGTTTTTAAATTTATCATAGTCATTTTAAGTTAACTGGACCAAACCCAAGCATTTACTAGTTTGTTCGAGTGTAATCAACGTATACCGATAAATCTGTTGACTTCAGCAACTTATGTCAAGCAGTATGGAGGAAAATATTGCTAAACATATCATGAACGGCAGACTGCACAGTACGCACTACGGAGAAAAAATGGCTCTGATCACCTGAGCTCATTTTGTTAGACAATGCACAGTATTGGGTTGTGATAATGTATATATTTAATATATTATAGAAATCATTATCCTTGTATTAAGCAAGTGTTGCTCTAGGTTTTACTACATGGTATAAAAGGTATTTTACTAGTTAATAATAACAAATGTTTTTTTTCTAAACACAGACCTTTAAAGATGTGATTGTGGCTTTCAGAAATATCAATATGTTTCAATGATCATTATCCGTCTTATGAAATGCAGGTCCTGCAGGCGCAGTGAATAAGGCGACCGTGCGGGTTCGACCCCTAGTGTTAGCAGCCAAAGCTTCTTTTATTATGTTTGCTTGAGATTTGTATTGAAAAGGCTATATTCAGTAGCTATAATTCGAGTTGACTGTGTCCATTCTTCAAACTCTTTAAAAAATGCAGTATAAACTACGTTTTGTGTCTGGATTTTCTGTATCAAAATGCACAGTGAAATAACCCAGAATCGCGCAGATTTGACTTACGCATTTAAAATTTGCCGGGGGAGGACACCCGGACCCCCCTTCTATCACCACTATCTTAAACGGTGCGTAACATCAAAAAACGCTCAAGCTACGCCACTGCAAACATTGATACAATCAACGTCTTCAAGTCTTGGTTCATCATTACATGGCTGCCAAATTCTAGATATAACACACAGAACGACACAAGAACAGGTAGAACAACATTCTAAATACAATGCATTTCCTTCTTGTGACTTAGTCTGCAAAGTCTTCACAAGAAATGTGTTAGAATGTTTAATGACTACCAAGCTAAAAAAGAAGTCTGTTTAAAGCTGAATAATTTCAGACACACCAAAACCTTTCTGACTAACTTCATATATTAGTATTAAACATAACATACATGTATACTAAAGTGGCTGTGTACGATCTTTTCATCAACTTATTTGTAAATAGATCTACATGTATATCAATAAAAGATGGTATTTTAACTACTAACAACTATAACCCGGGATCCGGATGTTTACATGCTGATTATACTGCTGGGAATGGAAATAATATTTCAGCATTTAATATCTTGCTTAAAACGGAGTTTTGGTATTAGGTTTATGAAACGGTACACCTACTTTTGTGCCTTCTAGTTGATTATTGAGTTTTATCATTATTGCCATAATTTTACGTACCCGTTTAACTTTATTTTAATGTAAATTGGTCACGTTAAGATAACTTGCCTGAAGGTAAAATGTTGGTGGAATCGAGTCTCTTTCAACGACCGCGGCACACCAGCCAGTGCCACCTCCATGCAGACGAGCAGTATATGCGGCGTGACTGGTAGTATACTCGCTTGTAGCCGTGAAGTGAGTGTTTGGTATGGGGTTAACACCGTTCAGTAGTGGTTCCTCAGCAGCACAGGTTAAACCTTAATCAACGACATGGTAACATGTTAAGGCGCTCGGAAATAAATCGTCATCATCGTAAGTGATCATTTTGGTCTGGCGTTGCGTGATTTGCGCTTATGTTGTCTGTAAATCGCATAATTGCAAAATGTGTGTGCCAAAACTCATACATAAATCAAAACAAAGTTGTCGGAAAGCCATTATATCCGTTAGAGTTGGTATCATGAGTCGACATTTCAATCTGATCCCAATTTTTGATAGTATTAAATGGACAGCAATCTTATTTTCACAGTCAAATTTGTCGAAATGCGCTATTTGTATTTTGTCTTGCTATACAGGTGTTTAGATGTCAACTTGCAGATTAATTTCAACTTAAGTTTGATTTATGATTGACAATCCAGTTCATTAAAAGAGTCAGTGGTGTTTTTTTCTTATTAATTGTTCATCAAAACTGAATGCAAGCAATTGTAAATTGTTCAATGAGTAAAGTGTGGTACAATTTTACCTGTGGTCTGTTCAGTCACGTTCGGTTCATAGAAGAAGACACCAGCCATTTCATCTTCGGTGTTCAAGACATTCATTGGATCATCGTCGCTGAGGTAACACGTCTTCGTCCGTTTGTCGTATCCTGCCAGAGTACATCTGCCACTCAGTCTTTCTATGTTACACCTTTCCACACACTTTATTTTCGAAATAGTCTGCAGCGTTGTATAGCTTGTTGCCACACTTTTCTTTCCAGTAAACCTCGTCGTCACATTGTGTATGCTGGCGTTACACAGACTGATAGTCATCAATAAAACAAAGGAAGTTTTGACGAAATGTTCAAAAATCAAAACCATGTTTTGTTGTCTTAGATACTTGTAGAAAATAAAAACTTTTTTATATCCGTCTCCTATCCTTTTTGCTTCAACTACAGATGACAGATCCGATGGCTAAAATATGTCTGATTTTTTTTATCTCAACGTTCTTCACGATTGAGGACTTGAATGCGCAAATATGCTAACATTAAGATTTTTAAAGAATAACTATTGCAAACTTAATACAGTTTATGCGAAAACCGCAAATATAATATCCAATTAAAAGCCGTATTATTTATCACGTGACGAGTATCGCATTTAGATTGGTCATTATTCTTGGTCTAACGAGATAGCAAAAACGTGTGAGTGTAAATATGTGTTTGTGTTGAATAACAACCTTCACAAAACATCAAGGACTATCTTCTTCGTTACCTGTATTGAGTAAGACGGTGTAAGTTTACAATAATGAGTGTTTACCTAATAGAACTATAAATGTTTATATTTAAAAGTTAATATTTAATCAACATGTTAAACAAATAAGCTGTAACGAGATCCTATCAAATAAAAAGAACGAACCTTTAACGCTCCTACATTAGATTAATAATAATATATCAACCGGGCATTTTAAATTTTAATCGTTCATTTACTAGAAAAGGTGTGCCTGTCTGCCTGCCTACCCTAACCTACGGAATTGCACTTAACAAAGTGAAGAAAAATAAAAGTCCTGGAAGCGATGGGTTTACTGTCGATTCCTATAAAATATTTTGGAATGATATCAAACAATTTCTCGTCAAATCTTTTAACTACTCGTACGACATATATACCTCTTGCAGAGTTTCAAAACCACAATATTAATACGTTACTTCCAAAGAAAGACAAAGATACATCATCAATAAACTATTGGAAACCAACATCTTTATTAAAGGTACACTATATAATTGCATCTAAAACTATTGCATTAAAATAAAAACGAAATTGCCAACTATCCTTAGTGCAGTCCAAACCGGATTTATTAATGGTAAATATATTGGTGAGAATGTTCGATTCCTACAATTAGACAATTCATTATATTAATATTCTACTAGTATATGAAAAGGGTTTATTTTTAGTCTCTGATTTTAATGAAGTATCCTTGAGCCTCTACTATAATTTCATGCGAAAATCTTTACTAAAATTTAAGTTCCCAAATTATATAATAGACTAGGGTGTATGCAAAATAATGGTCATATATTATACAGCTTCTTTAAAATACAGGAAGCACTACAGCAGGGCTGCGCTTTATCGTCTTTTTTATTTATTATATGTATAGAATTGCTCTGAAATGAAATTAGTTTAATATATATATATTATATATATTATATATATATTGTGGCGTACATATACTCTCATATGTACTGTTATATTAAAACTATATCATTTTGACTCATTATTACGGTAGCGTTTGTTAGGCTTGCTTTGGAGGCGTTTTCCTTTCTATACCGACATCAAAATAAAGACTGAATAAAGTTTCTATTATTTAATATTTTTGTTCATTCATAAATCCATTTTACAAGTATCACATATGCATATAAATAACATTCAATAATGTACATGTATGTAATTAAATAATTAAATAATATGTAAGTTTACCACTAAACAGTAGTAACAATCTCTACTCAGCAAGTCTTCCTTGACAAGATAAAATATGTAATGTACTAAGTATCATAGGTGTAAAATAATGCTACTAAAATATTTCTTATGTATTTGTTAGTGTATTGTGTGAGAACTTAATAGTGTTAAACCAGTTCTGAGAATTTGACAGTTCTGCCTGAACATAAAAAATCTGAAGCTTTTATACTAAATTAGTCAAACTTTCGCAGAATTCTGCGAGCGGCAGAATCTGGCAGAAAACCACCAGAATTATATTACTCGCAGAATTTCCCGGCAGAATTGGCAGAATTCTGCACATAAACAAATCAGTTTAAAACAAATAATGAATTAAACATCATAAAATTTCACCTTTAAACAATGTATAAAGTAATAATACACCATTACCTGAAGTTTGAAAGAAATCTATGTATTATAAGTATTAAAATTATTACATTTACATAGAGAAAATAATCTGTCAACATACATGTAGACAAAATAAACACAGACGACCTAATGAACTGAGTGACGTCACGCAGGGTGCCCTCTAACCTTTATAAATAATGGCGGCCATATTATGCCAGAGTCATGTGTTATACAGAGAATTGAAATTCACTAATATGGATAATTAAAGTAGGATTAACAAAACCAAGGTAATGCATAATCTTCTATACAAGTTATATTTTATGTTTAAATCAAATATTTTAGTTGTCAACAATGCATAATTTCATAAACTCAAAAGTAGAAAGCAGGGGCTTTCCCCACCCATTTAAACATCATAGCATTTTAACAAAGTCAGGGAGTCACAATATATTGTTCGTGCAATAAATCAAACTCCTCACAGCGGTTACGTCACGCTTTGCTACTTTAACCACTGCCATCACACAAAATCACGTGACGATAGTCAGACCATGTGACAGAAGCACTCTGAACACATCGGACAGTGGGCGGAATTGGCCGAGTAGTTCCGATTGTAAAATGGTAACTAGTGACAGCTATCGGGACCCCTCGGCGAAAGGACGGAAACGGCCGAGTTGTTACGATTGAAGTGACAGTAAAATAAATAAATTCTTTTTTTTTTCTTTATCGTTAGAATTTGTTTTTTAATCCATTATTAGTCGTATTTTTAACATACACATTCATTCCGGCTGTCATTTTACTGAACGAAAATTAAAAGTAAAAAAAAATCAAATCCTTCCATATCTAGACGGATTTCTGTGTGGTGGCAGAGATTCTCCTTACTGAAAAGGGAGATCACTGCGTTGGAGATTGGCAATAAATATGGCCGCTGAAGAAGGCCATTAGGCCGAAAGCTCCGTATATATATATATATATATATATAAACAAAAACGATAATTATATTTTTGCCGGAGCTTTCGGCCTAACGGCCCTCTTC
>Ga0224511_10004939_pt1 | contig 10297 bp, 2 predicted proteins | sample SF_May12_sed_USG_2_FD_169988 | JGI IMG/M metagenome (GOLD analysis project Ga0224511, IMG submission 169988) | Sediment microbial communities from San Francisco Bay, California, United States - SF_May12_sed_USGS_8_1 | ecosystem: Environmental > Aquatic > Marine > Sediment | place: USA... | reverse complement strand
TTGTGCTCATGTGAGCTAAAAAGCAGTAACTGTTGTCAATAGATAATTTCTATGATCCAGTATTCACAGTGTCCAATTGTGTATTCGGTGCCATGTTGGTTTCATTTAAGGATCAGTGGTTAACAAAACAAGATTTGGTTAAATTGTAAATCTCTTTTGATCTTGGCTCACCAACAGATCTACATGATACGGTTTTCATTGACTTTATGTAGTATTTTGGTAATTGTGGGAGATAGATTCTTCGCGAAATAAAAATAGCATACTTTCTAGTGAACGAAGTGGGTGATTTATTGAACGTCGTGACATGATGACCAAAAACCATAAGGCTGATATGTGTGACAGAACCAACCAGGGAGAAAGGATATACAGAACTGGACCAATCATGTGCCTGTACAGTTCACTTAAGAAATAATTAGCCGTTCTACTAGCTGATTGCGATCTGTTCTTTCAATGACCAAATTCAAAATTGCTAGAAAATCCATATACTCGGTTTGATGCCATTGGTATTGGGAAAAACACTATTGGCGACAAGATGAAACCCCTGGCGCTAAAGAAAAAGCTCTCTAAAGTATACACCAACCACTGCCTTTGAGCAAATGTGTAACTTCCATTCCCCTAAAACTACAACAACCAGTCTTACTATTAGCATAATAAAGGATGATATATATAATTATTGTCGTGTCCGCACACCTAAATGCAATAAAAAATATATGCAAACCATTTCATTTGTCTTTAAAAAATGACATCACTTTTATTTCCAAAACTTAACTGTCGTTTAGCTTTAAATACGTACTAACGTTAAAGTGTGATAATAGTTTGAATATTATGATCAGAACATGTTGAAGTACTCACGTTTTAATGTTGTTTCATGTTTTCAAGTTCTGCATTTGTTTTGCTGAACGACGTGTAAACACTAATTTAGGTAATACCAGGGCGGTCCGTCCATTTAACCAGATTTTCTGTGTTTAACCAGTATTAACCGCTTTATTCCACAAGACTGACGCTTCTTCACATGCGTCATATGTGTAGGACAACTAAACCAGACTTTGCGCAATGTCTCAAATCAGTTATCGCAATTTAACCAGTTTGGTAAAACTCAAACTCCGTTTCTTTATAGTCCCAGTTCAGCGACACACCTAAAACCCCTGTCACACCAGAGTGACGTCCTAACAGCGTTCCCACAGCGTTCTAAAAATGCAGATCGCCGAGGTGCAGACGCCAGCAACGCTGTGCGCGCTGTGTGCGCGTTGTGCAATCGCCTAAACCGCCATGTGGGGGCGTTTGTTTTGGACATGCTCAAGACGTTGTAGGGACGCTGTGAGTACGTTGTGTACACGCTATAGCGGGCAAAATTGATATTTTAGGCGTATTTCGCGGCGACCCCACAGCGCGTCGACAGGTTTTAAGAACGCTGTACAAACGCTGTGGCATCGCCGTTTAGAGTGTCAGGGGCTTAGTGAGCAAGCCAGGCTCTTTTCAGAACAACAAACTTTTATCGAGCATTTATTGAACTTTAAAGAACATACAGAAAATGCTATTAAGAGAAACACGTGTATAATATAATATATTAGCAAAAGGTTACAGTTTGGTGTGAAAATGGCTCTAATCAAAGGTGAATACAAAAGAAAAGCTCAATAAAAAATCCGTCACGAGACCACAGACCGGGATGCCGATTGTTCATTTGGCCTAGACAGGGACACATTCTGCCGCGCAGCATTCGGTTGTAGAATATACAATCTGTGTGCCATGTGGACATGGCTCTGGCGGCATACACAACACGAAAGCGCAGTTGACTATTTCATTATTTTCACACCTACACCTGTAAAACAAAACTAAAATCTCAATATATTTTTAACTAGTGGTGCAATTATTTTTAAATAATCATAGTGTTTAAATAAGTCCCAATACTCTTTGCTTGTTTGCTGAATCATTCAGGTACATTGTAGTTTATGATATGTATGCCTTTGCAAACTAGAACAAGAGACCATTTCTACAAAATCCAGAAAAACTTTAGACATCTATTGACTACTCTAATTAGATTTACATTTTGTCCACACAATATACCCTATTGTAGGCATCGCACGTTTTCTCTGGTAAAACAACCAGATTGGAGAGAGACTTTATAAACCTTGAGATGTGGTCTTTATTCCATCATCTTTTTTTTGTAGTCACATATGCATGTTCCTTATATATATTTGGACATTAAATATGGTTAAGGGGTAGAGACAAGGCGAAATAGCCAAAAGTAGTACAAAATAGTCGTTTTTTATGTTCAATAACTAGTTATCATATTGTAATAAAAAAGTGAAATAGTGTGATGTTTCACTTATAAAACTCTAAGATGACCTCCGTTACTGCATGAAGTTCAATGCGGCTAAGGGTGAAATGCATGCTCTTAGTATGCTTACTGGCCCGTGTAAAAATATTATTTTGGCTAATTAATGACTAATGATAAATTGTTGTAATGTTTTATTACTAAAGAGTGATACTTTTGAGGTAACATAATAATATTTCACTTATTTTGTTTCAATATGATAGCTAGTTTTTGAACATGACAAATGACTATTTTGGGCTGCTTTTGGCTATTTCGCTTTGTCTCTCCCCCTTAAATCAAACTCTTTTGCTTAGTGTAAACAGTGTCCAAAAGGTATTCCTGTGTACATAGCGTCATATTCAGATGCCAGCAAAATAAACAAACCGTTACCAGTAATAAATTAATAGACTTACAATAACCAAAAGCCTCAAATTAACTCCATTTTCACTAAAAAAAGAATAAATTAAAAACCTATTAAAATGAACGACTCGTATGTGTATTTAAATTTTTATTACAAATCACACAGTCGCTTTTAGAAAACAAACGGATGTAAATGTGTATTATTGTAAGAAAGGATTGGAGATGGCAAATAAAAGTAGTTTGGAAAAAGTTAAAGCACTCCAATGTTTTACTATAAACAAATACTATGCCTTGAATCGATTCGAGCAAACTCAAAGTGGAATTTCCATTATACCCATTCTGGTAGTTTCCGCATGATTGAAAGGCGATTTTATCTGCTATACATGTATGTTGTCATTTTTATATACAAATATGATGTAAACAATGAAATTAAGACTGACATAATATTACTACACAATGTTAATAAGGCATTGTATGTCAATTAGTGTACGGGTAATTACAGTCATTTTATGGCATAGTACTGGCTTAGAAGACAGTGCAAACACAATACATTTTTCTTGAGAGGTATACGTAAAAACATCCTACGTTGTACATGGATCGTTTGGGACTGGATGTATTTCACCCTCTGTGTCACAAGAACCACCGAACATCCGCTTCCTGAGCTCGAATCCATTGGCCAACATGCCTGTCAATATAAAACAGCTTTATACACAATATGACCTAACAAAAATACGTGCGTTTTGGGTTACCAGTTGAAAAATGTAGGATGGGTAGCGATTTTTTTTTCTATTTTGTACTTTGAAATTGCGTTTATTTGGCTAATTTTTAAACATAACGAACAAACAACAACAAACAAAACAATACCATATACAGCTGTAGCTTACACAATTCCTAATAATAAATTATTCACACATTCAACTACATCTAAAAAAGACATGATTTATTAAAGGCATTATCAAGGTTGTTGAGAATTTACATACATGTATTTTACTAGAAATCTTCGTGATACATTATTTTTGAATGAGGTAGTCATGTACACGCATTAAGTTCAGCTCACGAGAAAAGGTGAATAAAAAAGCTTAAAACAGCCAACAGTTTAGATATTAAAAACGTTATTTTAGGGGATAAAACAATATAAGGTTGTGCAAAATTTTAGCCCACGTGCGCCTGTGGTATATTGTGTATTAACGGTGTAATTATTTCGATCAAATACAACACTTGTCGGGTTTTCTTATCGTATCATCTACATCACTGTCTGTGTCACTCTCAGTCTTGTTTTAATTTTACAACCTGTTTTATGGAAGAATGATGGCGGATATCATTTATGTTCATATTATACATCATTGTGAAAATTTGTTTCATCCGTGTTATATCGGCCAGGCACTGTACGATCTCTTATAATGTCGGCCTGGCACCATACGATGTTGTACGGGGCCCGGCATGGCATCGGTCGATGTCATCATCACGGTCGGCGCCCGTACGATATGTGACCAAGCAAGAGAATATTCTTAAACCTCGTCCGGTGCCCGTGCGATTATCAAATTTGCCGGTGTTTTACAAATCTCTGAATAAATACGGCGTCTGTTTTATTTGTAACAATAGTATTAAACAAGCATCTTTTTTGCGCACACTAGTTACATTTTTTTCAGGTTGATCAAAGAATTTTTTTTTAATTTCTTTAAAATTAAAAACTCTTATCTAGCAGCTTACGAAAACTGGCAAAATGTACATGTATAACCTACCGGTAAATTTGTTCATCACTTAGTAGTCTGCATTGTACTTCTTATAATCGATCCATGTTTTAAGCATTCAACTATGTAAGCAAGTAAACAAAAACAAAATTGTAAGAGGGCTTGTTAAAGTGTTGTCATTTTAACATTGAAATTGAAGCTTCACTTGACAAAATATATAACTACATATAATATTTTCTGTATGTACGATCAGATGATAAGTTGAGACATTCAGTGCCTGAAGAATAATACACAGAAATACCACACTTGTCTTGTATTAAGAATAAATAAATAAAACGAACAAGAAAACACTTACCGAGGCAAACAAGAGCAAGTAAACCTACTATAAAGCGCTGCATTATGTCCGGCAAGTTTCAGATAATCTTTTAAGTAACAAAAAAAACGATAGTATGTTCCGCTGTTTCTGCACAAGTATTTATACATCCTTTTCGGATATACATTTACATGCATATTGTTACGATGCGGTTTCTGATAAAATTCCACAGAAAAAGATAACTGCTACTGTGCCAATAATCATAACCAGATTTTATCATTGACATTATGACTTCAATCAATATAATAATTGGCATTAGTTATATTTAGCAAACCACGATGATAATATAATAATGATAATATTTAGTTGGTAATAATTATATTAACCACTGCCAAATTGGTATTTTGGTAGACAGAAGTATGTGTTAAAAAACATGTAAACACTTTCCGGGCGTGAGAACTGTTGTTTGATTGTTTAACCTTTAAAACTGGTTGTTTTGTTCTCCAAAATATGTGTTACTGTAGCCCAACTGTATGTGTGCTAAATATCCCTTTTGTAGTACGCGAAAGATTGTATAAAGCGATGTCGAATATTTTAGATGGAAACTACATATACGCTTTTCCCACAGTCAGTAAAATAAATGGATGATTCAAACGAATATAATAGCGACGGATGACATATCATTACAGTATGTGCATCATGGAGTTGGATCTAATGCAACATGATAGTAACTAACCGTAGAGGTGTCTGTGTACTACATACCATAAAATGTGGCTAAGAAAAGATGTTCAAAACATTTTAATGCCAATGTAGATACCTCAAGTTAAAAGGGCACTATGGCATGATGGCCATTACAAAAAGAAACACATAAAACAGCACAACAACAAGATGTAACAGGTATTCAGAATAAACTATTGTTTGTGTATTGGACTTTTTTCTCCATTTTCATTTAGATTTTTACAATGATTTCTCCAAAAAATGTTTTTCCACTTGAATATAATTTTTGGAGGTGTCATTATGCTACATAATTACCATAACATTCAATGACTTTCATTTAATGTTTTAGTCGTTTTTTTCACTTTTTAATACAAAATCTAGAAAACATAATAGAAACTAATACTTTCTAATACACCATACGTACACTTGTTTAGTGCTATTACGACGTTTTGTTTGTTATACAAACTGCGCATATAAAGACTACGATTAGGATGATTAGTATCATCAATGTGAAATTCATTGTGCGAAATGAACTTATCTCATGTTCTTCATAAAAACGGATTAAATTACAAAAGAGCAAAACTTCTCAGATCTTGTTGCGGCGATGTATAATGATTTACGAACATCGTAACGTTTAAATGAAAAAACAACAACAACACAACAACAGTATAAACTCATCCGAAAATTACACACTTAATTTACGTAGGATTTCTTATCAATGCTTTGCAGTACTGATATAGAAGTGCGCATGTTATTAGTAACAACCTGTCAGTATATGAATATGACAAAGTTTCCAAATTAGTTGTAGCTAATGCAATAGCCTTTTAATCATGATAGGGATACACACGAAAAAAAGTTACAATTGTGAATGAAATTTGGTTTGCTAATTAGATTCAACTTACTTTATTTTGAAATTAAAGTAACCAGAGCAAGGTTTGGGCATTAACATGGGGAAAATCTCAACTAAACCCTAAACGTCTAAATAACTGCGTAATAGAGCATAATCAATAGGAATAATGAGCTAGTTTTGAAGAAAAATGTGCACACACCAGGATATTTCCTATATACCATTCATTACATGCATTTTTCATCTTTTAAAATATGTAGTCAACAATGTTTTAGTGTCAGCCATTTTACATCACATTTGTTTGCTAAGACTCTTACCTAAATCATATTTTAAGATAAGTACTTTTCAACCAAACTCTGTGCTCTAGCTCCTTTAAATAAACAATTAAACAACAGAGTAAAGCCCCAATCCCACCGCACGAACGGTGCTGTAGCGTTCCTGGAGCGATACATTTTTTATCACCGCTCGTTATCGCTCAACAAACGTTGGTCACCGTTAAGGAAACGCCGTACACGTTCGGTCATCGCTTATGGTTCCTCCTAGCGCTCCGAAAGTTTTGAGCTGCACAAAAGATTTCAAGCGGTGAAAAAAGGGTCGATTTGCCACTCCGGCAAAGTTCACCGCCGCCATAACAACGCTAAGTCAAAGTTTGGCGACGCTAGACGCAAGCTCATGGACGCGTGGGTCTGCTTAGCCAACGCAGAAATCCTGAACGCTGGACCACCGCTGTTTTGCCCGGGTGATGATTAAACGTTGAACAAACGTTGGTGGAGCGGTTGTAAGCGTTTAAATAGCGGACACGAAATTACTGGTTTGGTGTCAGGCGTTGAAGCAGCGATGAACTTTAGTTTAGCGTTGGTATGGAGTTGCCTCGCTCCCGCTTGCTACCGTTACGCCAACGCTAAAGCAACGCGGGCTTCAGCGGTGCACCGCTAAGGCAACGCCTGTGTTTTCCCCTATCCGCGGTGACGAGCGTTGTCGAAATGGTGCCCCCTCTCCCTACCGTTCAAGGAGCTACAGCACCGTTCGTGCGGTTGGACCGGTGCTTAAGATAATTTTAGTAAAATAATTTTATTCTACAATTACAGTGGTTTCATTTCATCAGGCCAATTTGTACATGTGTGTTTTGTAACTTTGAGAGTGGTATTTCCGAATAGCATTTGCATTGGAACCATTTTTAAGTATCTAGGCCCAACCTAAGACGTTTTCCATTGAAATCCTTTCTGTGTATGCATATGCCAGTTCATCAATGATTTATAATCAAAATTTTGATACAGGGATGTGAGTTTATGTATGGATTGCATTTGAAAATTGTTCTTATTTCAATGCAACATCCTCTTCAAGATGCCTTCATCAGGACAAACACAGGTGTTGCTAATAAAATCTGCAGTAAGTGAAAAACAATTTATTGAAAGGGGAAAAACATTTAAAAAGCCACAACTAAATCCCTTTGCATTGAAAGTTTGAATGTAATATATATACACCCTTATATTCGTATAAAAATCGATAATACGTCATTGATGTTCTGGCATATGCATAAAAATAAGAATACATGTCAATGGAAAAAATATGGGTCGGACCGAGACTTAAAAATGGTTCTAATGCAAATGCCATTCGGAAAAACCTCAGTCGAAGTTCAGAAATGCACAGGCACATTTTTGTCGTATTAAATGTTACTGGTGATGTGAAATAAGGGTAATTTAAAAAACGTTCTCTTAATCTATTATTTAACTATTTATTTAATTGCAAAATTGTGTGATTTGACTCGATTTATCAAATTAAACTCTATCCACAATTGTAAGCCCCTTTTTATATCCGTTTTACCTCTATCATGATTGAAATGCTATTGCATTTGCTACAATTAAGTTTGAAATTATTTTCTGTCAATTCCATATACAGATATGTTGTTACTTATAACATACGCAATTCTATATCAGTACTGCAAAGCACTAAAAGCGAACGTTTCGGAAAGTAAATAGTTACTACAACGATGTTTTCTGATGTATTTTATTTATATTTCACATTGACAAAACCGACAAATATAGACATTACTCAGGTAAACATATAGGAAATATAACAAAGAAGATAAGCTAAACGTAAATTGAGTATTGACAAATATAAAAAAAAACTTGAAAACAAGCATTCTGGCAATATTAAGCATCCGACAGTCCTAAACATTGGTTTTTAATTTCTTTGTCAACATCTAACACCCAATTAAGCGTCTGGGGTGGGTTATTAATGAAGATTGCAAGTGTGCGTTTCCATTTCTTTTCTTATTCCCAGAAGACAAATGAGACAGTTTAGTTGCGCAAAAAACAGTTGAAATCACAAGAATACACATGGGATTTTTAACCTTGAACTAGTTGCACGCAAAAGAGAGATTGAGCTTTAACAAGGCGGTCCAAACGACAGCTATGTCCCCACCGCGATAGTTTATCGTACGTTTTTGTTGCATTAGAGCTGACAATTATCTAGCTCAGTTTGACCAGCTCTAAAGGATTTCTTTTAATTTAGATTTCTAAGCATGATGCAACTTCACGATTTAATGAAGAACTTGAAATTTTGTAAAGTTTGACATTGTATCTTAATTAACACAGGTTTTAATTATTTACCTTGCTTAAACAACAGAGTTAGAATTTCTTATCATAACGAATAAGTCATACATTAAAGATTTTACCAATTCTTATCATCACGATACCTTAAAATTAAAATAAAATGTAAGAAAAACACACAATTATATACAACTTCAATATAAAATAAACATATAAAAACAGACGTACAACATGTAGAACATGTATTGACTGACGAAATTATAATATATTTCTTATCGCGCATTCTTACACTGTGACATTCTATCTTAATTAACTCAGATTTTATTTAGTTACCTTGCTTTAACAACAGAGTTAGATTTTCGTTCTTATCAAAATGACTAAGTCGTACGTTAACGATTTTGCGAATTCTTATCATCAGGATACCTTACACTTTGAAGAAAATGTAAACTGCGCTATACGGTCATATCAAGTGTTCATAGAACCATTTACGAACTAGACTACATACACCGAGTTTATCTAATTAAAGATGATTTAGAGACATTTGGCACGGAGCGAATTTTTCGATGATATTAAGAACGTATCCAAAATTATGTAAAAAAGGCATTTCTTTATTAAGAGAATATGGTACAGGCAAAAAGACTGGTGTCATGTGTATAATAAGGAAATTTCCTCCAATAAATAAACGCATATGCTGGAAAATCTTGAAATTGGCATTTTCGCGCACATGCAGCTTTCAACATTAGTTAAATATCTCTTTGTCTAAATCTTACACCCAATTAACCGTCTGAAGTGGGTTATTGATGATGATAGCATATGTGCCTCTCAACTGCGTTTCGTCATCTTGGAAGACAAATTCGACGAATTCAGTTGCACAATTACCACTAACATCACATGCATAGGAATTGGGCTAGGGTAAAGTGATATAAATCATTTTGTTTCTCATTATTCATTTCCGTTTCTGGTGTTCAAAAGTCCGTTTTCAAAAAGCCAGCCCATAGTTTGTACATACTTGTACCAGTGCAATGAAGCCAACTTACTACATGTTGCATGCTTTTATAAGGTAGTTAACATATTTCTAAGTACATTGTTTGACAGAATAAGGTATTCGGTACTAACAAATGTTACAATTTTATCTCTCAGGCTACATCTAACAGCCACTACATAGACCCATTAATGTCCCTAATCCATATAATTTGTAAATCTGAATAAACTATTATGGTACAAATTTCACCACAAGGTACATGTAGTTGCTAACAAAATGACACATGGCAATGTTTGTGGTTAAATCTTTTGTTATTTTAGTTAATGGTCAGGATTATGGGTTTATCTATAAGCCGCCTGGGGGCGGGTAATTGATGATGATTGGTGGTTCGACTTGTGCCTCTCAACTGCGTTTCGTCATCTTGGAAGACAAATTCGACGAATTCAGTTGCACAATTACCACTAACATCACATGCATAGGAATTGGGCTAGGGTAAAGTGATATAAATCATTTTGTTTCTC